>JABAOG010010702.1_pt1 | contig 15553 bp, 21 predicted proteins | sample 7062131 | NCBI WGS metagenome assembly JABAOG01 (sample SAMN14538629, study PRJNA623070) | marine sediment metagenome | biome: marine biome [ENVO:00000428]; feature: marine pelagic biome [ENVO:01000023]; material: deep marine sediment [ENVO:00002113] | place: India: Arabian Sea | collected...
GCCTGCCCGTTGGAGCCTATGGTGGGAAGCGAGAAATCATGGAGTTGATTGCTCCTGCGGGACCCGTTTACCAGGCAGGTACACTCTCTGGAAATCCTTTAGCCATGGCAGCGGGTATCGCCATACTACGAGAACTGGATAAACAAGGTGTATGGGAAGATCTGGATGCTGCGTCCCAAGAACTCACAGAAGGGATCCGAACTGCTGCGGAAACAGCTGGCGTTTCCGTCTGGCAGAACCGGGTGGGGACGATGTTTGCAACATTCTTTACTGATGAAAAAGTTACGGATTGGGGATCAGCAAAGAAGAGCGATACAGAGAATTTCGGAAAGTTTTTCCAGGGTATGCTCCAGCGGGGAATCTATCTTGCCCCCTCTCAATTCGAAGCTGGATTCATGTCCACTGCCCATACGGATGCTGAAATTGAAGCAACCATCCAGGCTGCACAGGAGACATTCAGGTCATGGTAAATAAACAAGAGTTAAACAAGAAATCACGATTTTTAAAAGCATGCAGGAGAGAACCAGTCGATGCTACACCGGTATGGTTAATGCGGCAGGCTGGTCGTTACATGGAAGAATACCGTGCTTTGCGGGCGAAACACAGCATGCTGGAAGTGATCCAGACTCCTGAGCTTGCTGCGCAGGTCACCCTGCAGCCGATCAACGCTTTCGACTTGGATGCGGCAATCATTTTTGCAGATATCCTGCCTCCACTGATCGGGATGGGTCTGGATCTGGAATTTGTCCCTGGTAAAGGTCCGGTGATCCATAACTCGATTGATTCTCCAAGTGATATCGCCAAACTGCGGACACCCCCAGCAGAAGAGTTCCTGAACACAACGATCCAGGCGGTGGAGATCGTCAGCAATGACCTTGCTTCACGCGGTCTCCCGCTAATCGGTTTTGCTGGCGCACCTTTTACACTGGCATCCTATGCCATTGAGGGTGGGGGTTCGAAAGATTTTGCTAAAACCAAAGCGCTCATGTACAGCCATCCAGATGCCTGGAACGAGTTGATGGATAAGCTGGTCACCGTCCAGGCGGATTACCTGTTAATGCAGGCAAGCGCTGGTGCCAGCGCGTTACAGGTGTTTGACTCGTGGGTAGGGGTGGCGGTAAGCAAGGATGCTTATCACAAATATGTCATACCCCATAATAATAAACTATTCCAGCTGTTAGAGTCTGCAGGGGTACCCGTAATTAACTTCAGCACCGGAACTTTCCCCTATTTGCAGGATGTCGCCTCTTGCGGTGGTGAGGTTATTGGCGTGGACTTCCGGATGCCTCTGGCGGATGCTTGGAAAAAAATCAGATATGATCGGGCGATCCAGGGAAATATCGATCCCAGCCTGTTGTTAGCGCCATGGGATGTGCTCAAGCAGCACATTGATGCTGTTTTGGATAGTGCGGCTGGACGACCGGGACATATTTTCAATCTCGGTCACGGGATCCATAAGACAACACCTGTTGAAAATGTTCAACGTCTGGTGGATTATGTCCATCAGCGGACAAAAAAATGAAAAGATCAAAATAACAACAACAGCGGTGGTCAGAGAAATCGACTACCGCTGTTGTTGTTTACAGTATTAAATGTTGAGGATTTACACCTGACACAAAAAGGGCGGTCCACGAGCACTATTTTGTTCAGACTCACAATTGATTAGATATATCCGAGAATTTCCCCGGGATTTTGTATATCAAATATTACGTTTAAATCAATTGATAGTGATTTTGTGCAATGATGGTACACTTAACTCATCTCAAATAAGGGAAAGCTTATGAAAATTGGAATTGTTTCAGACTCAACTTGTGATCTGCCGCAAAATGTCATTACAGATTTAGGCATTCGGATTGTGCCACTATATATAAATATTGGTGATCAGGGTTTTTTAGATGGTGTCGAGCTCAGCAGGGAGGAATTCTACAACAACCTGGAAGGATACTCATCCCACCCCACAACCGGGACCCCTGGAGCGCACGCTTTTATAAAAGCCTACGAATCATTAGCTCAACAGGGTTTTGATCAGATTTTATCGATCCACATATCTGAAGCCTTGAGCAATACGGTCAATGTTGCACGAAGTGCAGCCCGTGAATTTTCCTCGATACCAGTGAAGGTGATTGATTCGCAGCAGCTCAGCATGGGGACTGGTTTTCAGGTTGAGCTGGCAGCACGGATGGCTGAAGCATCAGAACCTTTAGAAAATATCCTTGAATCGATTCGGGATTTAATGCTGCGCACCTATACTGCTGCATCGTTATCCACACTTGAATTCCTGAAACGCAGCGGCAGGATGAGCCGATTTATGGCAACGATCGGGTCTTTGTTGCATCTAAAGCCGATCTTGACGATGTGGCATGGAAAGCCGCACTCTGAGCCCGTGCGCACAGAGACTAAAGCGAAACACCGCTTGTTAGAAATGTTTTTAGAAAGGATACCCGTCGATCGTTTTGCATTACTGCACAGCAACGCGCTGGATAAAGCCCGTGACTTTCGTGATTCAATTGTGGAACATTTACCGGAGGGTGAAGATTACATCGGAATTATCAATCCTGCCATCGGTTCACACATCGGAGACGGGGTGATTGGTTATTCAATCGTTATGAAGAAATAGCGGGCACCGGGGGAGGAATCACATGAATTTCCTGGCAATTTTTTTGTGGGCAGGTTTGACAATCTGGGCATGGATGACAATTCTTTGGATCATCAGTTTGTTGATCCGAGATGCAAGCATCGTGGATATTTTCTGGGGGGCAGGATTTGTGATCTCAGGTTGGCTGTATTTCTTGCTGACGACTGAAGGTTTTCTTGCCAGGAAGTTACTGCTCATCGCCCTGGTAACACTATGGGGATTGCGATTAACCATTCATATCGGAACACGCAATATTGGTAAAGGGGAAGATTTTCGCTATAAGAAGTGGCGGGAGGAGTTTGGTGATCGCTGGTGGTGGTTGAGTTATTTGCGGGTATTCTTACTGCAGGGGCTCTTGATGTGGATCATCAGCTTGCCGTTATTAGCCGCACAGTATTACCCAACGCCAGATCGTTTAACCTGGCTGGACTGGATCGCTGTCATCGTTTGGAGTATAGGCTTTTACTTTGAAGCGATAGGGGATTTTCAGTTGAAACGGTTCAAAGCGGATCCGGAAAATAGAGGCAAAGTGCTGGATCGCGGTGTGTGGCGGTACACTCGCCATCCAAATTATTTTGGTGATGCCACGCAATGGTGGGCTTTCTATCTGTTCGCTTTGGCGACAATCAGCGGTTGGTGGACGATCATCAGCCCACTGATCATGACATATTTGCTGCGGTTTGTCTCCGGAGTCACGATGCTGGACGATAGTTTGAAGGACAAGAAGCCGGGTTACCGGGAGTATATCGAGACAACCAATGCTTTCATCCCGTGGTTTCCCAAGAAAAAGGAGAATTGAGCATGTTTTTGAACATACTNNTGGCCTAAGAAAATTGAAGGATTCACCGGGGTGACTGCTTTAAATCCGCGAGGCGTTTCAGAAATACGAACCATCTTTGGTGCCGTTTTCATTGGACTTGGCGTTGCTGTTTTAATCTTGAACAATTCTAGCGCTTATGCAGCTGTGGGAATAACTTACCTGGCATTAGGTGTTGTGCGCGTCGGCAGCATGATCATTGACCAGTCTGTAAACGGTTCGAATGTCTTAAGTGCAGTGGTTGAATTGGGTTTTGGTGTCTTATTCATTTTGTAAAAGGAGGAACCCTTGACAGCAGCAAAAATTGTCGCATTCCTGGGGTTGATCGCCATGACGATCGTCCTGGCTTATGGTTTTAGTGTTGGAGATTTTGCAGCGGATGGTGGTGAAATTTTGAGGAATCCATGGGGAATAGTATCCCTGGTGGATCTTTACACGGGGTTTATCTTATTTTCTGGCTGGATCGTATATCGAGAGTCAAATCTTCTCGTTACAATTTTTTGGGTTGTCCTGATGATGGTCCTCGGATTCTGGGCGGGCAGTTTGTACGCACTTATGGCGTTATATCAAAGTAAAGGTGATTGGAAAGTTTTTTGGTTGGGAAAGCACATCTGATCACTCGACGCCTATTCATACAAAGGAAATGTTTCATCATGTAAGTTTTTGATGGCTGCTTCCGTTTCCCTGGTATGCCCCCCACCGTTATATCTGTACAGAATGGGTCCCTGTTTGTTGATCAATTCTTTAGGCAGATATTAAATCACTTGCTTCAGATGATCGAGTATCTCATTGCAGTTCTATTCTGGATAGAATTATTTCGGTATTTTGGGGAAATTGAGTATAAATGTTGTGCCTTTGCCTGGAATACTGTTGACGTCGATCGATGCGTTGTGCGCTTCTACCAAACCCTTAACGATCGCCAGACCCAACCCAACACCCGGGTATTCCTCCTGGTTCCGAACCCGGCTTTTTTCACCACGGTAAAATCGGTCGAAAATCAAATCTATCTCATCACGGGGGATCCCAGAACCTGAATCGCTCACCCTGAACTGGATATGATAATCCAATGCGGTAACATCGATCCTGACCTCTCCCCCTGGTTTTGTGTAGCGCAGTGCATTGCTGATCAGATTATCCAATATCCTGCTGAGCTTATCCGGCGCTGCCCAAAGAGTATTTGCTTCCGAATCTACAGAACCACTTAAATGAATTTCTTGCTGATTTGCTTTTGCTGTAAAGCTTTCCAGTGTATCGGAGACCAGGTCGGAAACTGTGATCCACTCAAATTCGAAATCTTTATAACCGGCATCTAATTGCGCCAGTTCGAATAAATCCTCAATCAGAATACTCATTTGCTCGATTTCGCGTTGGCTCTGTTTGATGTACCGGTTTACGGTCTCTGGATCTGTTACGACTCCATCCAGAATGGATTCCAGCATGGCGCGAATCGTTGTTAACGGTGTTCGCAGGTCATGGGATGCCCAGGCAACCAGGTTGCGCCTGGCGTCTTCCAGATTCTTTTCAATGGTGGACGCCCGTTCGAGCTGCAGAGCCATCTGATTGAAGGCTTCAGATAATTGGGCAATTTCATCATTCCCGTTGACCGGAACGCGGGTAGAAAAGTCTCCACTGCTGATCCTGTCAGCTCCTTGCACCAGTTCTTGCAGTTCAGAGGTGATTGCCTGTGAAAGAAAGAATCCAAAAGTCACCGATATTCCACCAGCAAATATCAATAGAATAGTGCTTAGCAGAAAATCGTGCTCGTTGATGAACATCAGTTTGGCTGTAATCCAAACATTGATCAGGGTGAGGACACCGGCAATGATATAACCGAGGATCAGGGCAGTGCTGAGATGGTGGAGTTTCCGCCACCAGCCCAGTCGGTTAGAAATAAAACCAAATCCAGCGGAGATAATGCTGGTCAAACCGAGGTAAATCAATAAATAAACCAGATCTCCCAGCGGCGGTGCCATCAGTAATTGGGTCAAAAGCAGTGTGAATCCCAATATTATGATGATCCCCACTACGAAAGGGAGAAATCGGAAGCGGTTTGTGGTCAGAGGTTTAGCTGGCATTGTCACCCATAAATTTGTACCCAACACCCCAAACAGTCAGTAGATGTTTTGGATTTCCAGGGTCACCTTCAATTTTCTCCCGGAGCCTGCGGATGTGAACGGTGACGGTTGTTGGATCGATGTACAACTCATCACCCCAAACGTTGGATAGCAATTGGGTACGGCTGAATACCTGGTTGGGATGTAATACAAAATAATACAACAAGTCGAATTCCTTGGCTGTCAGGGTGATCGGTTCCCCGGCAATCCGGACGGAATAAGATTTAGGATCTATATAAATATCATTTATTTCCAGCGCTTGGTTTGCGCTTTCTTTTATTTGTGGATTTACACGACGGAGTACAGCTCGGACCCGTGAGACAACTTCTTGAGGACTGAACGGTTTGGTTATGTAATCATCTGCACCGATATCGAGGCCTCGTATGCGGTCGGAAGGTTCACCTTTGGCAGTCAACATAATAATGGGAACATGTCGATCTTGCCTCAGATGACGTGTGATCGTCATTCCATCAATTCCGGGGAGCATTAAATCCAACAGGACCAGATCGGGAAGAGCTTCTGATATCAGGTCCAAGGCTTCATAACCATCCTGGGCTTCCTGAACGATAAATCCCTCACGCTCAAGATATCGTCGGACTACCTCCCGGATGGTCTCTTCATCATCCACTACGAGAATTTTTTGCTGTTTGGTCATCATTTGATTATAAATTCCAGTTATCAGGTATGAAGAGTATTTTATCAGTGGATTCTTACAGGAGTATTAAGCGGTTGACGATAACCGGGGGGAAGATGGATGAAAAACTCTCGGAATAAATCACGTAGAGATCCCGAAGTTTTTTGACTTTGATTTTATTTTCTTATTGTTATGGCCACATATTTTACTCTCGACAAAATTGAAGGGGTTTCAATATAAAAATCGAGATGCTCCAGCTCTCATGAAATATAAGCATGAGAATACTTTTGATTTTTGGAACAAAGTGGATTCGATACCGACCAATATTGACTATTAAAACAAAAAACCGGCTTTCACCGGTTTCTTTGTTGAAAAATTATCTTCAGACTGCTCAGGCAGCCAGGCTTTCTGCACGCTCTAATTGCATTTGCAGGTATTTTTCAATCTCAGGCTCAATTTCTTCAATGCTTTCACCGGTGATTGCTGACCACTCTCTCAGAAGCCGGGTCATGTAGCGGTTCATGGCTGCTTCTTCTGTCTGGGTCAGCTTCTTAAGCGCTTGTTTTGCATACAGATCTCGGATGAACTTTGCGATAGCGATCAATTCACCGTCTGATTGAACTTTATTGATTCGTTTCTTCCATTTTTTATTATCGGTTTCGAGAGTCTTCGGATCTTTTTGAAGAATTTCGATAATGTTGTCAATGATGGATGGTCTGGCTACTGGTCTGATGCGGGGGTTTTCGTCTTGATCCGAAGGGAACCAGTATGTGCTGTTCTTCGTTTTTACACGATAGCAATTAATAGGGTCACCACCCAGAGGTTTCTTCTCGAGTTTTGTGATCTTCCCAACACCGTATCGCCGGTGCACAATCCAGTCTCCGACTTTGTACATTTTTTCTTTCTTTTTGCCCATGTTACCTCTTTTTTTGACCAATAATTATTTCTCGTCTGTTTAGCGACGATTTTGACCCAGGAAATCCATCAATTTTCGCCGAATCATCGGGCTTCGCAGTCTTTGCAGCGCTCGTCGCTCTATCTGCCGTACCCGTTCACGGGAAACACCCATTTTGTTGCCCGCTTCCTGTAAAGTGTGGCGCGTTCCACCGGCAAGGCCAAATCGCAGCCTTAATACCATAGCGGCGCGGGCTGGCAACTCAGCCAGGGCATTCTCGATGTGCTGCTGAAGCAGATTGTGGGTTGCTGTTTCGTCTGGATCCGGTGTTTCATTGTCTTCAATGAAATCCCCAATGACAGAGTCGCCCTCAGAAGAAATCGGCAGTTCCAAGGATATTGGATGCCTGGAGATTTTCTGCAAGAAGGAGAGTCTGTCTGGTGAGACTTCGATCGCCTCTGCAAGTTCTTCTTCTGATGGTTCACGCCCCAGACGTTGTTTGAGTTTGTTCTGGGTTTTGTACATTTTGCTGATCTGGTCACCCATGTGTACTGGGATGCGGATTGTTCGTCCGTTGTCTGCAATTGCGCGGGTGACTGCCTGGCGAATCCACCAAGTTGCATACGTACTGAATTTAAAGCCGCGTTTGTAGTCAAATTTCTTTGCAGCGCGCATCAGCCCGATATTACCTTCCTGGATCAGATCGATAAATGGGACACCGCGCCCCTTATATTTCTTTGCCACACTGATCACTAATCGAGTGTTCGATTTGATTAATTTGTCGACTGCGGCTTGCTCTTCATCAATGATCTGCTTTAGATTTCTCCGTTCCTTCGCGGTAATATCGCCAACGGCAAGTTTTTCCCGGGCAACCTTACCTTTTTCGATCGTTTTCGCTAAAGAGACTTCTTCTTCGATGGTCAGCAAATCGTGATTGGCAGCTTCTTTAAGGTAGACCTCAACCAGATCATTGGTATCGATATTGGCGAGGGATTGATATTGGTCGATTTCCACTTCATCTTCATCAAGCTCTTCATCGAGCTCAGATTCCTGCTCTTCGACATCCCCAGTGTCTTCAACATATGGAATCCCCTGACTGATTAGAGTAGCAAATACTTTCTCTAACCGGTCCAGTTCCTGCTCAGCTTCGGGAAATATCTCTAAGATATTGTCGTAGGTAATATAACCCTGCTCACGACCCAACTCTACGAGTTGAGAGATCGAAATATTCCCGCTTTGATCAGTCTCTAATTTTTGAATTAGATCTTCTTTAAGTGTATCTACCATGATCCTCTTTTTTTACTAATTTTGCTGTTTATTTTGTCTTACTTTCCTATGGCGGTAAGTGATACGACCACGAGAAAGATCATAAGGTGACATCTCTATCGTGACGCGATCACCCAGTAATACCCTAATATAATATTTCCTCATTTTTCCGGATAAATAAGCCAGTACCTCATGGCCATTATCCAGTTCAACTTTAAATTGAGTACCTGGTAATGCTTCTGTTACTGTACCTTCTACTTCAATAGCTTCTTCTGATTTTGCCATTTATTATCTCTAACTCTTATCGTCGATTTCGTCGACGCTGTTTACGTTTAATTTTCCGCATTGCTTTCTTTTTCTCTAATCGGCGGATTTCGCTTTTCGATACAAACCATCTGCGTTTTCGAACCTCGCTCATCCGCTTACTGCGGGCAACTTTTTTCCTGAAACGTTTTAATAACTGTTCCTGAGATTCGTTTGGTCTTAATTCGACCGTTACCATAAAGAACTTTACCTCCTGGAATATATGATTAATTGAATTTTATTATCTGTTTAGAATGCTTTTTGAACGTACGCACTCAAATATCGATGCGTTTATGCAGGTTGTGACACGATATCTTCACAGTTTTGAAAAATAGAGACTTGCGTGGGACCGTAAAGTATATTATGATAAATCCCACACCCCCGTTTGACCATAGTCTAAATCTGTCTCTATTTGTATTCTGACAGTCAGTCCAATTTAGAATTATAACACAAAACCTTAAAAAAGTAAAGATTATTAGGCAGATTCATTTTTTCTGCAATAAATAATGCAATTGGGGATTTTCTCTAAATTTTAATGTAATTTCCCCTCTAATATTGGATAAGAAGTATTTAATTATCCAAATTCCTTGCTGCAATCCCTTTTAATTTAATCTAACCGAATTTCAATCCTGGATCATAACCTTGAAAGACCAGGGAAAAAATTTCCGATTGGTCATCTATAGATTTCCTTGTTTGATGTGACCAACTTGTATTATCATTCTAATTAACACAATAACTAAATTTCTAACCATTTTAAAGCAACCAGAGGCTTTCAGAATGGTTTCCCGAAAAAGGTAATCAGGTAATCGATGGAATCTGGTAGTTCAAAAAATCGTAAATCAGTAATCATCCTTGGAGGTGGCGATATTGCCAGTGGAGTGGCTTTGCGCCTCCACCGAACTGGTCTCAAAATATTAATTACCGAATTAACCCAACCAATGGCTATCCGCCGGTTGGTCTCATTTGCTGAGGCGGTCTACTCGGGCTCTATCCAGATCGAAGAAGTGATTGGTCGACGGATAGATCACGTCAGGGAAGCCGANNATTGGTCGACGGATTCATCATGTACAGGAAGCCGATTCTGTCTGGAAGGACGATCAAATCGCGGTGATTGTAGACGAATCCGCCTCGTCCATTAATCTTCTGCACCCCGTAGTGGTTGTGGATGGACGGATGACAAAGCGTTCGCCGGAGTATAAAAAAGTCATCGCCCCAATGGTGATCGGTCTTGGACCCGGGTTTACTGCTGGAGAAAATTGCCATGCAGTTGTCGAGACGAATAGAGGCCATTTCTTAGGGAGGGTTAGCTGGGATGGAACTGCTGAAGCGGATACTGGCATCCCAGAAGCGGTACTTCAACATCAGGGTGATCGTGTGCTGCGGTCACCTGCAGACGGGATCTTTACTCCCGTGATGGAAATTGGCAAAAAGGTGAAGAAAGGAGATATCCTTGCTGAAGTAGGTGGAATTGCCATTCAAGCACCTTTCGATGGGGTGATCCGCGGTTTGCTTCATGATGGTATCAAAGTACGCGAAGGCTTGAAGGTTGGCGATCTCGACCCACGCAACGACCCAACTTACGCCAGCTTGGTCTCAGATAAAGGACTTGCTGTTGGTGGAGGGGTATTGGAAGCGATCCTATCACAACCTGTAATCCGAAAAAATCTATGGGCTTAATTCATTCCTTGCGTCTTGATGCTGAAGAAGCACAGGTGATCGCTTTTACTGGAGCAGGAGGTAAATCATCCACGATTTACACAGTTGCTCGTCAGCTTGAAAAACCGTGTGTGATTACGACAACCACACATCTAGGGGAATGGCAGATCGAATCGCTGGGGGAGCACAGAATCTTAGGTTCTGCTAAAGATTTGCGGAAAATCCCATTCGACCGCTTATCATCGAGCCTGGTTTTAACAGGGAAACTTGATGGAAATCAGCGATACGAGGGGGTAAACGTGGAAATCATTGAGCAGTTGGTATCGATTACTGGAGAAAACAATCACCATTTGTTGATCGAGGCAGATGGTGCCCGGAAGAAGTTATTAAAAGCTCCAGCAGATCACGAGCCAGTTGTTCCCCCGATGGTAGAGCAAGTCGTTGTGAGTGCATCCCTGAATAGTATTGGTAAAACCCTTTCTGAAGAATACGTTCACAGGCCGGAGATAGCAGCCTCAATCCTGAAGAACAAGATGGGGAGCGAGATCACTTTGGAAGAGGTAATTGAGCTAGGTCTTGATCCGAAAGGTGGTCTGAAAGGAATTCCTGGTGGCGCCCGGAAAGTATTCCATTTAACCGGTGCAAATGAAAGTTCACTCGAGCTGATCAATGAAAAATTCGCACAAAGGATCCTTCAGGAATATGATTGCTTGCTCATCAGTCGCAGTAAGTCCGTCGAAAATAATGAACTCTCTCTGATAGAAGTGGTGTATACCCGCCAGCCTGTTGCCGGGATCATATTGGCAGCTGGAGAGAGTCAACGATTTGGCGATGCAAAGCAATTATTAGAATGGCGAGGGAAAACCTTTATTGAGCACTGCATCGAAGTAGCGGTTGCCGCAGGCTTATCGACAGTGACCGTTATCCTCGGTGCTGAGATTGAGAAAATCTTACCCCTGGTTGAGAAGTATCCTGTGAAAATTGCGCATAATAAAGATTGGAAGTCTGGTCAGGGGACATCTGTTTCTTTAGCAGCAAGAAATGCTGCCAAATGGACTGGGGCAATCATTTTTATGCTTGTGGACCAACCTCAGATCAGAAGCGAGTTAATCGTTGAACTGGTGGAACGGCACGCCCGTACACAGTCACCTGTCATCGTTCCATTTGTTGGTGAAAAACAGGGCAACCCGGTATTGTTTGATTGGGTGACCTTCAGCAAATTGGGTGAACTCGATGGGAAGATGGGGGGGCGGAGAATTTTTAACCAATATGAGATATCCAGAATTGATTGGCCGGATAACCGCATCTTATTTGATGTCGATACACCGGAAGATTATCAAACTTTATTAAAAAGCCTATGGTAGTTGGAGCAATCGTCCTGGCAGCGGGCCAATCGAAAAGGATGGGGATGCCGAAACTTACCCTGCCCTGGGGTAAACAAACCATTATTGCCAAAGTCGTGTCAACATTGATTGATGCTGGGGTCAGTGAAATTATCGTAGTTACTGGCGCATCAAGAGAAGCAGTCAACCGGTCGATAAGCGGTTTTGATGTTAATGTTACCTTCAACCCTGATTATCAGAATGATGATATGCTCACATCACTGAAAATTGGGATGAAGCAGTTAAGTGATCGGGTTGAAGCAATGATGGTTGTTTTAGGTGATCAGCCGCAGGTTGAACCCGAAACAATCCAACAGATCGTTATGATTCATCAGCAAAATCCAGGGCAGATCATCATTCCGAGCTACCGTGATAGAAGAGGTCATCCCTGGTTGATCGACCGTAAATTCTGGTCAGCGATCCGCACAATACAAGGGGATAAAACACTTAGAGACTTTATAAACGAACACCAGGAATCCATAGAGTATTTAGAAATAAATGATCCATCGATATTAAAGGATATAGATACTCCAGAGGATTATCAAAACGAGAAAGAATTGAATGATATTTCCACGAGGCAACCCTGATCATCCTCAATTGCACCTGAGAAATCAATTAAGTGAAGAGCGTTAATTTTCGTAAATATAAAACAATGCTTTTGCAATGGATTTTTATCACCTAAAAATAGATTATCCATATATCATGTAAGTGGATTCTGTCTAATAAAAATTCAAGAGGAACAGCATGCAAATCGAGGTACGCAAAAAAACAATCGTTGTCGTTGAAGATGAACCGGATACCGCAGAAATGCTTGCCGAGATGGTGAGATTGGGGGGATATCGAGTTTATAAAACTTATGATGGTGAGGAGGGTATCGCTCTTATCTCTCGATTGAAACCAGATGTAGTAGTCCTGGACATCATGATGCCGGATATGTCCGGAATTGAACTTTTGAAATATTTACGACAAACAGAAGCATGATGGCAAATATCCCTGTGATACTGGTTTCAGCACTGAATACTCCAGAAGGGGTTCAGGAAGGTCTGGATGCAGGAGCAAATGCGTACCTCTCAAAACCTGTTGCATATGATGATTTTATTGAAACGATTAATTTCGCTCTCCTTTAGAAAAGACCCTAACTTGTAGTACAATCTCATTTATATGGTTGTGTGCGCATATTTATGTAACCGGGTATGTCAGTAATTCGAGCATTCATTGCGATTGATTTACCTGATCAAATTCATCAATGCCTGGATAAGGTTGCTGATGAATTGCAAACTCGTCTCGATGAAGTGCCTGTACGATGGGTCCCGGCAAATAATATTCACTTGACTTTAAAGTTCCTGGGAGACGTTTCGACCAAGAATTTGGAAGTCTTGAAAAATTTGCTTGAGACGGAAGTATCTACGCATGAAAGCTTCGAAATTAGTGTAGGGGGGTTGGGCGCGTACCCGAAAGTGCGTCGACCTCGGGTGATCTGGGCAGGTATTGAAGGACCTCCAGAGCTTTTTCAACTTCAAAATGCGATTGAAGCGCTGTCTACCCGTCTGGGGTACGCTCCAGATCGGCGAAAGTTTTCTGCCCATTTAACTTTGGGAAGAGTATCGCGGAATGCACAACCTGGAGAGGTAAAACGAGTCGGGAATGTATTGAAATCGTACTCTGTGGGTTTTCTTGGAGTTGCGCGTGTGAATGAAGTCCATTTATTCCGCAGCGACCTGAAGCCTACAGGTGCAGTGTATACAAAATTACTGAGCGCGAAGTTGGCAGATTAATTAAAGGACTACATTTATTGAGGTGTGCTCTGAAAACAATTGATTTAGCAAAAACCATTGTGGATGCTTTAGAGGATAAAAAAGGGGAAGATATTGTTCTCATGGATATCCGGGAAGTTGCTCCCTTAGCTGATTATTTTGTTATTTGTACCGGGAGCAGTAATCGAATGATAGATTCGTTGGCGGAGGCTGCAGTCCAGGCTGTCAAAGAAGATCACGGTGTCCGACCAAGGGTCGAGGGTATGCCCGAAGATGGATGGGTGTTAGCGGATTATGGTGATGTGATCTTACATGTTTTTTCACCATTTCGCCGTGATTTTTACCGGTTGGAAGATCTCTGGTCAGAAGCAAAAATTCTTTTACACGTGCAATAATAATTTAAAGTGGCGGTAGATTGTCCAACCGAATTTAAATGATTCATTCGGTTGGTGGCAATTTAGGCTTATAGTCAATTACGAAAAAACCCCGTAAATTTTCACCAGTTGATTGTTCAATCGAAAAATCATGGTCTGCATGCGGTTTGTTGATGATGATCATTGGAGAAGGGTTCCTGTTGGGATGATTGGGATCGTAAACTTCAATCTGGATTTGAGTGCTTTCTTCCCTAAATTGGGTGACAAGAACCTGGTGGTTTTTTGTTGGATTCTTCCAGCCTTTATTTCGGATCAAACCCAACACAACGGGTTTATTTTCCCTCATTCGTTCAATTAGATACGGAATTTCTTTATCCAGGGTCTTTTTGGCGACTTTACGATCGTTTAATAGCATCCATAGAAACACCCTAACTGGAACTATTGGGAAGATCAGGCTGTCAAATTGCCGCTTCCATAAAAATCTCCACAGGGGGCTGCCATCGGGCGGAACAATTTTCATATCGGGGATGGGAATATCAGCAAAATAAAAATCCAGCGTTCCAAAACACAATCCTCCACACAGGCCATAGGTAACTTCACCCAATTCGATTTGTGGAATAAATGGAAGATCGAATTTAAAATTGTATTGAAAAGTATTGCGAAAATTGAAACCGGGTTGTAAATCGTTGAGAGGTGATCTTAGCTTCATATTGCTGATCACAATCTATCAGAATAGACCTTTATATCCGCCTCCATCCACGGTCAGCATTACACCGGTCAGATAAGACGCCGCGGGTGACAGCAAGAAAACAGCTACATTGGCGAATTCTTCCGGGGTTGCCATGCGTCCTAAAGCGACTTCACCAGATTTTTTCTCCATTTCTTCTTCAACACTGGTGTTATTCATTTCCGCCCGGTTAGCCATCAGCTCGTTAACTCGTTCCGTTTCGGTCCAGGAAGGCAGGATTGAATTAAAACGGATGCTGTCATGCCCCAATTCCAGTGCCAGCGATTTTGTAAGACCCACAGTTGCAGCACGGATACTGTTGGACAGGATCAGGTTTTCAATGGGTTGTTTAACGGAGACAGAAGTGACTGTAAGAACGCTGGCAGAATCGGACTCCCGGAGAGCAGGTAATGCTTTCCGTATGAGCCGGACGTGACTCATGAATGAAAGCTCGATTGCGTTCTGCCATGTGGTCTCATCGAAACTTTCAAAAGGACCTGGTGGTGGACCGCCGGAATTAGTGACCAGCAAATCCAAGCGACCAAATTTCCTCAAGGTTTCCGGGATCAACTTGTCTGCGGCATGCAGATCGGTAACATCTTCTGCGATTGGAAATACCTCCACGCCGGTTAACTGTTGAATTTCATTGGCAGCCTTGCGGATATGATCATCACTTCGGCTGTTGATTGCCACGTTGCAGCCTTCTCTGGCCAAGCCAAAGGCAGTTGCGAACCCCAAACCACGGCTTGCGCCTGTCACCAGAGCAGTCTTTCCTTGAAGTTGTAAGTCCATAAATCCCTCTTTATCTAAAATATTTCAATCTGGTCATCGATAACCGCTACATCAGGGCGGTTGGTTTCGATCCATTCGATGATCTTCATCAAGCAGCGATGATTATGCTTCGTATCATTGCTGATCATCACACAGCCGACAACCGTTGACTGCCAGTCATCCATGTAATCACGTTCAGCCCCAGAAATATTGAACTCCCAGTGT
>JABAOG010000985.1_pt1 | contig 15546 bp, 15 predicted proteins | sample 7062131 | NCBI WGS metagenome assembly JABAOG01 (sample SAMN14538629, study PRJNA623070) | marine sediment metagenome | biome: marine biome [ENVO:00000428]; feature: marine pelagic biome [ENVO:01000023]; material: deep marine sediment [ENVO:00002113] | place: India: Arabian Sea | collected...
ACCTTGCGCTTGGCTTTTTTCTTGGCCTTCTTCTTGGCCTTCTTCTTAGTCGTCTTACGGGCAGCCTTCTTGCGTACTACCCGTTTCTTCTTCGCAACTTTACGTTTCGCCTTCTTCCGCGAAACCTTCTTACGAGATGCAGTCTTTTTAGCCATCGTAGTCTCCGTGTCGGGGATAACCGTGGCCGAGTATATACATTGCAAAGGAAAATGCTAGTAAATCAACAGTCAGTCGCAGCCGATCTTAGGGTATGCGTCGATGGCTTTCCGGACTCGTCTCTGCATTCAAACAGAACGCTCGATGCGGTTTCGCGCGTCCGGCTCGAATTGCCACTATGGCGCGCAGCGAACGACCACGGTCCGCCAATTAGCACGCAGAATAGATGCGGCGCTCTGTTACGACTTCGTGCAGCGGGACATCCCACCCGGAAGCCTTTATTTGTGCGGTTTTCTGGAATTCGAACGCCAATCCAACGAGTCGCGGGCGCAACCAGCGGCGGCGGTTTTTCAAGAAGCTTAGCGTGCGATCGTAAAAGCCGGCACCCATACCGATGCGATTCCCCGCTTCATCGAACGCGACGAGTGGCGCCAGGATGACGTCCATCTCACTCGCCTTGAACAAGTTTGATGGCGAGCAGACCGGTTCGGGAATCCCGTAGCGATTCGGAAAAACCGCTGATTTTGCGCAAAACTGCGCAAACGCGAGTCCCTCACCGCGGATCACGGGCAGGTAGAGTTCACGTCGGTTGCGCCAGGCTCTGTCGATGAGAAAGCAGCACTCGACTTCGCCGCCGAAAGCGAAGTACGCCGCGATTCGCCTGCTGCGTGACATGAATGGTTGGCGCCAGAGACGGGAGGTGATGTCGAGCGACGCGGCGATGATCTGGTCATCGGTCAAGTCCGCGCGTCTCTTTTTCATTTGGGCGCGAATTGCCGACGCGTCCATCCGGAGCCCTTGACAGAGATTAAGAGAGGCGCCTCCCGCATGTGCCGTGATGAACCGCTTGCTCTCGAACCAGAGCGGAAGGTGGGATCAGCCGTGGCAGCGCAGGCTATCCGCCGCATGCGGTAGTGCACAAAGCTGCCGACAGACTATTGATCCCAAATCTGAGATTTAGGGTCGAAAGACTTCCGGGCTCACCTCGAACACCGCAGGAGGAACCTGAAATGAATTATAGCGCGAACAAGCCGCGGAAAATGCGACGTGGAGTATAGTTTGCAACCCGGCGCCGAATCCCGGTGCTCGGATCCGCCTGTCGCCAGGACCATTGACCTTACGGGATTACAGTTCGAGTTGCTGGCCCGAATCGAGCGCCGACTCGACGCGCTCGCGCATCGCCCGCAGCTTGCCCTTGGCCTCGGATTCGAGTCGTGCACCGACGCCGTTCGCGAGGATGAGGTCATTGGCCATGTTCAGCGCCGCCATGACGGCGATGCGATCGAGGCCGACGACCTTGCCGCTGTCGCGGATCTCGCGCATCTTCGTGTTCAGAAGTTCGGCCGAATCGATCAGCGCCTTGCGCTCGTCGGCGGGGCAAGAGATCTGATACTCCTTCTCGAGTATCTTTACATTCACGTGGGCGAATATTTCGTTGCTCATGAGCCGTGCTCCATCGCCTTCAGGCGCCCGATCATTGCCTCGACTCGCGCCCGCACCTGTTCATTTTTCTGCAGCAGCGTGGCGCGCTCGCCGATCAGCGCGTCTTGTCTCTGTTTCAACGATCGATTCTCTTCCTTGAGTTGATTGGTGATGACGACCAACTCGTCCAGGCGCCGCTCCAGCCGCTGCAGTTCCTGTTCGAAGCTCTTGTCGGAGGAGGTGGCCATGCGCTGAATATAGTGTCTGCGGAGCGTTAGGGTCAAATGGGCAGGGACGGGCCCGAGTGCTAAGATTCGCCCGCTCCACAAGGCACACGAGCTATGGGAAGCGTGACTGAACAGGACTGGGCCGGTGTCGACGCGGCGCTACGCGAAGTCGGCTCGCTCGGTCAACCCGGCGAGATCCACGGCGAGTTCTGCGGGCTCGCCTGTATCATGGGAAGAGACGCGGTAACGCCGTGGGTGAGCTCGCTGCTCGGCGATGCGGTCTCCGACGAGGCCGGTCGACGTGCCGACGAAGGCACCAGGGCGCTCGTCGAACTGGCCGAGTCCGCGTGGTCCACGCTCGAGGCCGGTGACATGAGTTTCGACCTGCTGTTGCCGCCGGACGAAGCCTCTCTGGACCAGCGCGCCACCGCTCTGGGTGCCTGGTGCCAGGGATTCATGCACGGCCTCGGCGCGGCTGGCCGGCCGGGCACGGAGAGCCCCGTGGTGAGCAACGCGGTTGTTCGGGAAATCGTCGCGGACTTGAGCGAAATCACGCGGGCGTCGTTCACGGAGGACGAAACCGAGGAAGAGGGCGAGGCTGCGTTTCTCGAGCTGCGCGAATATGTGCGGGTCAGCGCCCAGCTCGTCTTCGAAGAGTTGCACGGCATCAGAACGAGTTCGGCCGACACCGTCGCGCACTGAGGATTCCCAATTGAGCCCCAAAGAATTCGCGAAGCGCCGGCGTCAGTTGATGCGCATGATGGGCAGGGGCGGCATCGCCGTATTGCCGGCCGCGCCGGCACGGATGCGGAACCGCGACAGCGAATACTATTACCGGCAGGACAGCGACTTCCATTACCTGACCGGCTTCGACGAGCCCGACGCCGTGGCCGCACTGGTACCGGGGCGTCCGAACGGAGAGTTCGTGCTGTTCTGCCGGGAGCGCGACCCCGCGCGGGCCATCTGGGACGGCCGACGCGCCGGCACCGAGGGGGCGGTCGCGGAGTTCGGCGCCGACGATGCATTCCCGATCTCCGATATCGACGAAATACTGCCCGGGATGATCGAGCAGTGCGACCGGGTGTATTACACGCTCGGCGCTCATCCCGATTTCGATCAGCGCCTGATCGGATGGGTAGCGTCCCTGCGCGAGCGTGGCAGCTCGGCCGGCCATACGCCGGACGAGTTCATCGGACTCGATCACCTGCTGCACGATCTGCGCCTGTTCAAGAGCCGGGCCGAGATCGCCGCGATGCGACGCTCGGCGAAGATCGCGGTTGCGGCGCACAAGCGCGCGATGCGCGTCTGCCGGCCGGGCCTTTACGAGTACGAGCTGGAAGCCGAATTCCAGCACGAGTTCCGACGCAAGGGCCTGCGAATGTCCTACCTGCCAATCGTCGGCTCCGGCGAGAATGCCTGCACGCTGCATTACATCGCGAACGGCAAGCAGATCGAGGACGGCGATCTCGTGCTGATCGACATCGGCTGCGAGTACGATTATTACGCGTCGGATGTCACGCGGACTTTTCCGGCGAACGGCCGGTTCAGCGACGCGCAGCGGGAGATCTACGAGATCGTTCTCGAAGCTCATGGTGCCGCGCTCGCGCGTATCGCGCCGGGGCATCACTGGAACGAACCGCATGAGGCGGCCGTCAAGGCGATCACCCGCGGCCTGCGGGCCATCGGCCTGCTGAAGGGCCGGCTGCCGACATTGATCCGCGACGGGGCGTACCGGCGCTTCTTCATGCATCGCACCGGCCACTGGCTCGGGCTCGACGTGCACGACGTCGGCGACTATAAGGTGTCGGATCACTGGCGCCAGCTCGAGCCGGGCATGTCGCTGACCGTCGAGCCCGGGCTGTACATTGCGCCCGGCAGCCGTGGCGTGCCCAAGCGCTTTCGTGGCATCGGCGTCCGCATCGAGGACGACGTCGTCGTCACGCGCGACGGCCACGAGGTCCTGACGCAGGATCTGCCTCGCAATGTCGAGGAAGTCGAGGCGCTGGTCGGCACGGCGGTTGGCTGATACGCATGATGGAAAATCGGGACTACAGGGTCTGGATTCTCGCCGCACTGCTGTCGGCCGGTGCGCTGTCCCTGTCGGTCTACAAGTGGCGGGAACTCGGCTTTCCGCTGGCCCCGCAGCAGGAGACGGAGGTCTGGACCGTCGAGGTGACCTTCAGCTTCGAGGCCGGACCCGGCCCGATCAAGGCCAACCTCTTCATACCGGGCCTGACGCCGGGGTTCGCAATACTCGAAGAAAACTTCGTCTCGCGCGGCTTCGGGTATACACCCAACTATGTCAGCGGCGGGCGGCAGGTGCAGTGGGCGCGCAGGCGCGCCCGCGGGCTGCAGACACTGTACTACCGCGCGGTCGTATACAAGGACCCGGCGCAGTCCGAGAGCGACACCACCCCGCCGTTCCCGGCCAAACCGAGCCTGGGCGAACCGTTCAACACGGCGATGGAGGTGCTGATTGCGGACGTCGGCGCAAAATCCGCGGACGCGGAATCGTTTGCCGAGGAACTGCTGAAGCGCCTCGGTCAGCCGGGCGTCGATCAGAACGTCGAATTGCTGCTGGGTCCNNCCGGCGCGCATGATTCGCGGCATCTACCTGCAGGACCAGCAGAGGCGAGCGGAGATCGTCCCGTGGCTCGAGGTGCACGACGGCACCCGCTGGCTGTACTTCGACCCGTTGACGGGCGAACAGGGCCTGCCGGACAACTTCCTGCTGTGGTGGGCCGGTGAAGAGCCGTTGCTCGAAGTCGACGGCGGCACGGACGATGAGATTCGCTTCGCGGTGCAGCGCAACGTCATGAGCCGCATCGAACTGGCGCAGCGGCGGGCCGCGGGCCAGGATTCGATCCTGAACCAATTCTCGTTGTTTGCGCTGCCGATCCAGACCCAGGCGGTGTACAGCGTGCTGCTGCTAATTCCGATCGGCGCGTTGGTCACTGTTCTGCTGCGCAATGTCATCGGCCTGCAGACCTTCGGCACTTTCATGCCGGTGCTGATCGCGCTCGCGTTTCGGGAGACGCAGGTCTGGTGGGGCGCGGTGCTGTTCTCGACCCTGGTGATACTGGGGCTGGCGTTTCGGTTTTACCTCGAGCAGCTGCGCCTGCTGCTCGTGCCGCGGCTGAGTGCGGTGCTGATCATCGTCGTCATCCTGATGCTGGTGCTGTCGGTCATCAGTCATCGTCTCGGCTTCGAGACCGGCCTCTCTGTCGCGCTGTTCCCGATGGTGATCCTCGCGATGACCATCGAACGCATGTCGGTCGTCTGGGAGGAGCGCGGCTCGGCGGATGCGATCAAGCAGGGGCTGGGCTCCCTGCTGGTGGCCGTGATCTGCTACGTCGTCATGGATCTCGACCAGGTCAGGCACCTGGTGGTGGTGTTTCCCGAGACGCTGCTGGTCGTGCTGGCCGCGACGCTGTTGCTGGGAAGGTATACCGGCTACCGCCTGCTGGAGCTGCTGCGCTTCCGCGAGCTGGCGGCGAAGGACCAATAATGCTCGGGCTCAGGGGATCGCTGCGACGCAACGGCGTGCTCGGCCTCAACGAACGCAATGCGCGGTACATACAGCGCTTCAACGAGCGCCGGCTGTACCCGCTCGTCGACAACAAGTTGCGCACGAAGCGGCTGGCCATCGAGGCCGACATCGCGGTCCCCGAACTGTACGGCGTCATCGCCAGTCAGCACGACGTGCGACAATTGGCCGACATCGTCGGCGAGCACCATGATTTCGTCGTCAAGCCCGCGCACGGTACCGGCGGCGACGGCATCCTGGTCGTGACCGGTCGAAGCGCGCGGAAGCAGCATCTCTACTATATGGCGGACGGCGAAGTCGTCTCCGAGTCCGGCATTCGCCATCACGTGTCCAATATCGTCAGCGGTCAGTACAGCTTCGTCGGGACGCGCGACAGCGCAATGCTTGAATACCGCGTCAGGACGGACCCGTTCTTCGGGCCGATCACGTTTCAGGGGGTGCCGGACATCCGCGTGCTCGTCTACCGCGGCTACCCGGTGATGGCGATGGTCCGCCTGCCCACCAGGCGTTCGCGCGGCAAGGCGAACCTGCACCAGGGCGCCGTCGGCGTCGGCGTCGCGATCGACACGGGCCGGACGATCGTCGGCGTGCTGGGCAACGAGATCGTTTACGACCATCCGGACACCGGCGAGCCCATCGGGGGCCTCGAAATCCCCCAATGGGACGACTGCCTGGTCCTCGCGGCGCGGTGTCACGAGCTGACTGGACTCGGCTACCTCGGAGCGGATATCGTTCTGGACCGGTTCCGCGGGCCGCTGATCCTCGAAGTCAATGCCCGGCCCGGCCTGAACATCCAGATCGCGAACGGGGTCGGGCTGCGGGATCGCCTGGCCCGGGTCGACCGCTGGGACGACGGCTGCGGTCCGGACGAAAAAGTCGCGCGCATGCGCGACGCTCTGGCGAAGAACGGCACGACTGCAACACCGACATGAAGAGTGAGACACCCCTGCACGCGCGGCACGTCGCCGCCGGCGCGCGCATCGTCGACTTCGGCGGCTGGGACATGCCGCTGCACTACGGCTCGCAAAAGGAAGAGCACCACGCCGTGCGGCAGCACGCCGGTGTCTTCGACGTGTCGCACATGACCATCGTGGATCTTGCGGGCGAGCGGGCCCGGGAATTCCTGCGCTACCTGCTGGCCAACGATGTGGCCAAGCTGGCGGTGAGCGGCAAGGCGCTTTATACCTGCATGCTGAACGAGCAGGGTGGCGTCATCGACGANNTTCGACGTCTCGCACATGACCATCGTCGACGTATCAGGCCGCGACGCGGAGGACTTCCTGCGCCGCCTGCTTGCCAACGATGTCGCGAAGCTCGAGTCCCCCGGCAAGGGGCTCTACAGTTGCATGCTGAACGAGTCTGGCGGGATCGTCGATGACCTGATCAGCTATCGGCGAGGCGAGCGTGCGTTCCGCGTCGTCGTCAACGCGGCGACGCGTGCCGACGATCTTGCATGGATGGAATCCGTCGCCGGCCCCTTCGACGCGGAGGTCGCGGAACGACCGGAAGCCGTCATGATCGCGGTGCAGGGACCAGGCGCCGTCGATCGTGCCACGCCGTTGCTGCCCGCGGAGCTGCGCGACGCGGCGCGGGCACTCGGTTCGTTCGGCTGCCTCGAATCCGCGGGGTTCTTCGTGGCTCGCACCGGCTACACGGGCGAGGACGGATTCGAAATCATCCTCGACGGGCCCGGCGGCCTGGACTTCTGGGACGCCGCCGCCGCGGCCGGAATCCGGCCGTGCGGACTCGGCGCCCGAGATACGCTGCGCCTCGAGGCGGGCCTCTGCCTGTACGGTCAGGACATGGACCAGCAGACGTCGCCCCTCGTGTCCGGGCTGGCGTGGACCGTGGCCTGGGAGCCGCAGGAGCGGGACTTCGTCGGCCGGGCCGCGCTCGAACGGGAGAAGACGGAACCGTCGCGGCGCAAATTGGTCGGCCTGATCCTCGAGGATCGCGGTATCATGCGGCATGGCCAGCGGGTGATAACCAGCGCGGGTGACGGGGTCGTAACCAGCGGCGGGTTCTCGCCGACCATCCAGCGCTCGATCGCATTGGCCCGGATCCCCGGGGAAGCGGCGGGTGACTGCCAGGTCGAAATCCGGAAGGCGCATCGTGCTGCGAAGATCGTGCGGCCGCCGTTCGTCCGCAACGGCAAGATATTGGTGTAATTGCGGGGAGGTTGTCCTGAATCATGAGTGAAGTACCCGAAAACCTGAGGTACACCAGCGAACACGAATGGGTGCGGCTCGAAGACGATGGTTCGGTGGTCATCGGAATCACCGACCATGCCCAGGAGGCCCTCGGCGAACTCGTCTACGTCGAGGTCCCGGAGGTCGGCCAGCAGTACGGCAAGGGCGACGCCTGCGTCGTCGTCGAGTCGGTCAAGGCGGCCTCGGACGTGTACGCGCCCGTCAGTGGCGAATGTGCCGACGTGAACGGTGCGTTGGCCGACGAACCGGAACTCGTCAACTCCGGACCCTACGAGGACGGCTGGCTGATCCGGCTCGACCCGACGGATCCCGCGGAGCTGGAAGAATTGATGACGGCCGAAGCTTATTCGCAGTTCCTGATCGATTCCGAGAGCTGATTCAGGCATCGACCGCCGGCAGTCACGCAAGCATGCCTTATATCCCCCATACGGAATTTGACGTCGCCCAGATGCTGGCGCGGATCGGCGTGGCCGATACGGCGGATCTGTTCGACGAGATTCCCGCGGAGCTGCATATCGATGAGCTGCCGGGCGTGCCGGATGCGCTGACGGAGGCCGACGTCACGCGGCTGATGGGCGCCCGTGCCGCCCGGGACCGCGGCGTCGTGTCGTTCCTCGGGGCCGGCGCGTACGAGCACTACATCCCGTCGCCCGTCTGGGACATCGCGACGCGCGGCGAGTTCTACAGCGCCTACACGCCCTACCAGGCGGAGGCGAGCCAGGGCACGCTGCAGGTCATCTACGAGTACCAGACGATGATGGCCGGCCTGACCGGCCTGGACGTCTCGAACGCGTCGCTGTACGACGGCGCGACGGCGCTGGCGGAAGCCTGCCTGATGGCCGTGCGGGCGAACCGCCGCTCGACTTCGCGGCGAGTGCTCGTCAGTCGCGGCGTGAACCCCGCCTACCGCTCGGTCACGAACGCGATTGTCGGCGGCCAGGGTATCGAGCTGGTCGAACTGCCGCTGGTCGACGGACGGACGGACTTCGATGCACTGGCCGGCTTCGATGGTGAGGACTTCGCGGCCGTCTGCCTGCAGCAGCCGACGTTCCTCGGCACCATCGAGGAAGCCGACGCGATCACCGACTGGGCTCATGAGCGCGGCCTGTACGTGATCGCGGTCTGCAATCCGCTGAGCCTGGCGCTGCTGCGCGCGCCGGGCGACTGGGGCGAGACGGGCGCGGACATCGCGTGCGGCGAGGGACAGCCGCTCGGCATTCCGGTTTCTTCGGGCGGGCCGTACTTCGGGTTCATGGTGTGCCGGTCGCGATTGCAGCGGCAGATGCCGGGACGGATCGTCGGCCGCACCGTCGACCTCGATGGTCGCCCGGGCTACACGCTGACGCTGCAGGCGCGCGAGCAGCACATCCGGCGCTCGAAGGCGACGTCGAACATCTGCACGAACCAGGGCCTGATGGTCACGGCGGCGACGATCTACATGTCGTTGCTGGGCGCGGAGGGCATGCGGCGCACGGCACTCAGTTGCCACGCGAACACGGCGCTGCTCGCCTCCGGACTGGCGGAGATCGACGGAGTATCGATCGCCTTCGATGCGTACTTCCACGAGGCAGTCGTTAAAGTCGACCGCCCGGCGGCTGCGATCGTCGATGCGCTGGCGCGACGGCGGATCCTGGCCGGCTACGACCTGTCGGCCCACTACCCCGAGTTCGGGAACGCGCTGCTGGTCTGTGCGACGGACATGCGCACCGGCGACGAAATCGCGGCCTACGTCGACGCGATGAAGCACGTCCTGAACAAGTCACGCGCGGCCTGATCCGATGACGGAACCCCTGATATTCGAATTGTCGGAAGCCGGGCGCCGGGCGCCGACGCATGCGCCCGCAAGCGCGCCGGCGCACGATCTGCCCGCCGGGCTATTGCGCGATGCGCCGCCGCTGCTTCCCGAGGTGTCCGAGCTCCAGGTCGTGCGGCACTTCACGCGGCTGTCGCAGCAGAATTTCTCGATCGACACGCAGTTCTACCCGCTCGGTTCGTGCACGATGAAATACAACCCCAAGATCTGCAATCGCCTCGCGATGCTGCCCGGTTTTGCGGACCGCCACCCGCTCGGTCCCGTCGAGCACGGTCAGGGCTTCCTCGAGTGCATGTTCGAGCTGCAGGAGATGCTGAAGGCCGTGACCGGCATGGCGGCGACGTCGCTGACGCCGATGGCCGGCGCGCAGGGCGAATTCGCCGGCGTCGCGATGATCCGCGCCTACCATGAGGCACGCGGCGACCACGACCGGCGCGAGATCATCGTTCCCGATGCCGCGCACGGCACCAACCCGGCGACGGCAACGATGTGCGGTTGCGTCGCCGTCGAGATCCCGACGGGCGCCGATGGCGACATCGATATCGACGCCCTGCGCGGCGCGGTCGGGCCGCGCACGGCCGGCATCATGTTGACGAACCCGTCGACGCTGGGCGTCTTCGAGCGCCGCATCACGGAGGTCGCGGAAATCGTGCACGAGGCCGGCGGCCTGCTGTACTACGACGGCGCGAACCTGAACGCGATCCTCGGCAAGGCCCGGCCCGGCGACATGGGCTTCGACGTCATGCACATGAACCTGCACAAGACGTTCTCGACGCCGCACGGCGGCGGCGGTCCGGGCTCCGGCGCGGTCGGCGTCAACGCGCGCCTCGAACCCTTCCTGCCCGTCCCGATCGTGGGTCGCGAGTCGACGGACCGCGGTGTCCGCTACGCCTGGCTGACGGAGGCGGAACGCCCCCAGAGTATCGGCCGGTTGTCCGCCTTCATGGGGAATGCCGGCATCCTGTTGCGCGCCTATATATACATGCGGGTGCTGGGCCGCGATGGCATGCGTCGGGTCTCGGAGTTCGCGACGCTGAACGCCAATTACCTGATGCACGAGCTGGCCGACCGCGGATTCGACCTCGCGTACCCGGACCGCAGGGCCAGTCACGAATTCGTGGTGTCGCTGAAAGCCCTGACGCGCGAGACCGGGGTCACGGCGATGGATTTCGCCAAGGCGCTGCTCGATCGCGGGTTCCACGCGCCGACGACGTATTTCCCGCTGCTGGTGCCCGAGTGCCTGCTGATCGAGCCGACGGAGACCGAGACGCGGCGGGATCTGGACGCGTTCGCCGACGCCATGGCGGAGATCCGCGACCACGCGCGGACCGATCCCGACGCCGTCAAGGCGGCGCCGATCACGACGCCGGTGCGGCGGCTCGACGACGTTCGTGCGGCCAGGCACCTGGACCTGGTCTGGCGGCCCACGAACGAAAACGCCTGAATCCAGTCCAAGGTTCCGGAGAGAATTCGTGTCAGCACTGATTTGTGGCTCGATGGCCTACGACAACATCATGGTGTTTCCCGGCCGGTTCAAGGAGTCGATCCTGCCGGACCAGCTGCACATCCTGAACGTTGCTTTCCTCGTGCCGCAGATGCGCAAGGAGTTTGGCGGCTGTGCCGGCAACGTTGCGTATAACCTGCGCGCACTCGGCGGCGATCCCCTGATCATGGCAACCGTCGGCACGGACTTCGACCCGTACGCGAGCCGGCTCGAGCAACTGGACCTCGACATGCGCTTCGTCCGCACGATCGAGGACACGCTGACGGCGCAGGCCTATATCACGACCGACCTGGATGATAACCAGATCACGGCATTTCATCCCGGCGCAATGGATCATTCGCACGAGAATCGCGTGCCGGCGGACGCCGGCATCAGCATCGGCATGGTATCGCCGGACGGTCGACAGGGCATGATCGAGCACGCCGAGCAGTTTGCCGAGGCGCGCATTCCGTTCGTCTTCGATCCCGGGCAGGGGCTGCCGATGTTCGATGGCGAGGAACTCCGGCGCTTCGTCGACCAGGCGACGTGGGTCGCGGTCAACGATTACGAGGGACAGATGCTGCAGGAGCGAACCGGCTGGTCGGCCGACGAGATCTCGAAGCATGTCGAGGCGCTCATCGTGACGCGCGGCGGACAAGGTTCATCGATTTTCGCCGGTGGCGCCGAAATCGTCATCCCGGCCGTCGAGGCCCGCGATATCCTCGATCCGACCGGCTGCGGCGACGCGTATCGCGCCGGCCTGCTGTTTGGCATCACGCGCGGCCTCTCGTGGGAGGACACCGGCCGGCTGGCGTCGCTGATCGGTTCGATCAAGGTCGCCCATCGCGGCACGCAGAACCATACACTGACACCCGGCGGCGTCGCGACCGCATTCGACGCGGCATTTGGCTATGAGATCACTATCTAGAATCGCGGTCCTGACGCTACTGGCGTCTGTCACATTCGCGGAGAGCCACTCGGAGCGCGCGTGGCGGGGCACGCTCGAGCGCATCTCGTCGGGCGTCGTGTCGATCAAGGTCGACAGCACGCGGGCATTCGACACCGAGTGGAACCAGTCGACGCAGGCGACCGGCTTCGTCGTCGATGCCGAGCGGGGCCTGATCCTGACGAACCGGCATGTCGTGACCCCGGGGCCGGTGCGCGCAGAAGCGCTGTTTACGAACCAGGAAGAAGTGGAATTGTGGGCCGTGTATCGGGATCCCGTTCACGACTTCGGGTTCTATCGCTACGACCCCGCGGATCTCAAGTACATTGAACCGGTCGAGCTGAAGCTGGATCCGGCCGCCGCCCAGGTCGGGCGCGAGATCCAGGTCGTCGGCAACGACGCCGGCGAGCAGCTGTCGTTCCTGTCCGGCACGCTGGCGCGCCTCGACCGGCCGGCACCGTCTTACGGACGCGGCAATTACAACGATTTCAACACCTTCTACCTGCAGGCCGCGTCCGGCACGTCGGGCGGTTCCTCGGGATCTCCGGTGATCAGCATCGACGGCAACGTCGTGGCGCTCAACGCCGGCGCGGCGTCGCAGGCCGCCTCGAGCTTCTTCCTGCCCCTCGACCGCGTGCAGCGTGCCTTGGAACTGCTGCAGGCCGGCGAGCCGGTGACCCGTGGGACCCTCGAGACCGTCTTCGTACACCTGGCGTTCGACGAGCTGCGGCGGCTCGGCCTGCGCGACTCGACGGAGGCCGACATCCGTCGCGAGTTTAGCGGTCAGACCGGCATGCTCGTGGTCGACGAGATTATTCCGGGCGGCGTCGCCGACGGGCGCCTGCAGGTCGGCGACATCGTTGTCCAGGTGAACGGTAATTTCGTCACAAACTTCGTGCCGCTCGCGTCGGTTCTCGATGGCAGCGTCGGTCGCGCCGTTCAGCTCGTCGTCGAACGCTATGGCGAGGTAATGGATGTCGAGGTCGAGGTCCGCGACCTGCATGAGATTACCCCGCGCGAGTACATCAGTTTCGGCGACGCGGTCGCGCACGACCTGTCGTACCAGCAGGCGCGCCACGTGAACCGCGAGATCGAGGGCGTCTATATCGCGAATCCCGGTTACGTGATGGCGAACGCGGCGATCCCGCGTGGCAGCGTGATCACCTCGGTCGGCGAGGATACCGTTCGGCACCTCGACGACCTGGAGATCGCGCTGGCGCAGCTGGCGGACCGCGAGCGCGCCGCGCTGCGCTTCTACACGTTCGAGGATCCGGTCACGAGCAAGCTCGCGGTCATGACGATGGACCGTCGCTGGTTCCCCGCCGAGCGCTGCGTTCGCGACGACGAGACCGGTCTGTGGCCGTGCACGCCACTCCCGGACGGCGGCGCGGCCGAGCCGCCACAGCCGGCGACCGCCACGTTCATCAAGCAGACCGACCGCCGCGCGCGCGAGATAGCGCCGTCGCTCGTGCTCGTGAACTACGACATGCCGTACACGATCTCCGGCATCTCCGATCGTCACTATTACGGGACCGGCGTCATCGTCGATGCGGAAAGGGGCTTCGTCGTCGTCGACCGCAATACCGTACCGGAGGCGATCGGTGACGCGCGCATCACGTTCGCCGGCGAACTGGAAGTGACGGCGAGCGTGCGATTCATTCACCCGTCTCATAATCTCGCGTTGCTGCAATACGACCCGGCGCTGATCGGCGCTACGCCAGTGCGCGCGGCCAAACTCGCGACCGTGACGCCGAAGCAGGGCGAGTCGGTCTGGGTCATTGGCCTGCGGCCCGACCACAAGCTGATCTACCGGCAGACTGCGGTGGCGTCGGTGGACCCGATGTTCCTGCCGTTGTCACGCACGATGCGTTTCCGCGAGACGAATCTGGAGGTCCTGAACCTGGTCAACGGGCCGGCCGACTTCGACGGCGTCATCGTCGATCGCAAGGGCCGCGTGACGGCGCTGTGGTCGAGTTTCGCGTTCCAGGTCGGTCAGGATCTCGTGCAGGAGAACAAGGGCGTGCCGGCGCAGCACGTGGCAGAGCTGGTGGCGCTCGCGCGCGAGGACCGCGAACTGTACTCGCTCGAGGTCGAGCTGAGCCCGCTGTCCCTGGCGACCGCTCGCAAGCTCGGGCTGGATGACGACAGCGTCCGGCGACTGACCGATCACGACCCTGAACGGCGTGTCGCCCTGGCCGTGCTGCGCACCGTGGCGGGCTCGCCCGCGGCGGCGGTGCTGGAGCCCGGGGACCTGATCCTGACGATCGACGGCGCGCCGGTTACGCGATTCCGCGAGGTCGAACTGGCGACGCAGCGGGACGCCGTCGAGGTCGAATTTCTGCGTGATGGCAAGCTGCAGTCCGCGCGGCTCGCGACCGTGGCGCTCGACGGGCGCGGCGTGCGCCGTGCCGTGATGTGGGCCGGCGCGCTGCTGCAGGCGCCGTATCGCGACATGTCTTCGCAGCGCGGCGTCGAGCCGTACGGCGTATACGTGTCGTATTTCGCGTATGGCTCGCCGGCGTCGCGCTACGGCCTGTTCGCCGGGCGCCGGATTGTCGAGGTCGACGGCATCGCGACCCCCGACATCGACAGCTTCCTGCAGGTCGTGGCGAACAAGGCGGACCGGCAGTCGGTACTGTTGACTACCGTGACCTGGAACGGCGCGGTGGACGTGCTGACGCTAAAGCTCGACCGGACCTATTGGCCCACGTATGAGATCGTCCATCGCGGCGACGAATGGCAGCGCATCGCATTCGACTGATCCGCGGCGGCATCGTGCTGGTGTCGATCCTGACCGGTGGCGGCGCGGCCGCGGCGGATCTGTACAAGTACCGCGACGAGACCGGGGCCCTCGTCTACAGCGACAAGCCGCCGGCGGACGGCCAGGCATTCGAGCGACAGGCGCGGGCGCTGGCCTCCGCGCAGGCGCCGACGGTCATGATCCGCTTCGAGCATTCCGGAGAAAAGCTCGACCTGTGGGCGGACAACGCCTGTCACTGCCCGGCCGAGGTGGCGCTGCAACTGACGGGAGGCTCCTATCGGGACGTCGAGCCGGACAGCGCGGTGCGCGACGTGATCCCGGCACTGGGCAGCGAGCGGATCATGTCCCTGGTTCCGACGGGACCGCGTGGGCAGCCGGACTTTCGCTTCGGTTTTATCTTCGGCGACCCGGAGTCTCGGCATCAGCCTGCCGAGGGCTACCGGCCCCCGTTCGCCGCGGGCCGGGAGTTCCGGGTCAGCCAGGCGTTCCCCGACGCGATGACGCATACGACGCCCGACAGTCGCTACGCGATCGACTTCCAGATGCCCGAGCGCACCGACATTTTTGCCGCGCGCGGCGGCATCGTCGTCGAGGTCGCGCACAGCAACTTCCGGGGCGGCACGGACTGGGGCAAGTACGGAGCCGAGGCGAACCTGGTCAAGATCATGCACGACGACGGTAGCTTCGCTCTCTACGCACACCTGTCCTGGGATTCGATCCGGGTGCGCGTCGGCGATCGCGTCGAGCGGGGGCAGTTCATCGCCGCATCCGGCAACACCGGGTTCAGCACCGGCCCGCACCTGCACTTCGTCGTCGTCCGCAACGAGGGCCTGCGGACCGTATCGGTGCCCGTGGTCTTCTCCGACGGGCGCGGTGGCCTGATCACCGCGCAGACCGGGCAGTTCCTGCGGAATCCCTGACCGCGACGGATCGGCGCGAGCGGCCTACTTCCGCAAAGGAAATTCCCGCGGCTGAAATGCC
>JABAOG010021083.1_pt1 | contig 15540 bp, 12 predicted proteins | sample 7062131 | NCBI WGS metagenome assembly JABAOG01 (sample SAMN14538629, study PRJNA623070) | marine sediment metagenome | biome: marine biome [ENVO:00000428]; feature: marine pelagic biome [ENVO:01000023]; material: deep marine sediment [ENVO:00002113] | place: India: Arabian Sea | collected...
CGGGCAGGGGCGAGGGCGCCGCACCAGACGCCGCGCGGATCTTCGCGGCCATGCCGCGGGCCGCGATGACTCCCCTAACCCTGCGTCTCTACCAAGTGCTCGGCCACGCGGCGGAACCCGCCGTCCGGCCCGTGCTCGCCCGCCGCGCCGCCCGGGGGCGCGAGGATCCGGCCCGTCTCGCGGAGCGTTTCGGCCGGCCCGGCCGCGCCCGGCCGCCCGGGCCGCTGGTCTGGATCCACGCCGCCAGCGTCGGCGAGTCGCTCTCGGTCCTGCCGCTGATCGCGCGGCTGCGGCGCGACCATCCGGCCCTCGCCGTCCTGGTCACCACGGGGACCGTCACCTCGGCCGCGCTCATGCACCGTCGCCTGCCCGACTGCGCGATCCACCAGTACGCCCCGCTCGACGCTCCGGCCGCGGTGAGCGCCTTTCTCGACCACTGGCGCCCCCAGCTCGGCGTGTTCGCCGAGTCCGAGCTGTGGCCGAACCTCCTGATGGGGGCGAAGGCGCGCGGCGCGCGCCTCGCGCTGATCAACGCACGGCTGACGGAGCGGTCGCTCGCCCGCTGGAAGACCTGGTCGCGCACCAGCGCGCAGCGCCTGCTGTCGGTGTTCGACTGGATCGGCGCGGCCGATCCCCGGACGGCGGAGGGGCTGAGCGAGATCGCCGGGCGGGCCGTGCCGAGCTGCGGCAATCTCAAGCTCGCGGGCGAGCCGCCGCCGGCCGACGCCCATGCGCTCGCGGCGCTCAAGGCCCGGCTGGGCGGGCGCCTCGCGTGGCTCGCCGCCTCGACGCATGCGGGCGAGGACGAGATCGTGCTCGACGCCCACCAGCTGCTGCTGGCCGAGCGGCCCGACGCCCTGCTGCTGCTCGCGCCGCGCCATCCCCAGCGCGGCGCCGCGCTCGCGGCCCTCGCGCGCGAGCGCGGCCTCGCGGCGCGTCGGCGCGCCGCGGGGGAGGAGCCGGAGGAGCGCGCGCAGGTCTACGTCGCCGACACCCTGGGCGAGCTCGGGCTCTGGTTTCGGCTGGCGACCACGGCGCTCGTCGGCGGCAGCCTGATCGACGGCGTGGGCGGGCACAATCCGCTCGAGCCCGCGCGCCTGGGCGCCCCGATCCTCACCGGCCCCTACACGGCCAACTTCGCCGCGCTCTACGACGACCTCATCGCGGCGGGGGGAGCGGTGCGTGTGTGTTCTGCGGCTGAAATCGCGCACGAAGTTCGCATATTAGTGGGGGACTTGCGCGACCTTCGCGTGCAGGCTGCGCGCTCCGTCGCGGCGCGCGGCGGCGAGGTGTTGGAGACCGTGATGGGGGCGCTGCGCCCGTTGCTGCCGGACTGAGGGCTATGTCGGAAGCTCCGGAATTCTGGAACCACACGGACGGCCCGGGCTCGGCGCCGATGCGCCGCGCGCTCCTCACCCCGGTCAGCTGGCTCTACCAGTCCGGCGCGGCGATCCGCGCGGCGACCTCCCACGCCTACAAGGCCGCAGCGCCGGTGATCTGCGTGGGCAACGTCACCCTCGGCGGGGCCGGCAAGACGCCGATCGCCATCGAGATCCTGAGGCACCTGCGGGAGAAAGGCATCGAGGCGCACGCGCTCACGCGCGGCTACGGCGGCCGCCGCGCCGGGCCGCTGCTCGTCGAGCCGGAGGAGCACGACTTCCGCGACGTGGGCGACGAGGCGCTGCTGCTCACCCGGGTCGCGCCGACATGGGTGGCCAAGTCGAAGGCGGCGGGCGCTCGCGCGGCGATCAGGGCCGGCGCGGAGCTCATCGTGCTCGACGACGGCTTTCAGAACCCCACCGTCCACAAGGACCTGAGCCTCGTCCTCATCGACACCGCCTCGGGGTTCGGCAACGGACGGGTGTTTCCCGCGGGCCCGCTGCGCGAGAGCGCGCGCTCGGCGATGGCGCGCGCTGACGCGGTGATCCTGGTCTCATCGGGCGACGGCGTGAGCCGCCGCGGCGCCTGGCGCAGGCATCTGCCCGACTCCGCGCCGATCTTGGATGTCGAGATCGTGCCCCGGGGACCGGGGCCGACCGGGCCCGTGTTCGCCTTCGCGGGCATCGCGCGGCCGGAGAAGTTCTTCGATTCGCTGGTGCGCTGGGGGGCCGACATCAAGGCGACCATGAGCTTCCCCGATCACCACCCCTATTCGCCAGCCGACCTCGGCATGCTGCGCGACGCGTCGCGCCGGCACAACGCGCTGCTGATCACCACGGAGAAGGACCTCATGCGTCTGCCGCGGGACATGCGCAAGCTCGTGCACGCGTGGCCCGTGGCGGCGCGCTTCAAGGACACTGCGGCGCTCGACGACCTGATCGAGCGCGCCGTCGACCGCGCCGCCAAGCGTTAGCGCGCGCACGCCGCGCTCCAGCGCGCCGGGCCCGCGCCCCTGTCGAACGGGAAGCTGCGAAGAGCCATGTCGGTCCACCAACAGCGCGGCGTCGTCGCTTGGCTCGAATCGCTCGGGTACGAGGCCTACTTCCGCAGCTTCCGCGCGATGCCGATCGAGCGCGCCTCCGACGCGGGGGGCGCCCTCTTCCGCGCCATCGGCCCGCGGCTGCCGGTCCATCACGTCGCGCGCACCAACATCCGGCTCGTGTTTCCCGAGGTCAGCCAGGAGCGCGCGGAGGAGATCCTGCTCGCGTCGTGGGACAACCTGGGGCGCACGTTCGCCGAGTTTCCCCACCTCCATGCGGTGCGGATCTACGAGCCCGGCGGCCGGGTCGAGGTCGTCAACGCCGAAGGCTTCGACCGCGCGGTCGCCGAGGGCCGGGGCGCGGTGTTCGTCGGGGGGCACTTCGCCAACTGGGAGGTGCTCGCCGCGTCCGTGGCCCAGCGGGTCAGAGCGCGCATGACCTATCGGCCGCTCAACAACTACTACGTCGACAAGCGCATCCTCGAGCAACGCATCGCCTATGGCCGTCCGGACCAGGCAGCCAAGGGCGTGGCGGGCNNCGCGTCGCGTATGGCCGCCCGGACCAGGCCGCCAAGGGCGTCGCCGGCGGAATCGGGCTCATGCGCGCCCTCAGGGAGGGCTGGGCCGTCGCCATCATGAACGACCAGAAATACAACGAAGGCGTGCCCGCGCCCTTCTTCGGACGGCTGGTGATGACGGCCGACGGGCCGACGCGGCTGGCGCGCAAGTTCCGCTGTCCGCTCGTGCCCGTCGGCATCGAGCGCCTGCCCGGCGTGCGCTTCCGCATCACCGTCGAGGATCCCATCCCCCACGACGAGGACCCCGACGAGGAGGCGGCTGTCCTCCGCACCGTCACGGCCATCAACGCCCGCGTCGAGCGCTGGCTCAGGGCCGCGCCGGAGCAGTGGTTCTGGGTCCACCGCCGCTGGCCGAAGGAGGTCTACCGCGCCGAGGATGCGGCGCGGGCGGCGGATCTCTTCAGCGAGCAGGCGGGGCGGGCGAAGGCGGCTTAGCTTGCCGGCTTGGGATCACCCCGTCTCGACGCCCCCGGCTACCCCAGCCATGTGAAGACCGGGCCTCGAGCGCCGTTACACGCCCGTTTCCCGGTCGGTAACCACCGGTTACGCCTTGCGTAACGCCGACCGCTCGGAGTGAGCTGCCCGACAGCCGACGGCGGCCGGCGCGCTGGACCCGAAGCCTGGGAACGCACGAGCCATGAGCGTCATCCTCATCCTCCATCGCTACCTCGGCGTGCTCGTCGGGATCGTCATGACGCTGTGGTGCCTCTCGGGCTTCGTCATGATGTACCAGGCGATGCCGAGCCTCACGGACGCCGAGCGGATCGCCGGCCTGCCGCCGCTCGCCCTCGAGGGCTGCTGCGCGCTCGACGCCCTCCCCGTGGCCGACGGCGCGCGGATCTCGAGCTTCCGCGTCGAGATGCTCGGCGAGCGCCCCGTGCTGCGCCTCGCGTCGGGGCCGGAGCGGCTCTACGACCTCGCCACCGGGCGGCCGCTCGCGACCCTGACCGAAGCGGACGCGCGCGCCGTGGCGCAGGCCTACCGCGCCGGCCACGGGCTGCCCGCCGAGGTCGCCCGCGTCGCGACGGTCGAGCTCGATCAGTGGACGCTGCAGCTGCGCCGCCACACGCCGTTGCGGCGCGTCGACTTCCAGGACGGCGCCTCGGTGTACGTCTCGGGCCGCACCGGCGAAGCAGTGCAGGAGACGACCGCGCGCACGCGCACCCTCGCCTGGCTCGGCGCGATCCCGCATTGGCTCTATCCGACGATCCTCCGGCAGAACGGGCCGCTTTGGGCCCAGATCGTCATCTGGCTCTCGGTGCTGGGGATCTTCCTCACCGTCACCGGGCTCTACGTCGGGATCATGCGGCTGCGGCGCCGGCCGGGGCGCTGGTTCCCCTATCGCCGCGTCTGGCTCTGGCATCACGCCGGAGGCGTTTTTTTCGGCCTGCTGACCTTGACGTGGGTGTTCTCGGGCCTCCTGACCATGCAGCCGTGGGGGCTGCTCGTGAGCCGTCCGGCGGTCGGCCAGGGCCAGGTCGTCGGAACCACGTCATGGGCGGAGACCCGCGTGCTGCTCGCTCACGCGCCACGGCTCGCGGCCGGGGGCGACGTCGTGCAGCTGCGCGCGGCGACCCTGACGGACCGGCCCTTCATGGTCGCGCTCAGGGCGGGCGGCGACGGCGCTCGCTACGGCGGAGACGGGGCGCCGGCGCCGCTGACGCGGGAGGACCTCGAGGCGGCGCTGCGCTCGCGCGGGGGCGCGCTGGCCGACGCGCGCGTGGCTCTTCAGGACACGGAAGACGCCTACTACTACGGCCACCACGCCGAGGTGAGCTTGCCGGTGCTCCGCGTCGACTTGAGCGACCCCGGCGCGACCCGACTCTATCTGGATCCGCTGGCGGGCGACTTCCGGCGACTGGTGGACGGCCCCGTCCGCCAAGCCCGCTGGCTCGAGAGCGGGCTCCACCGTCTCGACTTCCCCATCCTACGCAGCCGGCCCCTGTGGGACGTGGTGGTGATCGCGCTGCTGGCGGGCGTCACGGCCGTGTGCGCGACGGGGACCTGGCTCGGGATCCAGCGCGTGCGGCGAGATCTGACGCCGGGGCTACGGTTCCGACGCGATCCTCGGCAGATGGGCGCGGCCGAATAGGGGTCGGCCGAAGCGTGGCGCGAAAGCCTCTATGTGGTCTGTTGCGCAGCGCGAGCCGGGAAAGTGACTGGCGCGGAGGCGGCGCCGGCCTCACGCTTTGACCGTCTCGCCGCGAAATGGTCGAGACCGGACGCGTGGGGATTTCGCGTCCGCTCGAGGGGAATCCTTGAGACACTCTGCGTCGGTCGTTCTGAGGGGGGCGCCGGCGCGCGGCATCGAGCCCTCCGGGCATACGGCCCGGAGGGCTTTTTTCGCGTGCGGCGCGTGAAACGTCGTGGTGATCACGTTCCTCACCGGCTTCACCACCTGGCGCGACGGGGACCCGCTCGGTGATCTCGCGTGTGCGGAGAGATTTCACGCCCGACGCACCCTTCAAGCGCGATCCTCGGCGGATCCTGGCGGAGACACCTTTCCGTCGGCGGTCATTGCGTGACATGAAAGCCTCCATTACCGCCGCAAATGGCCGACCACTGTCGATGTCGGTTGGTCCCGCCGCTTCGCTTCGTCCACAGTAGATCGTCTCGACCTGCAACGGTCGGGGCGGGACGCGGACGTCGCTTCGTGTCCGGAACAATAAGAAGAGAGGGACGAGGGGAGGATCCATTGAGAAGGCAAAGGACTGCCTGCGGCCGCGCCGCGGGGCGCCGGCGGCTGTTCGGAGGCGCGGCCGCCGTCGCGATCATCGCCGCGGGGAGCGGCGTCGCCACGCCGTCCGCGCTCGCTCAGGACGAGGAGCAAGTCGGCGTCGAGCGCATCGTTGTCACGGCGCGCTATCGCGAGGAGAGCCTGCAGGAGACGCCGATCGCCATCTCGGCATTTACCGGCGAGGTGCTCGAAGCCAAGAACGCCACCAACACCATCGACATCGAGCGCTGGTCGCCCAACGTCACGATCGATCATCTCGGCGCGGGTTGGGGGCCGACGCTCGCCGCCAGCATCCGCGGCATCGGGCTCGGAGACTTCAAGGCCGTGTTCGAGCCGGGCGTGCCGATCTACATCGACGACGTCGTGCTCGTGCGCCCCACCGGCGCTGTGATGGATCTGCTCGATCTGGAGCGGGTCGAGGTTCTGCGCGGCCCGCAAGGCACGCTCTTCGGCAAAAACGCCGCCGGCGGGGTCATCCGCCTCATCTCGCGCAAGCCCGAGGGCGACGGCGGTGGCTTCGTTGAGGGCACGGTCGGGGATTTCAACCGGCTCGACGTGCGCGGCTCGTTCGACGCGACGATCGCGGAGAACCTGTTCGGCCGCTTTTCCTTCTCGGCCAAGCGGCGCGACGGCTTCGTCGACGTGCTCGACTTCACCTGCGCCATGCGCGAGGCGGGCACGCCCGAGCTCGCCGGCATCGGCGACGGGATCGGCGGCTGGGACCCCGCCGCCAACGGCGGGGCGGGCGGCTTCATCCTGGTCCCGATCGGCAGCCCGGAGGACCTCGCGGTCGCCATCCCCGACGAGACCTCGCCGCCCGGCACGGGCAACGGCTGCAAGATCGACGAGATGGGCGACGAGGACACCCAGTCCGGACGCGGCATGGTGCGCTGGGCCCCGGACAGCGACTTCGAGCTGCTGCTGACCGCCGACATCACCATCGAGGACCACCGCGGCCCTGCCGACAAGATGCTCGACATCAACCCCAACCTCGGGCTCGTCGGGCTCTACAACCGCAACGTGGCGTTCCCGAACTACGGCGTGCCGTTCGATCGGCGATTCCTCACCGACGATCCGTTCACCATCTACTCCACCTTCGAGAACGAGCTGTCAGGCATCGAGACGCCCAATGTCACTCAGCTCAAGCATTGGGGCGTGAGCGCCAAGGCGGATTGGCAAGTCAGCGACGCCGTCGGCGCCGAGCTGATCCTCGCCTACCGCGAGTTCGAGTCCGACTTCGGCCGCGACTCCGACGGCTCGCCGTTCGGCATCAACCACACCTACGACAAGTTCATCCACGAGCAGACCACCGCCGAGCTGCGCTTCAACGGCGAGCTGTTGGATGGCTTCACGGAGTGGACCGCCGGCGGCTTCTACCTGACGGCGGACGACTTCAACTCCAACATCTCCATCCTCTACCCCGGCGTTCTCGTGCAGGGCGTCGTCGATCGGATCGACGAGCAGGAGAGCGAGAACTGGGCGCTGTTCCTCCACACGATCAACCACCTCACCGATCGCCTCAGCTTGGCGGCCGGCGTGCGCTACACGGAAGATCAGAAGGACATCGTCCAGACGCGCCTGCTGCGCCCCAACATGGTGCTGCAGTTCCCGGTGACGCCGAGCAGCCATGCCTCCGACCGGGTCTCGCCCATGGTGAGCCTGACCTACGCCGTCAACGACGACATCAACGTCTACGGCACCTACGCCGAGGGCTTTCGCGGCGGCGGCTTCAACGCCCGGCCCTCGAGCCCGGCGACGGTCAACAGCTTCGAGCCCGAGGACATCGATTCCTACGAGGCGGGCCTCAAGAGCGATCTCTTCGACAACCGGCTGCGTCTGAACATGGCCGGGTTCTTCATGGTCTACGAGAACCTCCAGTTGCCCACCGTGTTCGTGGAGCCCTCGGGCGCGGTCACCTTCCCGCCGCGCAACGCGGGTGAGGCGCACATCCCGGGCTTCGAGCTCGAGGCCCAGGCCGTGCCGGTCGACGGGCTCGTGATCGACGCCTCGCTGGGATATCTGGGCTTCGAGTTCGAGGACCTGGGCGCCGCCGATCCGGAGGTGATCGAGGAGGCGGGCGGCAATGCGGCGTCCTCGCCGTGCCTCGAGTGCCGGCCGCCGCGCGCGCCGGAGTGGACCGCCTCGCTCGGCGCCGCCTACACGCTGCCTTTCGAGCTCAACGAAGGATCGCTCACGGCGCGGGCGGACGTGTCCTACCAGTCTCGGGTCGACTTCGCGGTCAACAATCGCGACCGAGCCGCGCAGGAGGGCTACGCGCTCGTGGACGCCCGGCTGACCTGGGACTCACCCGACGACACGTGGTCGGCCTCGATCTTCGGCACAAACCTCACCGACGAGCTCTATCTCGTCAGCGTGCTCGACTTTCAGGACTCGCTCGGCGGCATTCAGGGCGGCTACGGCCGACCGCGCGAGTTCGGCGTGAGCGTGCGGCGGCGGTTCTGAGGGGGGCGCCGCCGCACTTGGAGGGGGAAGCCCTCCGGCCGAAGGGGCCGGGGGGCTTTTCTTCGTCTTCTCTCTGCGTTCCTCTGCGCCCTCTGCGGTGAAGATTGCACCGCGGAGGGCGCAGAGAGCGCAGAGAAGGAAGCGGCGGGCGGACCCCACGCCTCGTTGTGCTTTTCCCCTCCTCGCCCCAAGCTGGGTCCGATCGCCGAGGGAGAAGCCATGCGCGCGCTCGTCACCGTCATCGTCCTGCTCGCCGCCGGCTGCGCGAGCGCCACGTCCCGCCGAGAGGCCGACGCGCTCGACGCCTATCTGGAGGGCGAGTTCGAGGAGCTGCTCGTCATGTCCCCCGAGCTGGCCACGCAGCTCGGGCGCAAGGACGGCTACGACCGGCTCTCGGACCGCTCCGAGGCGGGCGAGCTCGAGCGCCTCGAATGGCGGCGCGAGAGCGTCGCGGAGATGGGGGCGCGCTTCGATCCCGAGACGCTGCCGCCCGACGCGCGCATCTCCTACGAGATCTGGGCCACGGCGCTCGCGCGCGACGAGCTCGCCTACCGGTTCCGCCGCAACGACTTCGTCTTCACCCGCGGCGGCCCCCACACGTCCATCCCCACCTTCCTCATCAACAACCACCGGGTCGAGAGCGTCTCCGACATGGAGGCCTACATCGCCCGGCTCTCCGCGCTGGGCGCGGCGATCGACCAGAGCCTCGCGCGCGCCGAGGCCGCCGCCGCCGAGGGGATCCGCGCGCCGCGGTTCGCCTACGAGCGATCGCTGACCGAGGCCCGCAATCTCCTCGAAGGCCGTCCCTTCGCCGAGACCCAGGAGAGCTCGACGCTCCTTGCCGACGCGCAGGGCAAGATCGACGGCCTGCTCGAGGCCGGCCGCATCGATCGGGCCGAGGCGGACGCGCTCGTCGCCGGGGCGGAGCGCGCGCTGCTCGAGGACGTCGGCCCCGCCTACGAGCGGCTCATAACCTGGCTGGAGGCCGACATCGCCGACGCGCCCTCGGGCGTGGTCGGCGCGCTCACCTACCCGAACGGCGAGGCCTGGTACGAGGCCGCGCTCTACCTCAACACCACCACCGACATGACCGCCGAGGAGATCCACGCGCTCGGGCTCGCCGAGGTCGAGCGCATCCAGGCCGAGATGGAGGCGGTCAAGGACGAGGTCGGCTTCGAAGGCTCGCTCGCGGAGCTCTTCGTCTTCATGCGGTCCGACGACATGTTCCTGCTGCCCGACACCGACGAGGGCCGGCAGGCCTACATCGACCTCGCCCAGGGCTATCTCGACGCGATGGACGCGGCGCTGCCGCAGTACTTCGGCGTCCTGCCCGAGGCGGAGCTGGTGGTGCGCCGGGTCGAGCCCTTCCGCGAGGAGCCCGGCGGCGCGCAGCACTACCGCGCTCCCACGCCGGACGGCTCCCTGCCGGGGATCTTCTACGCGCACCTCTCCGACATGAGCGCCATGCCGACGTTTCAGCTCGAAGCGATCGCCTACCACGAGGGCGCGCCGGGCCATCACCTCCAGATCGCCATCGCGCGGGAGCTGACGGGCGTGCCGACGTTCCGCACCGTGACGGGCTACGCGGCGTACTCCGAGGGCTGGGGGCTCTACGCCGAAGAGCTCGCCGCGATCATGGGCTTCTACGAGGATCCCTACTCGGAGTTCGGACGGCTCTCGACCGAGCTGTGGCGCGCGGTCCGTCTCGTCGTCGACACCGGGATTCACGCCAAGGGCTGGAGCGAGGAGGAGGCGGTCGAGTACTTCCTCGCCAACGCTCCGAGCGCCGAAGGAGCCGTGCGCTCGGAGATCCGCCGCTACATCGTCACCCCCGGCCAGGCGACCAGCTACAAGATCGGCATGATCACGATCCAGAGACTGCGCGCCGAGGCGATGGCTGCGCTCGGGCCGGACTTCGACTACCGCGACTTCCACGACGTGATCCTCGGCGCCGGCGCCATGCCCCTGCCGGTGCTCGAGGCGCGCGTGCGGCGGTGGATCGCGGCGGGAGGCGGCAGCCCGTCGTAGGGCGCGACGACTTCTTACGCGGCGTTGAAGGGTTCCGTGAGCTGACAGAGGCGGTGCGGATGGCGAGGCGCGACTTTGCACCGCCAAGTCGCCAAGGTCACGCCGCGTTCTTGGCGTTCTTGGCGACTTGGCGGTGCAAACGCCGCGTCCATGGCGCAGTCCGGATCCGGAACGGCGAGCGGGAGCGGGCATGCCGCGCGGATTGAGCGTCTCCATCGGTCAGTGCTCGGACAAGGGCCGCAAGGCGGTCAACCAGGACTTCCACGGCGCGCTCGTCCCCGACGGCGCGGCGCTGGCGCTCAAGGGGGTCGCGGCGGCGGTCGCGGACGGGGTCACGCCGAGCCCGGTGAGCCACGTCGCCGCCGAGACGGCGGTCAAGTCCTTCCTCACCGACTACTACAGCACGCCGGACGCCTGGTCGGTGAAGACCTCCGGCCGGCGCGTCATCGCCGCGACGAGCTCCTGGCTGCACGCCGAGACGACGCGCAGCCGCAGCGCCTACGATCTCGACCGCGGCTACATGTGCACCCTGAGCGCGGTGGTCCTGAAGGGGCGCACGGCGCACCTCTTCCACGTCGGCGACAGCCGCGTCTCAAGGCTCGCAGGCGAGGAGCTCGAGCTGTTGACCACGGATCACCGCGTCATCGTATCCTCGACGGAGAGCTACCTCGGCCGCGCGATGGGACGCGCGGCCGACGTGGAGATCGACTACCACGCGATTGCGCTGAGCGCCGGCGACGTCCTCGTGCTCACCACCGACGGCGTGCACGACCACCTCGAGCCGCGCGCGCTCGCCGAGGCGATCGCGGCCGACGGCGACGACCTCGACCGCGCGGCGCGTGCGATCGTCGAGGCCGCGCGCGCTGCAGGCAGTCCCGACAACCTCACCGTACAGATCATCCGTGNNCCTCGACGGCGCGGCGCGCGCGATCGTCGAGGCGGCGCGCGCCGCAGGCAGCCCCGACGACCTTACTGTACAGATCCTCCGCGTCGACGCGCTGCCCGAGGAGGACGCCGCCGACGTCGTGCGCCAGGCCGTCAGCCTGCCCCCTGCGCCGATCCTCGAGCCGCCCGCCGAGCTCGACGGATATCGCGTCCTCGAGCAGGTCCACGCCAGCACGCGCAGCTGCGTCTACCGCGCCGAGGACCCCGAGACGGGAGAGCGGGTCGCGCTCAAGATCCCCGCCGACGACCTGCGCGAGAGCCCCGAGCTCATGAGCCGGCTCATGATCGAGGAGTGGATCGCCAAGCGGATCTCGAGCCCGTTCGTCCTCAAAGCGGCCGGCTCCGAGCGGCCGCGCTCGTCCCTCTACGTCGTGACCGAATTCGTCGAGGGCCGGAGCCTGCGGCGCTGGATGCGCGACAATCCCAAGCCCGACCTCGACGCTGTGCGCGACATCGTCGAGCAGATCGCGATGGGGCTGCGCGCGTTTCATCGCAGGGAGATGGTGCATCGCGACCTGCGCCCGGAGAACGTCCTGATCGACAGGTCGGGCGCGGTGAAGATCATCGACTTCGGCTCGGTGCGCATCGCGGGCGTGGCGGAGACGGCGGCGCGCGCCGGCGACGCCGAGGCGCCCCTGGGGCACGCGCAGTACGCCGCCCCGGAATGCCTCGCGGGCGAGCCGGCGACCTGGCGGTCGGATCTCTTCTCGCTCGGCGTCATCGCCTACGAGCTGCTCACCGGCCGCCTGCCCTACGGCGTCGAGGCGGCGCGGGTGCGGGGCCGCGAGCAGCAGGCCGGCTTGCGCTATGCGAGCGCCGCCAAGGGCCCGCGCGCCGTGCCCGGCTGGGTCGACGGCGCGCTGCGCACCGCGACGCACCCCGATCCTCTGAAGCGCTACGAGGCGCTCTCGGAGCTCATCAGTGACCTGAGGACCCCGAACCCGCGTTTCGCGCGCGAGGGCGCGCCCTTGGCGATGCGCGATCCGGCGCTGTTCTGGCAGGGCGTGTCGGCGGTGCTGGCGGGCGTGGTTGCGTTGCTGCTGTGGCGGCTGTGGGGGTGAAGATCGGCGGAGCGCGGTGATGCCGGGCGGCGGACCCGCGCGGGCGCGACCCTGATGAGGGACGCGCCCCGCGTCGTCAAGGCCGCTCGATCCGAGCGGGCGCCCGGCTATCGCTTCAGCTCCACGATGATGGCCTCGACGGTCTCCTCGCCCAGGTTCAGCACCGTATGCTCGCTCGCTTCGGCCCAGACGACGTCGCCGGCCGCGTATTCCGCTTCCGCCGTGGATCCGTCAGACTTCGTGATCCGCGCCGAGCCGTCCGTGAGGAACACCGANNGACGCAGCCAACGCCGAGACGAGGGAGAACAGGAACATGCTGCCTCTGATCGGTCGGTACATCTCTCACTCCTCCATTCTTGGGCGGCTCGTCGGCCCGACGCTCGCACCCGCGTCCGTCGACAGCACCGAAAGCCGTCCCGCCGCGGCGGAACAGCTCAGTCCCTCAGCGGAAACAGCACCTCGTGAGCGGCGATGTCCGGCGCGCCGATGACTCTGTAGGCGGACGGAATGGTTCGAGCGAGCCCGCTCACCCTGAACTCCGACACCGCCTCCGGCGAGTCCCACACGTAGAAGCCGCCGTAGCAGCCGGGCTTCGAGAGCTTCAGGTAGTACTTCTGCAGAAGCGACGGGATGGCGCGGAACTGGGGCAGGCGCTCCGTCGCGACCGCGCGAACCTCGGCTTCCGAAAGGGACGTCTCGAACTGCGCGAACTGGACGATCATCGTCTTCCTCCCAGATCCACGGCGACCGGCCGCATCCGGTCTGACCCGCACCGTGGCCTGTTCCTTTTCGCAGCTCTATTCGCTAACTTGGCAAAGTTACTTTGCAGAAACGAACAGCGTGGCGCATGTCGAAGCGCAAGCCGACTCCGCCTGCGACGACGCAGGCGCTGGAGTGGAACGACCTCTCGCTCATCCTGGCGATCTGCCGGACGGAAAGCCTGTCGGGCGCCGCGCGCGCGCTCGGGCAGACCCACAGCACGGTGTTCAGGAGGATCAACGCGATCGAGGAGAAGACCGGCGTGCGGTTCTTCGATCGCTTCAGGCACGGCTACGTCATGACCGACGCGGGACGCGCGGCCATGCAGTACGGCGAGCGCGTCGAGAGCGAGTTTCACGCCCTCAGCCTGGAGGTCCTTGGACAGGACAAGAAGCTGCGCGGGCGCATCCGCGTCACCTGCCCCGAGGTCTTCGCCGAGGAGCATGCGCCCGAGATCATCGCGCGCTTCTGCAGTCGGCATCCGGAGATCCAGGTGGACCTGGTCCCGGGGCACGCCGCGGTGGACCTCAACCGGCGCGAGGCCGAGGTCGCCATTCGCGCGACGCGATCCCCGCCGGATGCGAGCTTCGGCCGGAGCGTCTGCGACTTCCGCTTCGCCTTATACGCCAGTCCGGAATACCTCGCCCGGGCCTCGACGCTGCCTCTGGCCGAGCAGGCCTTCTGCATGATCGAGGGAACCATTCCTTGGCTCGTTCCGCTGCTCTGGAAGTCGAAAGAGATCGGTGAACGGAGCACCGTGTTCCAATGCCGTGCATCCCGCGCCGTACAGAATGCGGCGGCGGCGGGCCTGGGTCTGTGCCTTCTGCCCTGCTACGTGGGCGACGCGGATGATCGGTTGGCTCGCGCGTCCGACACCTTGGCTCACCTCGACATGCGACTTTGGACGCTCACCCATCCCGACTTGCGCAACACCGCTCGCGTGCGCGCGCTCATGGCGCACGTCTATGACGAGCTCGCTCAGCTGGCGGATCTGTTCGGCGGCCTGCGCAAGCGGCCCGGCAAGTGGACTCTGCTCGCGCGGTGAGCGTTGAACGGCCCGCGGCGCCCGAGCCGGGCGCCGGCGGCGGCCCTAACCCGTACAAGCGCTCGCCGCCGACGGCGCCCCGACGCAGCGGACGAAGCGCGCTGGCGTCGGTAAGCGCACCTGTACGGCCGTATGAGCTGAGTCGAGCCGTTGAAACCTGGCTATCCGCCCTCCCCGAGCGCCAGCGCCAGCGTCGGATCGACGTAGAACGCGCCGTTGACCCCGTCCTCGTGGAAGACGTTGCGCCACTTCAGGCCCCAGTGGATGTGCGGGCCGTTGGCCGTGCCGGTCATGCCCGCGAGCCCGAGCTGATCGCCGGCCTCGACCACGTCGCCCGGCTCCACGTCGATCGCGCTCATGTGCATGAAGATCGAGACGAGCCCGTGGCCATGGTCGAGGAACACCGCGCCGCCCTCGAAGTAGAGATCCTCCGCCAACGACACGACCCCCGCGGCCGGCGCGCGCACCGGCGAGCCCTCGGGAGCGCGCAGGTCCAGGCCCCAGTGCACCGAGACCCTCTCGCAGCCCTCGCCGTGCTTGCGCCGGCGCGAGCCGTAGGGGCTCGTCTGAGCGCCGTCGCCCGGGGAGACGAAGCCCTCGCGCGCGCCGAATCCCTCGGCGTACACGCGCCAGGCGGCGTTCTTCGCCCGCGTTGCGCGCGCGATCGCAGCCTGAACCTCGGGCGTGGGCGGCGGCGCGACGAAGTCGCAGTCGAGCCCGCCGACCTCGGACTCCACGAACTCGCGGTCCGTCACCGCGAGCGTCAGCGGCGGGCTGGCCGCGCCCTCCACGTCGACGGCGCGGATCTCGTAGCTCGGCCCGGCGTCGCGGGCGAAGCCCAGCGTCGCCCAGCCTTGCGCGTCCGCGCGCGCCGCCGGCTCGCCGCCGATCTCGATCACCGCCCCCGGCGCGGTGCGGCAGAGCGCGAGCCCGCCTTGGGCGATCATGCCGTCGCAGGCGATGGTCAGCGGACCGGCGGTCGCGACATCGTCCTCCGCCTGGGCGGACGTCGAGGCCGATGTCGCGGCGACAAGGGCGATCACGAACGACGCCAAGCTCCTGCCCGGCGCGCGAGCCAGGCCCATCCCCACATCCCTCATCACGTCCCCTTCTCCTCGTGCGTCTGCTTCCAGCGCGCGAGCGCCGCCTGCGCGTCCGCATACGGCTCCTGCAGCTCCACGCTCCAGTACCGGAGCGCGATCAGCGGAATCCGCCGGCCGGTCACGGCGCACGTCACATAGCCGCCGTTCTTGATGATCTTGAAGTCCGCGTCGCCGTAGCGCAGCACGGCCTCCACATCGTCGTCGATCGATCTCATCGCCTCTAAGCTCGTTCGTCTCACGGCCCCAAAAGGCGGGCCGCCCCGAGGCCCGCGTCGAGCGACCGTCCCCCGCGCGCTCGACAGGCCCCCTAGAATAGGGCTCCTTGCCCGCCGTCGGAACCCGGGTCGGGCGGTGGGCGTCCCTTACCGCGCCGCAACCGCCAGCGCCCGGGACGCGCCTCCG
>JABAOG010001720.1_pt1 | contig 15531 bp, 15 predicted proteins | sample 7062131 | NCBI WGS metagenome assembly JABAOG01 (sample SAMN14538629, study PRJNA623070) | marine sediment metagenome | biome: marine biome [ENVO:00000428]; feature: marine pelagic biome [ENVO:01000023]; material: deep marine sediment [ENVO:00002113] | place: India: Arabian Sea | collected...
TGGGTCTCCTTCATGTCGAAGGCGTCGGTGTCCTCGGCATATACCGTCAGCGCGCCGCGCACCGTCCCGTCGTCGAGAAGCGGCAGGCTCAAAACCGACGCATACCCGCGCTGCAGCGCGTCCTCCCGCCACGGCTCAAACCGTTCGTCGGTCAGCACGTGGCGCGCCGCGCAGGGCTGTCCGGAGCGAATCGCTGTGCCGACCGGGCCGCGCCCGCGCGGCGAGTCTGCCCACGTCACGTTGAGGCGATCCAGATAGCCGTCGCTGAACCCGGCGTGGGCGACCGGGCGAACGCTAGAGGCCTCGTCTTCCTCGACGAACCCCACCCAGGCCAGGCGGTAGCCGCCGACGTTTACCAGCGTGCGGCAGACCGACTGCAGCAGCTCGTCGACATCCTGCGCATGAACCAGCGCCTGATTGCACTCGCTCAGGGCCCGATACGCGCGGCTCGCACGGCTCAGCGCCTCCTGAAGCGCCCGGCGTTCCGTAGTATCGCGCACAATCGCCAGCATCCGCACCCCCTCGGGGGTATCCATTGAGTTAAGCGCGACGTCAACGGGTATCTCAGTGCCATCCTTGCGCAGGGCAGTGAGCAGCTTGGAGACGCCCATCGCGCGGGCGCTGGCCTCGGCATGATACCGTGCGCGGTGCGCGGGATGCTCGGCCCGGAAAGCTTCCGGAACCAGGTCGTCCACCGACATGCCGATGATCTCAGCCGGTGTGTAACCAAACAGAGTGTTGGCGCGTGCGTTCGAGAACGTAATGCGGCCCGACAGGTCTACCACGAGGATCCCATCCGGCGAGGCGTCGACGATTTGTTTGAGAAGACCAGATTGTGGCAAGTGATATCCTCCACCAGCAGGGGAACCACCCGATGTTCGGCCCCGTTCAGCGGCAGCGCCGGTCGGGCGTATCAGTTAAGCTCAGGGTAAGCTGATGGAATCACCAAATCAAGAACCCCACCGCAGGCTGCAAAGCTCAGGGGGAACCGTCGAGGCTCACGTGCTCGCCCAGCGCACCCTGCTCTTTGAGCATGTCAGCCAGCACCGCACGCAGCAGGTCCAGCGCCTCGATGATACGGTCGTCCTCCAGCGAGTACAACACCGTCTGGCGCTCGCGCTGGGCCTTAACCATACCGCGATCGCGCAGTACCTTCAGGTGACGGGACACCGTCGGCTGCGGGATGTCCAGTGCTTCGGCGAGCTCGGTCACGTAGTACGGGTGGTCGGCAAGCGCATACAGAATCAGGATGCGGCTGGGGTCAGCCAGCCCACCACAGATCTGCGCGTGCAGCCCGTTGACCTCTTCTTTAAATTGATCGTCTACCTGTCGGTTGCTCATCGCTCCCCCCAACACCACTTCGAGCGCACATCCGGACCTACTTGAGCGACAATGATACCAAGACACCCCCAAACTGCCTATCCCGCGGCGTCTATAGATCGAACACCTGCGAGGCAAACCGCGCGAACTCCGCAATCGGCACCAGCAGGCCATGCGTGCGGTACGCCTCGTTGCGGGCCGACCGGCTCGGGTAGGCGTCTACCCACGCAGGCAGATGTTCGCGGAGCGTCTCTAATGGGATCACGTAGATGCGCCGCAGGCCCGGGATGAAATACACCAGCAGGTCGGCCTGGCTGGTGTACGCCCAGCCCGCCTTGTCGTCCGTATCGATCGATATCGTCTCGACGAACACGTGCCCGGTGTCGGCGGCGAGAAAGTCCGTCTTGTACTCGATGCGCGCCATCTTGCCTTCCCACAAAAAGACCCGATCGATGCCGATGCGCTGCTGGCCCCGTGTCGCAGGCTGGATGGTGTGCCCGCGCTCTGCAAAGAACGCGTCGAGAAATGCCTCACCTCTTGCGCCCTGAAGGTTTTGCTCGTCGAAGTTGTACGCCATACGCTCGCACCTTCTCCCGTGCCGCCCCACCTCAGATTGTGGGCAATTGCCCGCCGTCAGGCAAACTTGCCAGCGCGGCGGCAGCGATCTCCACCCCGGCCTCCACCCCCTGATCCGCCCACGGGTGGATGACGCACGCCGCAGATTGTGCGATGCTGGTAGGCACAGTTTGAGGCTGCTAATGCGGCGGGCACGAGCCGCTGCGCTGGAGGACGTTATGAACGATTATCTGGCCACCGAAACCGCCCGGCAGGATCTGGCCCCCGCGCCGGTAATGGTGGAAATTCGCGTGCGTGGGCTGCTGGAGGGTGAGCGCTGGCAGCGCTGGTTTGAGGGGATGGCGATGGAGGTGAACGAGGCCACCCGGGAAACCATCCTGTACGGCCCGGTCGCCGACCAGGCGGCGCTGTACGGCCTGCTGGCCCGCACCCGGGATCTCGCCCTGCCGTTGCTCTCGGTACAGGTGGGCGGGCGGCGCAGGGGGCGGTGGCTGGCGCCGGCCGCCCAGCTCGCGTGGCAGTGGCTGCTCGGCGTGCTGGCCTATCTGCTGGTCGCCGGGGCTATGTCGGCGCTCACCGTCTACCTGACCAGCCAGGGCATGGAAACTTCGCTGGCGCTGGGGGTGCTGTTCGTGGTGCTGGGCGGGCTGGCGCTAGGGTTCTCGCGGCGCAAGAGTGGGCGCGGCTGGGCAATCCTCGGTGCCCTGGAACTCGTGGGCGCTGCGATTGCGCTCACTATCTACGTCGTCAGCGAAGGCTGGGTGTCGCTGTCGCTGATGCTCGCGCTGATGGGCTTCGTGCTGGGCGGTGGGCTGCTGGCTGCGCTGCTGCGACCGCGCCCGCGCATCGCCCCGCCCGCAGAGGACCCCCCGGCAGAGTGGGAACCGCTGGGCACGTCCCACGCCGATGCGACGCCAGACGAGTAGCCCCGTAGAGTATCGTACAATGGAAGCGCGTCCGGCATCAGCGCGAGGAATCCTGCCCGTGGGCAGCCAGCTACTCCTGACCAAACTGCACATCCCGCAGCCGCGTCCCCACCGCGTGACCCGCACCCGGCTGCTGGCTGCACTCGACGCAGGGCTGGCAGCAGGCCACCGCCTGACGCTGGCCTCCGCACCGGCGGGGTTCGGCAAGACCACGCTGCTGAGCGAGTGGGTTCAGTCCACAGGGCGGCCGGTGGCATGGCTCTCACTGGGCGAGGACGACGGCGACCCGGCGCAGTTCGTGCGGTATCTGGTCGCGGCACTCCAGCAAGCAGGGGCCGCCGTGGCCCCGCCCGGAGCACAGATGGGGGAGGATGCCGCCGCGCGGCTGACGCCGGTCGTCAACGCGCTGGCCGCTGCCGGGACGCCGCTGCTGCTGGTGCTGGATGACTATCACGCAGTCGCATCCGCAGCGGTGCACGACATGCTGGCCTTCCTGCTTGAGCAGCAGCCGCCGACTCTGCACGTCGTGATCGCCACCCGCGAGGACCCCCCCCTGCCGCTGGCGATGCTGCGCGCGCGCGGCTGGCTCACCGAGCTGCGCCAGCACGACCTGCGCTTCACCACCGAGGAGGCCGCAGCCTTCCTCAACGAAACGATGGGGCTGAGCCTCTCGCCGGAAGCCGTCACCGCGCTGGAAGCGCGCACCGAGGGCTGGATCGCCGGGCTTCAACTGGCAGCGCTCGCCGTGCAGCGCAGCCCCGCCGACGCCGAGCATTTCATCGAGACGTTCGCCGGNNCGGGCGTTTCATCGAGACGTTCGCCGGGCACAACCGCTACGTGATGGACTACTTGATCGCCGAGGTGTTGAGCCGCCAGCCAGAGGACGTGCGTGCCTTCCTGCGGCAGACCGCGCTGCTGCGCCAGCTCAGCGCGCCGCTGTGTGACGCCGTCACCGGCAGGGCGGGCAGCCAGGCGATGCTCGATCAGCTCGACGCGGCAAACCTGTTCGTGGTGCCGCTGGACGACCGGCGCGAGTGGTATCGCTACCATCGCCTGTTCGCCGAGATGATGCAGCTCGACCTCAGCGCCGAGGAGCAGGCCACCCTGCACCAGCGCGCCGCGGACTGGTACCGCGCCAACGACCTCCCCGGCGAGGCGGTGCTGCACGCGCTGGCGCTGGGCCGGCGCTCCGGTGACCTGAGCGATGCCGCCGCCATCATCCGCGAGGCAGGGCCCGACATGCTGCATGGCGGCAGCATCGCGACGCTGCAGAGCTGGCTCGCCGCGCTGCCCGCCGAACACGTTCAGGCCGACCCGCAGCTCGCGCTGCTGCACGGCTGGGTGCTCGCGCTCGGCGGGCAGATGGCACAGGCGATCCGCGCCGCCGCGTCGTTAGATGGCAGCGCCGAAGCCAGCACGCTGAGCGCGTTTATCGCGCTGATGGGCGAGCAGGACGAAGCCCGCGCGCTCGCGCTGGCGGAAGATGCGCTGGAAGCCCTGCCTGCCGGTGCCCGCCACTGGCAGATCGTCGCGCAGTGGGTGCATGCCGAAGTATTGGAACGCACCGGGCACATCGAGCGTGCGATCGACGCGTTCGATGCGACGCGGCAGGCGGGCCTGCAGCTTCAGAGCGACATCTTCACCGCAACCGCCGAGAACTCGCTGGCGCTGGCGCTCAACAATGCCGGGCGGCGGCAGGACGCCCTCGCCGCCTGCCGCGACGCGCTTCATCGGGCGGGCCACGCCGCGACCCCCTCCACCGCTATCCTGCACATCCGCCGGGCGCTGCTGCACTACGAAGCCAACGCGCTCCCAGAGGCGCAAGCCGCCTACCAAGCCGGTATGGCGCAGGTCGGCGGGCCGGGCCTCGAAGGGTACCACGCGCTGTTTCGCGCGCTGGCCGCGCCGCTGCTGCACGCGCAGGGCGAATTCGAAGGCGCGCTCGCAGCGCTGCGGGATGCTCGGCCCCACGCAGAGCGCGCGCGGTTGATCGACCCGGAGTGGATTGCCGGGGCAGGGGCCAATCTACGTCTGCTGCAGGGGGATGTCGACTCTGCGGTGCGCTGGGCGGAGGCGCAGGGATCGCTCGCCACCCGCGAGCCGTCCTACCACGCCATCGAGCAGGACGTGGCGCTGGCCCGCATCTGGCTCGCCGCCGGGCAGGTGGATGTCGCCGCGCAGTGGCTCGACCGGCTGGCGGCGTTCGCGGAGGCGCGCGGGCTGGTGCGCTGGCAGATCACGGTCGGCGTGCTGCGCGCGCTGCTAGCGGCGCGCTTCAGCCAGCAGGCCGAAGCCGAGCGCCTGCTCGCACAGGCGGTCACGCTGGCGGCACCCGGCGAGTACGTCCGCGCCTTCCTCGACGAGGACGCGCAGGTGATCGCGCTGCTGGCCACAGCGGACGTGCGCGCCGCCGCGCCGCACTTTGTGGAGCAGGTGCTGGGGGCTGCCGGGCTGCCCCCGGCGGCAGCACCCGGCCACCAGCCGCTGCCTGAGCCGCTCACCGAGCGCGAAGAGGAGATCCTGGCCCTGATTGCCGAAGGGCTGGCGAACCAGGAGATCGCCGACCGGCTGGTGATCGCGCTCGGCACCGTGAAGACCCACATCAACAATCTGTACGGCAAACTCGAAGTGCGCAGCCGGACGGAAGCCATCGCCAAAGCGCGCGCACTGCACCTCCTCAGCTAGCCTGCCGATACCTGCCGCCCGTGGTGAGTCTGCACCACGGGCGATTGATTCGTGTGTCGCACACCCCAATGTGACAAATGTCACGATAGCTTGTGACAGTTTGCTCATTTGCCCGCCGCCCATTCGATCTAGACTTATGTAAATTAATGTATTCGCTTATCCGAATAAATCATAGGGAAACTGTGACTGACTATCCGCAACTTCAGGAGCTGGAACTGCTGCACGCGAACATCTGCCGAGCAATCGGCGATCCGCGGCGAATCCAGATCCTGTACGCCCTCCACAGCCAGTCCTGCCACGTCACCGCCCTGTCTGAACGACTGGATATCCCCCAGCCCACCGTGTCGCGCCACCTCAGCGTGCTGCGCCAGAGTGGGCTGGTCGCGTCGGAACGTGACGGGGCTGCCGTGAACTACCGCCTGACCGACCCACGCGTGATCGAGATACTGGACCGGATGCGGGCGATCCTGCGGGACTCGCTGGAACGGCGTTCGAACATTATGCAGGCCGACTGATCGACCTTCAGCACTTTCTGATACCGCAGGCCGAGAGGCCGCCCATGTGCCGGGAAAACATATGAAAGACTTCAAGTACATCTGGGTGATAGGGCTGATCGTGACCGTGCTTCTGGTCGCAGCCCCGATCGTGATCTTCTCCCCGAAGGAAGACGCACCCTCCGACGATCCGTGGTCGTACGTGCCGGAAGAAGCTGGTTCCACCAACCACACCAGTCTGATTCAGGGGCCGTTCGAAAGCCCCAATGAGGTGACGGAGACCTGCCTGACCTGCCATCCGGACGCCGCCGAGCAGGTGATGGCGACCTCCCACTGGACGTGGCTGAGCGACACGGTGGAAGTGGACTGGCGCGACGAGCCGGTCGCGACCGGCAAAGCCAACCTGATCAACAACTTCTGCATCGGCGTGCAGTCGAACTGGACGGGCTGCACGAAGTGCCACGCCGGGTACGGCTGGAACGACGCCAGCTTCGACTTCTCCGACGAGACGGCAGTGGACTGCCTCGCCTGCCACGANNGGCAAGCCGATGCGCGACAACTGCGGCACCTGCCACTTCAACGGCGGCGGCGGCGACGCGGTCAAGCACGGCGACCTCGACAGCAGCCTGAACAACCCCGGCGAAGAGCTGGACGTGCACATGGGCCGCTACGACTTCCAGTGCGTCGATTGCCACCAGACGACCGACCACGTGATCGGCGGGCGCTCGATCTCCGTCAGCGTGGACGACGCCAACCAGATCGCCTGCACCGACTGCCACACCGAGCCGCCCCACCAGGATGACCGGATCAATAACCACCTCGATACGGTGGCCTGCCAGACGTGCCACATACCGACCGCTGCGACCCGGCTGCCCACCAAGATGGAGTGGGACTGGTCGACCGCGGGGCAGGATCGCCCTGAGGACCCGCACGAGTACCTGAAGATCAAGGGCAGCTTCATCTACGAAGGCGACTTTACGCCGGAGTATGCCTGGTACAACGGCACGGTGTCCGACCGCTACCTCTACGGCGACGTGCTCGACCCGACCGTGCCCACACCGCTGAACCCGCCCGCGGGCAGCATCGACGACCCGACCGCGAAGATCTGGCCGTTCAAGATCCACCAGGCCACCCAGCCCTACGACACCGTCTACAACTACCTGCTCCAGCCCAAGACCGTGGGCGAGGGCGGCTTCTGGACCGACTTCGACTGGGACCAGGCGCTGCGCCTCGGCTCCGAGGTCGTCGGCATGGAGTACAGCGGTGAGTACGGCTTCGCGCCGACCACGATGTACTGGCCGATCACCCACATGGTGACGCCGTCCGAAGATGCCGTGACCTGCGCGGAGTGCCACGGCTCTGAGGGCCGCCTCGATTGGGAAGCGCTCGGCTACCTCGGCGACCCGGTCGAGTGGGGTGGGCGCACGGCGGTGGCCGATGAGTAACCCGCAGCCTGCAAAGAGTATCAAGATGCGACTCACACTTCCTCTTCAACGTTTCCGGCTTCCGGCGCTGCTGCTGGCGGCGGGCGCGCTGGCGCTGCTCGCTGCGCTGCTGGTCGCGGTTGGCCCGGCAGCCGCACAGGACGGCTCGCCGCTGCACCCGGTATTCCCGCTGCTCGACGCCGACGGCGAGAACGTGGTCGAGAGCGGCAATCCGGTTTCGACCGTACAGACGTGCGGCGCGTGCCACGACGCCGAGTTCATCACCGAGCACAACGCCCACGCCGACGTGCTAACCGGGACGATCACGTCCCCGGCAGGCGAACCGCTGATGGTCGATGCCGGGACCGGCGCCGTGAGCGCGCTCGACCCGACCACCGTCGAGGCGGAGCTGAACTGCTTCCTGTGCCACTTCTCCGGGGTGGACAACGCCTCGCGGCTGGAAGCGTTAGCTGCCGGGCAGGCCGAGTGGGCCAACACCGCGTCGCTGGTCGGCGCGGGGCTGGCCGAAGCGTCCGGTGACGGCTACACGTGGAACGCAGCGGGGTTCGACCCGGACGGCAACCTGCTGCCCGAGAACGTCGGCATCCACGATCCGGTGGTCGAGAACTGCGGGCAGTGCCACGGCGTCGCCACCACAGACGCGACCACCCCGCTGGTGCTGGACGAGTGCGGCACGGATCAGCGCACCACGCTGCTGACCGGGCAGGTCTTCGCCCCGCAGCGGATCTCGGCTTCCGGGCTGAACATCTCCGGCAAGGACGATCTGGCCCGTACGTGGGATGTCCACGCCGAGCGCATCGTGGGCTGCACCGACTGCCACTACGCGCTGAATAACCCGGCGTACACCGCGCCCGCTGCCGCCGAACGGCCGGAGCACCTGCTGTTCGACCCGCGCCGCCTCAACCCCGGCGAGTACCTGACGCGCCCGCTGCACGTGCTGGCCCGCTCCGAGGATGATCCCTCGACCGGCAACGCCTGCATCGCGTGCCACGAAGTCGAGGGCACGCACGACTGGCTGCCTTACGCCAGCCGCCACATCGACGTGGTCGCCTGCGAGTCGTGCCACGTGCCGCGGCTGGAGGCCCCGGCCAGCGAATCGGTGGACTGGACGGTGCTGACGACAGCAGGCGGCCCGCAGACCACCTGCCGCGGGCAGGAAACTGACGCGAACGGCTACACGCTGATCACCGGCTACGAGCCCGCGCTGCTGACGAAGACGAACGAAGACGGCACCGCCGCGGTGACGCCCTACAATCTGGTCTCAAGCTGGTACTGGGTCGCCGGGGATGGCGAGCCGGTGTCGCTGGCCAACCTGCAAACCGCCTACTTCGACGGCGGCAGTTACCGCCCCGACATCCTCGCGGCGTTCGACGCGGACGGCAGCGGAGCCATCGAAGACGAGGAGCTGGTGATCGACACCGACGCGAAAGAAGCGGTGGTTGCATCACGGCTGGAGTCGCTCGGCTTTGCCGACCCGCGCATCGAGGCAGTGGTGGACGCCTACCCGATCAACCACGGCGTGACGCACGGCGAGTGGGCCACCCGTGAGTGCAGCGACTGCCACGAGGACGACTCGCGGCTGGTCGCCCCGGTGGTCCTTGCCAGCAACCCGCCCGGCGGCGTGATGCCCGCCTTCGAGGGCGGCCCGACCCCCAACGGCAAGATCGCGCTGGCCGAGGACGGCTCGGTGCAGTTCACCCCTGCGACCAGCGGCGAGGCTGCCAACGTGTACGTGTTCGGGCACAGCCGCTCATCGATCATCGACTGGATCGGCATCCTGCTGTTCCTCGCCACGCTGCTCGGCGTGACCGCCCACGGCGGCATGCGCTTCTTCGCTGCCCGCCGCATGGCCGCCCACGCGCCGAAGCTTGACAAGGTCTACATGTACAGCGTGTACGAGCGGCTGTGGCACTGGCTGCAAACCGCCGTCATCCTGCTGCTGATCTTCACCGGGCTGATCATTCACAAGCCGGATATGTTCGGCATCTTCAGCTTCCGCTACGTGGTAGCCGTGCACAACATCCTGGCGGCGATCCTGGTGGTCAACGCAGCGCTGGCGCTGTTCTACCACCTTGCCAGCGGCGAGATCCGGCAGNNTCCGGCAGTTCCTGCCGCGCCCGTACGGTTTCTTCGACCAGGCGATTGTGCAGGCTAAGTTCTACCTGATGGGCATCTTCGAGGGTGAAGAACACCCGTTTGAGAAGTCCCCGCAGCGGAAGTTCAACCCGCTGCAGCAGGTGACGTACTTCGGGCTGCTGAACGTGCTGCTGCCGCTGCAGGTCATCACCGGCCTGTTGATGTGGGGCGCGCAGCACTGGCCTCAGGTGACGGCGCAGCTCGGCGGCCTGCCGCTGCTTGCACCCGTCCACACGATGGTTTCGTGGCTGCTGGCCACCTTCGTGGTCGCACACGTATACCTGACCACCACCGGGCACGAGCCGCTGGCAGGCGTCCGGGGCATGATCATGGGCTGGGACGAAGTTGAAGTCCACGCCGGAGCAAAGTGAGGTTCTGACGATGACGACGATCACGAAGAAGGCTCCCCCTGCTGCCAGGCAGGCGAAGCCCTACATTAACCCGTATCTGGGGGGCATCCTGCTCGGCGTGGTGCTGTTCGCCGCGTATTTCATCACCGGCAGCGGGCTGGGTGCGTCCGGCGGTCTGAACAACCTGGTGCTGCTCGCCGAGGACGCCATCGTGCCCCGCCACGTAGACACCACGCCCTACCTCGCGGGCATCGCAGGCGGCGTGAAGAACCCGCTCGACAGCTGGACGGTCTGGATGCTGTTCGGCACGCTGATCGGCGGCTTCGCCTCCGGCTGGTTTGGCCGCCGCCTCAAGTTCGAGACGATCAAAGGCCCGCGTGTCACGAAGCGAACCCGCTGGATCATGGCGTTCATCGGCGGCGGGCTGATGGGCTACGGCGCGCGCCTGGCCCGCGGCTGCACGTCCGGGCAGGCGCTCTCCGGCGGCGCGGTGCTCTCGGTAGGAAGCTGGGCGTTTATGTTCGCGGTGTTTGCCGGTGCGTACGCACTGGCATACTTTGTCCGCCGCCTGTGGCAGTAGGAGCGACCCATGGCACCCTTCCCTCTAAACCTGGCTGAACTGCTCGGCCACTGGCCGCAGTACATCGTGTTTCTGCTGGTCGGCGTGGCCTTCGGGGCCGTGCTGGAGATGTCCGGCTTCGGCAACTCCGAGAAACTGGCTGCCCAGTTCTACTTCAAAGATCTGACCGTGCTCAAGGTGATGTTCGGCGCCATCATCGTCGCGATGGTGCTGATCTTCCTCGCCTCTGCGGTCGGCCTGCTGGACTACAACCTGATCTGGGTGAACCCGACCTACCTGTGGCCCGGCATCATCGGCGGGCTGATCATGGGCGCGGGGTTCATCATCGGCGGCTTCTGCCCCGGCACCTCGCTGGTCAGCGCCGCCACCGGCAAGATCGACGGGATCTTCTTCGTGCTGGGCGTACTGTTCGGAATCTTCGTCTTCGGCGAGACGGTCGACCTGTACCAGACCGCGTGGTACTCGTCCTACATGGGGCGCTTCACGCTGCCCGAGTGGCTGGGCCTGCCCACCGGCGTGGTAGTGACGCTGGTCGTGCTGATGGCGTTGTTCATGTTCTGGGGCGCCGAGCAGCTCGAGCGCATCGTCGGCGGCCAGGACACCAAAGCCGCGCCGCGCTGGCGCTACGGCGCAGCCGCCGGGCTGGTCGCACTGGCGCTGGTCGTCACCGCGATCGGCCAGCCGACCACCGCCTCCCGCTGGGCGCGTATCGCGCCCGAGCAGCAGACGCGGCTTGACGAGCGCGCGGTACAGATCCACCCCGGCGAGCTGCTGACGCTGATCCACGACAGCAAGGTGAAGGTCGTGATGCTCGACGTGCGCAGCGAGACCGACTACAACCTGTTCCACATCGTGGATGCGCAGCGCGTCGAACCGGCGGCGCTCGAGGAGATGGTGCCCGGCCTGTTGCTGGAGCCGTCGAACACGGTATTCGTGACGATGAGCAACGACGAGGCCGCTGCCACCGAAGCGTGGAAGACGCTGGTCGCCTCCAGCGTGCCGAACGCGTACATTCTCGAAGGCGGCGTCAACAACTGGCTGAACGTGTTCGCAGAAGAAGACTTCCGCGATACGCACACCGTGGCCCGCACCGCCACCGACAGCCTGCGCTACAAGTTCGATGCGGCGCTGGGCGCCCGCCACCCGGCTGCCGAGCCACACCCGACCGAGTACAACCTCGAATTCGAGCCCAAAGTCGAGCTTCAGATCAAGGCTGGCCCGCTGGGCAGTGGCTGCGGCAGCTAGACGCACGCTGCCAGTACAAACAAAAACGGCCCCCTGCGTGCAGGGGGCCGTTTGCGTCTCTCAGGCGTAGGCGGGGTCGGGTTCGACCGCGGCGCTCCGGTACTCGGTAGGCGCGCAGCCCTGATGCGCTTTGAACACCGAGGCGAAGTACTGACTGGAGTTAAACCCGCAGCGAAACGCCACCTCGGTGACGCTCAACTCCGGTTCTGTCGCCAGCATCTCGGCAGCCGCTTTGACCCGGCAGTGCGTCAGGTACTCGATCGGCGTCATGTTGGTGATCTGCTTACAGTACGTCGAGAACTGGCTGCGCGAGAGGCCGCACTGCTGAGCCATCCCGTTCAGGTCCCAGCCGAACCCGGCACGGCGGGGCAAGCGGTCGAGGAACAGTTCGACCGCGCGATGCGTCGAGGAAAGGTGCTCGTCTAGCGTGATGTCCTTCTGCCGCAGCATGTCCAGCGTAGCGATCATCAGATCGTTGATGTACAGCTTGAGTTTGGTCTCGTGCGCCGTGGAGGGCGCGTCCTCCAGCAGACCGGCCAGTCGTTCGAAGCTGTGGATCACCGCGTCGCTGGCCTGCCACACCGGCTGCTCATTGTGGCGCAGCAGTGTGGTCAGCTCGGCCAGTTCCTCCGGGGAGCAGATCAGCCAGTCCGGCCAGTGCCACGGCTGGTTGGGGCGGCGCACCGCCACGTCCAGAATCAACCAGTACAGGCGGCTGGGGGTGACGTTCGGGCTGCCAACCTGGTGGAACTGCCATGGGCGCGTGATCGTCAGGTGGCCCTTGCGCAGCGTCCACTCCTTGCCGTCCACCTTGAAGGCGACTTGCCCACGCGCGAGGTAGGTTAGCTCGATGCCCTCGTTGCAGTGCATCGGCAGGCCCCACGTCTGGTGCAGTGACGCGTCCCACACCCCGAGTGACCGGACCTCAGGCAGCATCTCGGCGGGCAGCGGCAGGCCGGGGTAGCTGGCCCGCCCCCACCCACGCAGGTAGACATCACCCGCGCCGCCCGCGGCTTTCAGCGGCTCGCAGGTATCGGCAGTATAGATCGCATCGTCGGTCTGAAAGTTGGCTGGCTGCATGGGTTGGCTCCCGGCGAAGAACACGTTGTTCGAAATTTACCAGCGTAAGATATTAGTAGACTCTATTCATAATCCATGTAGAGTCAAAGTGGGTTGTAATCGTTCGCACGCTCCTCAGGATTAGCGTCTCCACTTCCTGCGATTTACCGGTACGGTCTTCCACTGCGTTGTCAAAACCGTGATGCTCTGCCTGCGAAGGGCAGATTAAGCAACACAGCGGGCAGCTGCCTGCTGCGCCACACTGGCACACTCAACAAGGAGAACCACGATGAAGGTCGGTTGTTTCGCACTGGTTGACCCGTTCTCGCTGCTCGACCACCAGCTCGAGCGCGTCGCCGGGATGGGCTTTAAGTACGCTGACGTCACCGACAACCACCCCGGCGGTATTCTGGGCCGCGAGTTCGGCTTCACCGCCACCGCCAGTTTGGACGACAACCCCGCCGACGTTCTCGCGCTGTTCGAGAAGCACGGGCTCACCGCCACCAGTGTGTGCGCGCACGCCAACCTGCTCGACCCCAGCTCCCCCGCCCGCTACGCCACCGACGAGATCATGAAGGCCGTGCGCCTCGCCGCCGGGATGGGCGTGAAGGACGTGATCACCACCGAGGGTGACCCCAAGAGCGAGTGGGGGCACAGCCTGTCGTGGGACGAGAAAGTGTTCATCACCGCTGAGAAGCTGGCGGAGCCGGTGCGGTTGGCCGCGCACTACGGCGTGCGCATCCTGCTGGAGCCGCACGGCGAGCTGACCGACTCGATCGGGGGCATCCAGGCCATCTTCGACCGCCTCGGCAACCCTGACAACCTCGGCGTGAACCTCGACACCGGGAACTCGTGGCTCGGCGGGGCAGACCCGGTCGAGATGGCGAAGGTGTTCAAAGACCGCATCTTCCACATCCACTGGAAGGACCTGCCCGCCGACTGGGAAGCCCAGCGCGGCACGATGTTCGGCTGCGGGTTCGGCCCAATCGCGCTCGGCGAGGGCGTAATCGACATCGCCGGGGTGTACGAGGTGCTCAAAGACGGACCCGCCGAGTACACCACCCTGGAAGTCGGGGGCGACGACAACATGCTCAAGAGCTACGACTATCTGAAATCGCTGGGTGCGGAATAGCCGCAAGCTCTGGCAGGTTCCGCACCTGCTCTAAACGGCCCGGCAGGGCAGCCGCGTCGAGAGGCGGGCTGCACAGGGGAAGCCGGTGCCCCCGCGAGGGGAAGTCCGGCGCTGTCGCGCAACTGTGACTCGGGGAAGGGCTGGCGCAGCCAGCTCCCCCCCGACCAGCCAGGATACCTGACCTGCCCTTACTTCATACTCCTCCGCGTCAGAGGGGTGGTTGGTGACTCCAATCACCCCATTTTCCGATCTATCCGTCGCCCGACCGATGTAAGGAGGTGAGCATCGGCTACCACACCACCGACCACATCCCGCCGCGCAGGCGGCAGCGACCGACCGTTAACCAACAACCCTAGGAGCGCTTTGATGAAAGAACAACTGATTCAAGCCATCGCCAACATCGAAGAGGACGATGCGCTCAGACTGGCACAGGAGATGCTCGAAAGCGAGGAAGAGCCCGGCGCCGTGCTGGAAGCATGCCGCGAGGCGATGAGCATCGTGGGCGACCGGTACGAAACGGGCGAGTACTTCCTGCCCGAACTGGTGATCGCAGGGGATATGCTGACCTCCATCGGCGCGCTGGTCAAGCCCAGGCTCCAGGATGGGCAGACGGGCGGGCCGCCTGCCGGCTCGATCGTGATCGGCACCGTCGCCGGGGACATCCNNCGCCCGCCGGCTCGATCGTGATCGGCACCGTCGCGGGGGACATCCACGACGTCGGCAAGGACATCGTCGCGTTCATGCTGGACGCGAACAACTTCGAGGTGCACGACCTCGGCGTGGACGTCTCCGCGGAGCGGTTCATCGAGAAGCTCAAGGAAGTCAGCCCGGATGTCCTCGCGCTCAGCGGCTTCCTCACGCTCGCCTTCGACGCGATGCGTGAGACCGTCGAGGCGATTCAGGAGGCAGGGCTCCGCGACAGCGTCAAGATCATGATCGGCGGTGCGCNNGGTGCGCCGATGGATGAAAAGGTGACGCAGTACATCGGCGCGGATGCCTTCGGACGTGACGCAACGGCAGCTGTACGGTTGGCCAAAGAATGGACGGCGGAGGCATAAGATGGCGACTCAAGACAAAGAAATGACGCAAGCCGAGACCCTCTATCAGGAACGCAAGCAGCGCATCCTGGACGCGCTCAACCTGCGCAAGCCCGACCGCGTGCCCATCGTCGGCCCGTACCAACAGTTCCCGTACCAGTATGCGGGCGTCACGTTCAAGGACGCGATGGAAGACTACGCGCTGGCGCGGGAGGCGTGCCACAAGTTCGTGGACGACTTCGAGCCGGATGCCGACTTCGGCCCGATCTTCGCCTACCCCTCCAAGCCGATGGAGACGCTCGGCATCAAGTGGTTCAAGTGGGCCGGGCACGGCCTGCCGGACAACGTGATGTACCAGTACATCGAGGGCGAGTACATGTCGGCGGACGAGTACGACGAGTTCCTGTACGACCCGTCGCACTTCATGGCCTCCAAGTGGCTCCCGCGCTCGTTCAAGGCGTTCGAGGCGTTCGGCACCGGCTACCCGCCCATGCGCCGCATGATGTGGTTCGGCTGGACGGGGCTGCTAACGATGCTGACCTCCCC
>JABAOG010006099.1_pt1 | contig 15521 bp, 14 predicted proteins | sample 7062131 | NCBI WGS metagenome assembly JABAOG01 (sample SAMN14538629, study PRJNA623070) | marine sediment metagenome | biome: marine biome [ENVO:00000428]; feature: marine pelagic biome [ENVO:01000023]; material: deep marine sediment [ENVO:00002113] | place: India: Arabian Sea | collected...
AGTCGTCGCGGTCCACCTTCTCGGTGAGCATCAGCACGCGCACCGGGCTAGCCCTCGCCTGCCAGCAGCCCCGCAGCCCGCACCAGCAGGCGGCGGTAGCCCGCCACATAATCTTCGGGGGAGAAGAACTCGCCGGCGAACGTCTCGGCGGCGCGACCCATCTGCGCGATGTCGGGGTCGGCGAACACGCGGCGCAGCGCGTCAGTCAGCGCGCCCGTGTCCTCCGGCGGGATCAGCAGNNACCCGCCCCAGCCCCTCCGAGATCGACGGGACGACCAGCACGCGCCCGCGCGCCATATATGACGCGAGCTCAGCCTGTGGGACGCCGCCGGTGAACGTCACCCGGTCGGCGAGGCCAAGCCCGGCGGTCTGCGCCTCAAGCTCGGCAGCGTACTGTTCGTTCTCCGCTTTGCCGACGATCCACAGGTGGCTGCCGGGGTAATCGGGGGCGAGCCGGGCGAACGCGTCGAGCAGGGTGTGCACGCCCTTGCGCGGGATCAGCACCCCAGCGTACACCACGTCCCACGAGTCGGGCAGCGGCGCGGGGCGTTCGGCCTCGCGGAACGCGCCTGCGTCCGTCCACGTCATGAACTGCTCGATGGGCTGGCCGTGGTACCAGCGGCGCACCTGCCCGTCCGTCATGCTGGAGATCGTGCGCAGCAGGTCGGCGTGGCGAAAGGCGTACCGGGCGAGGCGGCGCATCAGCCAGCGGTAGGCGAACGCAAACGACACCCGCCGCTGCATGAACACCGACTCCTCGAAGTCGCCGTGGTTCTCGACGATCAGCACCACACGCCGCCCCAGCAGCCCAGCAATGCGCTTAACCAGCGCCGCCGACGCGCCGTCGAACGGGCTCTGCGCGATCAGCACGTTCGCGCCGCGCGCCAGCACCTGCCACAGTGCGAGAATCGGTTGGAGGATGAACACCGTGAGGTAGCGCAGCACGGAGAGCCGCGACTGCGGCATCAGGATGAAGCGGGCATGCTGGGTGAACGACCGGGGCGGGCCACCGGCGGAGAAGGCGATCACGGTCAGCGGCACGCCCAGCCCCTCGGCCAGCGCGCGCCACTTGACTTCCGCCGTGCGGCCCAACGGGCGGTGGTAGCGGGCAGTGCCAACCCAGCAGGGCCGCACACTGCCCGGCACGCCGCCTGCCGCAGAGCTAGAGGAGGACAACCCGAGCCCGCGGCTGCTCGACGCGCTTGAGCGCGTTGCGGGTATCCACGATCAGCCTGGCGCAGTCGGCCAGCCAATCGTAGTCGATGCCGCTGTGGTCGGTCACGATCACCACCGCATCAGCCGACTTAACCGCTTCGTCGGTCAGCTCGACCGACTGCTGCGGCATCCCCTCATGGGAAAGGTTGGCCACGTACGGGTCGTGGTAGGCGACCTCCGCGCCGCGCTCCTCCAGCAGCCGGATGATGTCCAGCGCCGGGCTCTCGCGCAGGTCGTCGATGTCCCGCTTGTAGGCCACGCCCATCACCAGAATCGACGCGCCGTTGACGGTCTTGCGCTCCTCGTTGAGGGCCTCCATCACCTTGTTGACCACGTACACCGGCATGTTGGAGTTGATCTCGGAGGCCAGCTCGATGAAGCGCGCCGAGTAGTCGAGCGTCTTGAGCTTCCANNCTCGATGAAGCGCGCGTTGTAGTTCAGCGTCTTGAGCTTCCAGCTCAGGTAGAACGGGTCGATGGGGATGCAGTGCCCGCCGAGGCCGGGGCCGGGGTAGAACGGCATGAAGCCGAACGGCTTGGTGCTGGCCGCCTCGATCACTTCCCACACGTCCACGTCGAGCTTGTCGCACATCAGCGCGATCTCGTTGACCAGCCCGATGTTCACCGCGCGGAACGTGTTCTCCAGCAGCTTGACCATCTCGGCGGCGCGGGTGGAGGAGACGGGGATGACGGTATCGATTGGCTTGCTGTACAGCGCGACCGCCACCTCGACGCAGGCCGGGGTGACGCCGCCCATCACCTTGGGCGTGTTGCGCACGCCGTAGATCGGGTTACCGGGGTCGATGCGCTCCGGCGAGAAGCAGATGAACACGTCCTCGCCGATCTTGCAGCCGTTCTCAGCCAGCCTCGGCACAACCAGTTCGTCGGTGGTGCCGGGGTACGTGGTGCTCTCCAGCACGATCAACTGCCCCTCTCGGCTGTACTTCGCGATCTGCTCGGTCGCCGAGATAATGAAGCTCATGTCGGGGTCTTTGGTCTTGCGCAGCGGGGTCGGCACGCAGATCGAGATCGCGTCGACCTCGCGCAGCACGCTGTAGTCGGTCGTCGCGGAGAGCAGCCCCTTGCCGACCACGTCCGCGAGCATCTCGGTCGAGATGTCGGGGATGTAGCTCACGCCGTCGTTGAGCAGGCGCACCTTCTCCTCGCTCACGTCGACGCCGATCACGCGGTACCCTTCGCGGGCGAACTCGACCGCCAGCGGCAGGCCGACGTAACCGATGCCGATTACGGCGAGCACCGCCTCGCGGCTTTCGATCTTATCCAGCAGTTGTTGCTTGGTGTCCGTCACAACCATTCCTCGTTTCGTCGGGTCAAGCGCAGAGCGGCGCTAGCCGCCCTCCCCCTGTGCGCGGAAGTATGCGATCACTTCGTCCAGCGTCTGATCGAGCGACTTCTGCGGCTGCCAGCCAACCACCTCGTGAATGCGGGAGGTATCCGGCACGCGGCGCATCATGTCCTCGAAGCCTTCGTCGTACGCCTCACTATACGGGATCAGCTCGACATCGGATGCGCTGCCCGCCCGCTGGCGGACGCGATTCGCGAGCTCGCGAATCGTGATCTCCTCCTGCGAGCCGATGTTAAACACCTGCCCCTCCGCCTCCGGCGAGTCGGCGAGCGCGATGATCGCGTGCACCACGTCGGTGACGTTAGCGAAGCAGCGGGACTGCTGGCCATCCCCGTACACCTGAATCGGCTCGTCGGCCAGCGCCCAGCGCACGAACCGCGGGATCACCATCCCGTAGCGCCCGCGCTGGCGCGGCCCGACGGTGTTGAACAGCCGGAACACCACCACCGGCAGCCCGACTTCCTTGTAGTAGGCCAGCGCGAGAAACTCGTCGAGCGCCTTGCTGGTGGCGTACGCCCAGCGCGTTTTGGTGGTCGCACCCTGCACGCGGTCGTCGTCCTCGCCGAAGGGCGCGCGGTTGCTCTTGCCGTAAATCTCGGAGGTCGAGGCGAGCATCACCTTTTTGCGGTAGCGGCGCGCGGTTTGCAGCACCACGTTGGTGCCCATCACGTTGGTTTCGATAGTGTGGATCGGGCTGCGCACGATCAGGTCGACGCCGACCGCCGCCGCGAGGTGGTAGATGATGTCGCACTCGCTGACGAGGCGGTCCATCACCGCGGTGTTGGTGATCGTCTCGATGGCGAAACGGAAGTCGGGGTGATCCGTCAGGTGGGCGATGTTCTCGAACCGCCCGGTGGAGAGATCGTCGATGACCGTCACGCGGTCGCCGCGGGCCAGCAGTGCTTCGGCCAGGTGGCTGCCGATGAACCCCGCGCCCCCGGTAATCAGTGCATGAGCCATGTGTTTGTCGCCGTCCGATCCGGTAAGGTTGTTGGTCAGGCCGCAGGATGCGGCAGGACGGGAGCGATTCTAGCAGGCAGGGGGCGGGCTTGCCACCGGCAGAGCAGATGGCTGATAGCCTATGGCAGGTAGCTGATGACGGACAGCTCGCACCGAACCGGCTAACCGGCAGACCACCTGCCACCGATCAAGCGGAACCCCTCCTATCTCGCTGACGCTCGACATCCTCCCCCTGTACAAAGGGGAGGAAGGCGAAGGGGTTCACTATACGCCGTGAGTGAGCGCAATCGGAACCGATTGCAGGCGAACGGCCCATAAGCTATCTGCCATTTACCGCCACCCACCTACACGTCGAGGTCGTACACCTTGCGGCGCGGCCAGCCCGACTCTTCGCTGGCGGCCTTCGCCGCCGCGCTGCGCGAGAGGCCCGCCGCCATGTGCGCAGCGAACGCCTCTCGCACGTCTGCCTCGTCCCACGCCTGCTCTGGCTCGCGGCCTGCCCCATCGACCACCAGCGTGATCTCGCCGCGCGGCGCGGTCTCGGTGAAGTGCTCGATCGCAGCGCTGACCGGGCTGTGCCAGAACTCCTCGTGCAGCTTGGACAGCTCGCGCACCACGCACACCTCGCGCTCGCCGAGCACGTCGCGCACGTCCTCCAGCGCGGCCAGCAGCCGGTGCGGGGCCTCGTACATCACCAGCGTGCGCGGAGCATCTGCAACTGCCTCAAGCGCCGCCCGCCGCGCCCCCGACCGCCGGGGCAGGAACCCCAGATACGTGAAGCTGTCGGTGGGCAGGCCGGAGCCGACCAGCGCCGGGATCACCGCGCTGGCCCCCGGCAGCGGCTCGACGCGAACCCCCGCGTCGAGCGCGGCGCGGATCAGCTCGTAGCCGGGGTCGGAGAGGCCCGGCGTGCCTGCGTCGGACACCAGCGCCACGTCGCCCATCGCCAGCGCGTCCAGCACGCGGTCGAGCCGCGCGATCTTGTTGTGCTCGTGGTAGCTGATCTGCGGGGTGTCGATCTCGAAGTGGGCCAGCAGACGCCCGGTGGTGCGCGTGTCCTCGGCGGCGATCAGCGCGACCTCGCGCAGCACGCGCAGCGCGCGCAGGGTGATGTCCTCCAGGTTGCCGATGGGCGTCGGCACGACGTACAGCGTGCCCACGTCAGTCGTCCAGCGGGGCAGTGGCGCGGAAGTCCACGATGACCACGTTCTGGCTGCACTGGCTCGACGTGCGCACCTCGACTGCCTCGGAGAGCGCGACGCCGGTCTCAGACACCAGCCGCACCGTGAACGTGTCCTCGTACGGGCGGTCGTTAATGAAGATCTCGTAGCCCGCCGTGCCGTAGCGCGGGGCGTTGCCGGAGAAATCCAGCGCGGAGAAGAACGCGTCGCCCTCGGCGATCACCGGCACCATCAGCAGCGAGCGCCCGTTCTCGTCGAACACCTGCCCCGCGATCGCGAGGTAATCGCAGCCGTCCGGGCCGGTGTTCGCCTGGTATGCCGGGGCGGCGACCGGCGCGAACGGGTACACCTTCGGCGTCTCGGTCACGTCGGAGGCGACCACGCCAACGCGCGGCGTCGGGCTGGGGCGTGGGGTGCGGGTGGGCGTGGTCGTCGGGGTGGCGGTGCCTGCCGGGCCAGCCGTGGCCACGGCTTCGCCCTCGACCGAGCCCGCTACCAGCGACGTGCCTTCCGGGGCAGCCGCCTGCGCGCCGGGCGTGAGTTCGGCGGCAGACGCGTCGTCGGCGGGCTGGGTGGTGGGCAGTGGTGGCGCAACTGCAGCGGCCCCGCCCCGCCACTCGGCGGGGATCAGCGCAGCGGCGCGGCCCGGATCGAGCACCAGAAACGCGGTCAGCACTAATACCGCCCCGGCCAGCGCGAAGAACAGGAAGGCCGCGGCGTTGTACACCTGCCCTGCCCCACCCCCCCGGCGGCGCTGCCTGCGGCGCGCCGGGCTGTCCTCCTCCAGAGTCGCGGGGCGGTCGGGGTCGTAGTCGTCGTACAGGCCGAAATCACCCAAACCAGCGAACCTCCGCAGCGCGGGTCACGGCACCGCCTCGAAGTNNAGACAGCGCGGTGCCGTCCCCGTCCTCGATCTGCACCCGGTACGCCCCGGCGATGGGCGCGCCGCTCAGGTAGAACTCGTATGCGCCGGGGCCGTACGCCTCAGACGCGGTCCCCGACTCGGTGCGCTGGTCCAGCCCGCTGCCGGTCAGGTGCAGGATCACGCCATCCTCCGGGTTGCCAGCGGCGTCGAACACCTGCCCGGCGATGCCCGCCCAGTCGCAACCTGCGTCGTTCGCGAAGTTATCGCGATACGTAATCTCGCCGCGCTGCACGTAGGCAAAACCCGCCTCGGTCGCGGCTGCCTCTGTGGGCGCTGTAGTCGGCTCTGCGGTGCCGGTTGCCGTCGGCTCAGGCGTATCGGTCGGCAGCGCGGTCGGCAGCGGCGTCGTGGTGGGGCGCGGCGTGTGGCTGGGCTCCGCGGTGAACACCGCCCCGCTGACCGCAACCTCGGCGGTTGGCTGCGGGTTGCTGGTCGGCTCGGCAGCCGCCTGCCCGGCGGGCGGCGTCGGCCCGCCGAGCGTCGGGGTGGCGCTGGGCAGCGCGAACTGCGTCGGCGCGCCTGCCCGGCCCGGCAGCGAGAGGCTGCCGCCGGACGTAAAGACCAGATACCCCACCACACACAGGATCACGATGGCCAGCGCGGTCAGCACCGAGGCCAGCACGTTGTAGATGGAGCTGCGGGCGGCTTTGCCGCCGGGGTAAGATGCCATAGCGCCTCACTCCTTCGGGTTGGGGCGCCGCGGATCGCAGGCTGAACCTACGACGGCGGCGAGAGGAAATTCTCGATGTCGGCGTTGGCGCGCAGATCTTCCAGCCACTGCTGCTGCCGGGGCTGGGCCAGCCGCTGACGGGTGTCTATGTCCATCTCGCGCGCGGGGTCGCGTTCGAGCGTCTGCACGATGTGGAGCCCCCACACGCTCTCGACGATGCCGCTCGTTTCACCGGGCTGGAGCGAGAAGGCTGCTTCCTCGACCTCAGGCAGCATCAGCCCGCCGCGTGGGAACCAGCCAAGGTCGCCGCCCAGCTCGCGCGAGCTGTCGGTGTTGACCTCCGCCGCCACGGTCTCGAACGCCTCACCGCTTTCGAGGCGGGCGAGCGCGGCTTCAGCCTGCTCGCGGGTGTTGACGAGGATGTGCCGCGCGTGCACGTGCTCGGCGGCGTTCGGCACCAGCTCCTCCAGCGTCGGGATCACCTGCTCGACCAGCATCTCCAGCCGGACCTGCTCGCGCATCTCTTCCGGCGTGTACTGGTTCTGCTGGAGCCACGCGGTGAAGTAATCCTCCCCGAACTCCTCGACGATCGAATCCATGCGCGCGTCTACCGCCTCGTCACTCACGGTGATGCCTTCTGCCTCGGCCTGCTGACGCAGCAGTTCGTTGTCGATCATCACGTTAAGCACCTGCAAGCGGACGGCGTTGGGGTCGGCGGCCTCGAAACCCAGCGCGGCCTGCCCTGCCTCGAAGCGGGCCAGCTCGCGCTCGAACGCTTCCAGCGTAATCGGCTCGCCGTTGACGCGCGCCGCCAGCTCTGGCCCGGCATCCTCGGGGATGGCCTGCGACTCCGGCGCGGTGTCGCCGCTGCCAGCGGCTCCAGCGTCTGCCGGGGCCTGCACGTCGGCACTGGGCGGGGGCGGGGTCAGATCGTCGGCTGAACACGCCGCCAGCGCAAGCGCCAGCGCCGCGAGCAGGCTGGCGAGCAGGCTGCGTGTCAGCAGGGGTTGAGCCGTGGGGTGGGGTCGGTGCAAAATCGGTTCCGCCTTGTCTCAGACTATCGAACAACTCTTGCTCAAAGCAGAGGACAGTCTACTCGCAGGGCGGAGGTTTGGCAAAGTCAGGCAGGCCCGCCGCGGGTGCCCCGCAGTGAGCCACCAACTGCCGGGAGGGTACGCTCAGGCGGCGTCCGGCTGGTAGGGGTAAACCCAGTCGCCGCGGCGAACGCGGTCGGCCACCTTCATCGCAACGCTGCTGTCCGGCGCGCCCTGCGACACCGGCTCGTAGTCCACCTGAAGGCTGTCCACTTCCTGCACGAAGTTGGTGGTGGTGCCGTAGAAGTGCACCCACGCACCCAGCGGCAGCGGATCCCACAGGTGGATCACAGCCACCCCGATCCCGTCAAAGTAGTGCGTTACCTGGCCCAGCGGCTGCACGTCCTCGGCCATGGCCGTCCCTTTCACACAGAGCGAGGGTCTGATCTCAATGGTAGAAGCGTGCGTGCCGGGGTGTCAAGAGGACTGATGGCCCGCCGATGCGATTTCTGTTGCGCCTGACTCGAAGTGGTATAATCGCGCCCGTCAAGAGTAGGAATGGAGCCGGACCTTGTCGGAAAACCAACCCACACCGCCATCGAGAGAACGCCTCCCGATGCTGCTGGTCGCCATCGCCATCGCAGTGCTGCTGATCGCCACCGGCGTGGTCGTCGCCGTCGGGCAGGCGGGCAGCCGTGCTGCCGACGTGGCAACCCCGGCAGCCACCACCCCGCCGCCCCCCACCAACCCGACCACCGCGCCACCGCCGACTTTGACGGCAACGCCCTCGCCTACCCCGGCGACCGATCCGGCAACCACGCCTGAGCCGGGCGCGCCGACCGAGACGCTGGCCCCCGAGGAGCCGACCGAGTACCTGACGCCGGTGCCGACCCGTGCGATCTCGGTGAACACCGGCAGCTACCCCGGCCCGTCGCTGCCCTCCGTGACGGAAGTGCCGCCGCCCGCACCGCTGATCCCGATCCCTGAAGGGGTGACGAACATCCTGCTGGCCGGCAACGACAAGCGGCCCGACGATGNNCTCGATCAACGCCCGCGAGGGCACGGTGAACATGATCTCGCTCCCGCGGGACCTGCTGGTGTACGTCCCCGGCTGGAAGATGGAGCGCATTAATACGGTGTGGGCGCACGCCAGCGAATCCGGCGCGTCGGGCGGCGGGTTCGGGCTGATGCAGGAAACGCTGCTGTACAACTTCGGCGTGTACGTCGGCCACTACGCGATGGTAGACCTCAGCGGCTTTCAGGACATCGTGGACGTGCTCGGCGGCGTGGAGCTCCCGGTGGACTGCGCGATGGAAGGCTACGTGCTGAGCGAACCTCGGCTGCGCCAGGAGGACTTCCCCACCTACGACGAGTGGGTGAACTACACCGACCCCGACTCCGGCAACTGGGAGATCTACACGCTCCCGGCAGGCGTGCACGAGCTCGACGGCTACATGGCGCTGTGGTACGCTCGCTGGCGCAAGGGGCTGGACGACTTCGACCGCTCCTACCGGCAGCAGCAGGTGCTCCGCGCGATCCTGAACCGCGCCCGCCAGAACGGGCTGCTGAACCTGGGGCGCGTCAGCCAGATCTGGCGCGAGTACAACGATCTGGTGGACACCAGCATGGGCCTGAGCAACGCGCTGGAGCTGGCCCCGGTCGCCGCGAACCTCGACCAGATCGAGATCAACAGCTACGTCGTGACGCGTGACGTGCTGATCCCGTGGGATAACCCGGAGACGGAAGCGCTGGACTACTACCAGCTCCCGAACCCCGAGGCGATCCAGGGGCTGATGTACTACGCGATGCAGCCGCCCGCGCAGAACTACGTGGTGAACAACACCGTCACGGTGGAAGTGCGCAACGCCAGCGGCGTGCCGCGCATGGACGAGGTTGCCGGCGACCGGCTGGGCTGGTTCGGCATCAGCGCCACCGCCACCGGCGACGTGCCCGCGGGCGAATCCTATGGGCGCACCGTGATCTACGACTTCACCGGGCAGGAGCGCACCCGCCACCTCGAGCGGATGCAGCGCGAGCTGCGCGTGCTCGGCGCGGACATCTTCGTCGAGCCGGACCCGAACCGCACGGTGGACTACCTGGTGATCCTCGGCCAGAACTACACCAGCTGCACCCGCCGCCCGGAGCAGGCCCCCGCCGCGACGCTCGGCCCGCCGCCGACCCCCGGCCCCAGCCCGACTCCGTGGCCCACCCCCCTCCCGACCGAGGAACCCACGGTCGAGCCGACGCCGGAACCCGGCGGCGAGCAGCCGCCCGCCGAGCCAACGCCGGAAGGGTAGTTGTCGGTAGATGAGATAGGGGGGCATCCCTTTTGGGATGCTTCGCATCCACCTCACCCCCTCCNNGGAGAGGGGTGGCGGCCTTCCGCAGGAAGGTCGGCGGGGGTGAGCCGACGGATTACCAGCACCCCTCACCCACTCTTTTCGAATGCCGCCCGCAGGGCTTTGTCACTCCCCCACCACTCTGTTAAAATCCGCTGCATGGAAAATCCCGAACCGATCACGCTTACCATTCGCTCCGCGATGCCCAGCGACTACGACCTGTGCATGCGCCTCGACCANNTCGGTCACGTTCCGGCAGGCGCGGCTGCCGCGCTCAATGAAGGTGCTGTACCCGCGCGGCGAGGAAGCGCTGATGCAGTCGTGGCGGCTGCACGCCGCGTTTCTGGTCGCCGAATGGGAGCAGATGGTGGTCGGGTACGTGAACCTGCGCGAGGAGACCGCGCAGGAAACCGCGTGGGTGGCCGACCTCGCGGTCGATCCGTCGCACCGGCTGCGGGGGGTCGGCACCGCACTGCTCGACGCGGCGCGTAAGTGGGCGATCGACCACAGCCTGCGCCGCCTGATCATCGAGACGCAGACCAAGAACTACCCGGCGATCCGCTTCCTCCAGCGGCGCGGGCTGCGCTTCTGCGGGTACAACGACCTGTACTACCCCAATCAGGATATCGCCATCTTCTTCGGGCAGACGCTTCGCTAGACACACCCCCATGACCGAACTGTTGATTACTGCTGGCCCGGCTATTAACGAAGTGCTCAGCGCCACCATTGCGACGGTGGCGGGCTCGTTCTTCCTGTACAGCCTGTTCAAGGACTTCGGCAACCGCGTGGCGCAGGCGTTCAGCCTGCTGCTGCTGTTCGTGACGATCACGTACATCGGCGACCTCGGGCAGGGCTTCACCGAGTCGGCAGCCGCCGCCGACCCGTGGCTGCGCTTCCAGTGGCTGGGGATCGCATTCGTGCCTGCGGCGTACGTGCACCTCTCGCACACCATTCTGGAGATGACCGGGCTGTTCAGCCGAGGGCGGCGGCGCTGGCTGGTGCGGGCGATGTACCTGCTGGCGGCGATCTTCCTGCTGCTGGTCTACGCCGACGACGCGCTGGTCAGCGGCATCGTGATGCAGCCCGCGCCGCACTTCCAGCCGGGGCCGCTGTTCCCGGCGTTTGTGGCGTACTTCGTCGGCGCGGTGATCATCAGCCTGTGGTTCGTCAACCGCGCCCGGCAGCGCACCCTCACCCGCGCGACGCGTCGGCGGCTCGACTACCTGCTGCTGTCGTACGCGGCTCCGGCGCTCGCGGTGTTCCCGTTCCTGCTGATCTCGGGCGAGGCGCTGCGCTCGCCGCTGCTGTTCTACACCGTGCTGACGCTGGCCGACGGCCTGCTGGCGGTGATGCTGTCGTTCATGGCGTACTCGATGGCCTTCATCGGCTCGATGATGCCCGAACGGCTGGTCAAGGCACAGATGCTGCAGTTCTTCCTGCGCGGGCCGGTGGTGGCGATTGCGGCGCTGGCGGTGATCATCGGCGTGCCGGGCGCGGGCCGGGTGATGGGCCTCCCCGGCGACAAGCTGATGCCGCTGCTGGCGGTGACCGTGATCCTGTTTTTGCAGTGGGCGATCACGCTGGTGCGCCCGTCGATCGAACGCTGGCTGATCTACTCCGGCAATCAGGTCGAGGTGCGGCGCATCCAGCAGCTTGAAGCCCGCCTGCTGACCGGCGCGGACTTCGCCGAGGCGCTGGACACGATCCTGACTGCGATGTGCGACTACCTGCGCGTGCAAACCGCGTTCGTCGCGTCGATCCGCGCCGGGGAAGACCCGACGCTGGAGAAGGCCGTCGGGCTGGGCGAGGCGTTCGCGGGCGAGCTGGCCGACATCGACCTGACCGACGGCATGCACAACGGCGACCTGCCGGTGCTGGAACAGGTCGGCGCGGTCGGTGAGGTGTTCGCGTGGAAGGGCTTCTGGCTGCTGCCGCTGCACGTCGCCACCATCGGCGAGGAGAACGGGCCGCGGCTGGTCGGGCTGTTAGGCGTCGAAGCGCCCGCCGCCCACCCCGACGCACTCGAAGAGGAGCAGTGGCAGGTGTTCATGGGGCTGGCCTCGCGCGCGGCGGAAGTGCTGGAAGACCGCCGGATTCAGGGGCAGGTGTTCGCCTCCATCGAGGGGCTGCTGCCCGCGATGACCACCATCGAGCGGCTGCGTGACGCGGAGCGCCACGGCGGGGTCGCGGCGCTGGCAGCCACCGAGGACGTGCTGACCAGCCCGGACTTCACCGATAAGATCAAGGATGCGCTCAGCCACTACTGGGGCGGGCCGAACCTGACCGACTCGGCGCTGATGCGGCTGGAGGTGGTGCGGCAGGCGATGGAGGAGCACGAGGGCAACCACCAGCGCGCGATGCGCGCGGTGCTGGAACAGGCAATCGAGAACCTGCGGCCCGAAGGCCAGCGCAGCATGACCACCGCCGAGTGGATCCTGTACAACATCCTGGAGATGCGCTTTATTCAGGGGCGTAAAGTGCGCGACGTCGCGATGCGGCTGGCGATGAGCGAGTCGGACCTGTACCGCAAGCAGCGCGTCGCGATCGAGTCGGTTGCGAACATCATCGCGGACAAGGAACGCAGCACGACCCGCCCGGCCGACGAGGCCGCCCCACAGAGCGAGAGCGCCCCGGCGCAGCAGTCGGCTTCGCGCTAGCGGCGGCGCAGCAGCATCACCACCAGCAGCACCACAACCCCACCCATACACGCCGCACCCGCGCACACCAGCCCCAGCCCGGCCAGCGCCACCGCGCCCATCTCGGGCAGCGCGAGTGACGGGCCTGATGGCACGGGCGGCACCTGCCCGGGCTGCCTGCCCGGCTGCGCGGGATCAGCCGCCGCCTCGACCAGCCCTTCGACCATCGCCAGCGTGTCGGCCTCCGAGTGATCGCCGTCCACCACGATGAACAGCCCGTCGAGGATCAGCGTGGCGCTGTACCAGGGGCTGCCCGGCTCGCTGAGGTCTTCGCTCAGCACCGGGTGCCCGGCCACCTGCACGATCTCGCCCGGCGAGTCGTAGCCGATGTCCGCCAGCCACTGCTCGAGCGTGGTGTTCGGCTCGATCGTGCTCTCGCCGATGCTCAGCCAGTTCCCGGCATCATCCAGATAGTCGAAGTTCGCCATCACGCCGCCGCCGGGCGCGTAGTACGGCACGTCCTCGCCGAGGTCCTCCTGCGTGAGGATGTAAGCGTAATCGAACGCGTAGCCGGACGGCAGGCTGGCGGGCACCAGCACGTCGAACGGCACGTTCAGCGTCTCGGGGGCGGTCGCGTAGTCTTCGGTATCGGTGATGAACGGCTCGTCGGGCGGACGGTAGCTGCTGGCCCCACCCTCGGTGAGCGTGACCGCCGCGCCCAGCGGCGACACGTACGCCGCGGCGCTCAGCACGTCTGCGGGGGCGGACGACTCGGCGGAGGCGGGCAGCACCGAGAGCGTGTAGTCGGCGAAACGGCATTCGTCCTCGACCACCGAGCGTTCCTCGTTGAACACCAGCAGGAACACCTCGTCGTAGGCTGCCGGGTCGAGTGTCAGCTCGCGGCCCGGCGCGGCGTACACGTCCGCCTCGCCGCCGCGCACCCCCACCGCGCCGAGCGTCAGCGGGCTGGCGGCGGCCAGCAGCGACACCGTCACCGGGGAGTCCGCCCTCAGCGCGACGTAGTCCGCCCCGAAGCTTTGCACGCCGTCCGGCGGGCTGTACCCGCCGACCTCCGCTTCCCCCTCGACGCGCACGGTCGGGTAGGTGTCGCCTTCCTCGTAGGCGCGCAGCAGGTTGGCGACCGCCATATCGCGGAAGGCAGCTTCGAGCGTGGTGCCACGCGTAGCCAGCGCCGCGTCCATCGCGCGGTAGCCGTTCAGCTCGGGCATCGTCAGCCAGACGTCGCGCACCACCTCGGGCCCATACCGTTCGGAGAGCAGCCGGTTGAAGATCCACATACCATACCAGTGGGTGCTGTCGCCGCGCGCCTCGTAAGCCACCGGGCAGATGTCGGCATTCTTCATCACCGCATCGAGGTAGTACACCACGTCGTTCACCTCGTCGTGGATCTCGTCCTCCATCCAGCTCGCGGTGGCCTCGTAGAACCACGCGTGCACGTCCTGGTTGTCAAGCCCGGCTTGCAGCAGGTGATTGAACTCGTGGGCGGTGGTGGCGCGCATCAGCCCATCGGGCGACTCGCCTGAGGCCGGGTCGATCTCTTCATAGTCGTCGTCCAGCACCATGAAGCCGTACGCCGCGCGGCGCTCCTGCGTCTGGGTGTTGGGGTTGTCGCCGACGAACCCGTTGGTCTCCACGTAGCCCGCCTCGCCCCCGGCGAGCACTTCCTCCAGATACACGTCGATGCGTGTATCGCCCGCCTCGCCGCCGTCGCCGGGCGGGGCTGGCCAGCCCATCTGCCCGACCTGCACCGCCCAGCTCAGCTCCATCGCCGCCGCAACCGACTCGACGTAGTCCGGCACACCGCTGCGATCCGCATCCACGATCGGGACCGAGTGCTGCCCGGTGGTGGTGAAGTGGATCAGGAAGTGCTCGGTGCCGAGCGTCTGCTCGTCGGGGAGGAACGGTCGCCCACCCTGCGCGGTGGCAGGCGCGGGCGCGGCGAGCAGCAGGGCGGCTGCCATCAGGGCAGCAGCGGTGAGGCGAACAGGTTTCATGGCGGGCCCCTCCTTCGGGTGCAGGGATATTATCGACTGCACCGGGTCAAACGCCAACCAACTGAGAAAGCACGCGCACAAACTGTCATCAGGAAGATAGCTGGCAACGTCGTTTCACCTCACCCCGTCGGCCTTCCTGCGGAAGGCCGACACCCCTCTCCGCGCGCGGAGAGGGGAAAGCGTCGAGCCGCTGGCGAGACGCAGGGGTGAGGTGAACTGCGGCAGAGAACACCGCATCTAACGCTAAGCCCGACGTGTCGCGAAGTGTGAATCACCCATTGGAGAACCCCACCATGCCCGAACCCCTGACCCCATGGCCCGGCGTGATCGCCCGCTACCGCCCGCTGCTGGCGCTCGACACCGACGCGGCACCCGTCACCCTGCTGGAAGGCGACACCCCGCTGATCCCCGCGCCGCGCCTCGCGGAGCACATCGGCGTGGAGGCGGAGATTTATCTCAAATACGAGGGGCTGAACCCGACGGGGTCGTTCAAAGACCGGGGCATGACCGCCGCGGTGACGCAGGCGGTGGGCGACGGCGCACGGGCGGTGATCTGCGCCTCGACCGGCAACACGGCGGCCAGCGCCGCAGCCTACGCCGCCCGCGCCGGGCTGCGCTGCATCGTGATCGTGCCGGAGGGGAAGATCGCACAGGGGAAGCTGGCCGGGGCGCTGGCCTACGGCGCGGAGGTACTCGCGATCACCGGGAACTTCGACGAGGGGCTGGACCTCGCCCGCCGCGCCGCCGACGAGCTGCCGGTGACGCTGGTGAACTCGGTGAACCCCTACCGGTTGCAGGGGCAGAAGACCGCGGCGTTCGAGATCGTGGACGCGCTGGGCGACGCGCCCGACTGGCTGTGCCTGCCGGTGGGCAACGCCGGCAACATCACCGCGTACTGGATGGGCTTCCGCGAGTACCACGCGCGCGGCGAGACGACCCGCCTGCCCCGGCTGCTCGGCGTGCAGGCCGACGGCGCAGCGCCGATCGTGCGCGGGGAGCCGGTGGCCCACCCCGAGACGGTGGCGACCGCGATCCGGATCGGCAACCCGGCCCGCTGGGCGGAAGCCGAAGCCGCGCGGGATGAGTCGGGCGGCACGATCATCGCGGTGCCGGACGAGGCGATCCTCGCGGCGTGGCGGCTGCTGGCGACGCTCGAAGGGGTGGTCGTGGAGCCTGCCTCG
>JABAOG010006125.1_pt1 | contig 15490 bp, 18 predicted proteins | sample 7062131 | NCBI WGS metagenome assembly JABAOG01 (sample SAMN14538629, study PRJNA623070) | marine sediment metagenome | biome: marine biome [ENVO:00000428]; feature: marine pelagic biome [ENVO:01000023]; material: deep marine sediment [ENVO:00002113] | place: India: Arabian Sea | collected...
CAGCTCCTCCTTGGCCTCGTCGACGCCCGCGACGTCGGCGAAGTCGACGCCGAGCCGGCCCTTCGTCGCGTCCCGCACGCGCATGTCGTCCACGCCCGACGCTTTGCGCGCGACGCGCCGCTGAAGGTGCAGGATGAGGAAGATGAAGAGCGCGACGCCGAGCAGGAGCGGGACGGCGAGCCACGGACTCGCGCCCGCGCCCTCGGCGATGCCGGCGTACGTCACGCCGTGCCGGTCGAGCAGCTCGATGAGCCCCGCGTCGTTCGGCACCGGCGTAGCCGTCCAGCGCTCGGGCGCGCCGGCCGCCCGCGCGACCTCGGTCGCCACCGCCTCGACCGTGTACGGCGAGACGCGCACCTCGGCCACCTGGCCCGCGACGATCCGACGCTTGAGCTCGCTGTACGCGATCTCGTGGTCCGCGCCGCCGCACGCGGCCGCCCCGGCCAGCGTCGCCGCGGCGAGCGTCAGCACGCGCACGAGCCTGCCGACCCCGCGCGTCGGCGGCCGGCGTCTTCCCGTCGCCGTGGCGGACGTCGTCATCCGTGCCATGCGATTCGATCCCCCTCGTCGGACCGGCCCGGCGACACGGGGGGCGCAAACGCCCCGTCCCCGCCGGGCGGATCCATCGCAAACGTCGATACCGTAGCTGGTTATCCGTTCACGGAACGTACACCCGGACCGCGGGCGAGTGCCGACGCCGCGGCGCCGGGCGCCTGAGGCCGCGGCCGTAACGCCTGTGGCCCGCGCATCCGGCGCGGCCGCCGGTCCCGACGATGGCGCGCCATCGCCGCTCCGCCGGCGGCGTCATCGTGCCCCGTCGTGGCGCGGCTGGCGGCGTCGGGCGAGGCACGCGGGTTGCACGCCGGACGGCGGTCCGTTCGGGGTCGAACACGCGGCCGCTCGGGCACCGGCGGCCGGCAACAGGAGGTGGCACGATGCGGATCGCAATGGTCTCCACGCCGTTCCTCGCCGTCCCGCCGAAGGACTACGGCGGGACGGAGCTCGTCGTGCACGAGCTGGCGGAGGGGTTGACGGAGCGGGGACACGAGGTCGCGCTGTTCGCGACGGGCGACTCCCGGACGCGGGCGGAGCTGCGCTCGCTGTACCCGCGCGCCCAGTGGCCGCCGGGTCCGTTCACGGACCTGAACCACGTCTCGTGGGCGATGCGGAGCGCGGTCGCGGACGGCTTCGACCTGATCCACGCGCACTCCGCCGCGGCGCTCGCGCTGGCCCGGCTCGCGCCCGACGTCCCGCTCGTCTACACGCTGCACCACGTGAGGGAGGAGCAGATCTCGGCGTACTACCGGTATTTCCCCGAGCCGCACTACGTCGCGATCTCGGCCGACCAGGCGNNCAGGCGGGTCGTGAGGAGCCGCTGCCGGACCTCGAGGTGATCCACCACGGGCTCGATCCCTCGCGCTTCGAGTGGACGGCGACGCCGCGCGGCTACGTCTGCTTCATCGGCCGGTTCGCCCGCGTGAAGGGCCCGCACACGGCGATCGACGTGGCCGAGCGCGCCGGCGTGCCGATCCGCGTGGCCGGCGAGGTGCACTCGGTCGACCGCGCGTTCGCGGAGCGCGAGGTGATCCCGCGCCTCGCGCGGCCGCACGTCGCCTACGTCGGCTGCATCGGCGTCCAGGCCAAGGTGCCGCTGCTGTGCGATGCACGGGCGCTGCTCGCGCCGATCGAGTGGAACGAGCCGTTCGGCCTCGTGCTGATCGAGGCGATGCTGTCCGGCTGCCCGGTGGTCGCGTTCCCGCGCGGCAGCGTACCCGAGCTGGTCGACCCGGGCGTCACCGGGTTCATCGTGCGGGACGCCGACGAGATGACGGAGGCGATCCGGCCGGGCGGCGTCCTCGACGACTTCGACCGGCTGCGCTGCCGCGAGCGCGCGGTCGAGCGCTTCGGCCGGGACCGCATGGTCGCAGACCACGAGCGGCTTTACGCGCGTATCGTCGCCGCCGCGGCCGAGGCGCGCGCGCCGGCGGCCGCGACGGGCATGACGTTCGGCGCCTGACGCGGACGTCGCGGAGGGAGCGGCTACGGGTTCGCCCGTACGCCCGCTCCCTGCGCGACCTAGCCCGCGGCACGGCGGGCAGGGTCCCGGCGCGGGTCCCGGCGCAGCCTGCCGCGGTCGACCTTGCCGAGGTGGGTCCGGGGCAGGTCGTCGAGGAACACGACCTCGCGCGTAGCCGAAAAAGAGCTTCGGGACGAAGGCATCCTCGCCGACCACGATGAGCCGCTTCAGGTGCCGGGCGCCGCGCGCCGCCTCGGCGAACGCGCCCAGCATGTCGCGGTGGGCCAGGGCGACGACGGCGCGGGTGTATTCGTAGAAGTACTCGATCGCGTCCACGCGCAGGAACGGATTGACCATGACCGCGACCGCGCCGATCTTCAGGACGCCGAACAGCGCGCCGACGTACTCCGGCCCGTCGGGGAGCGCGAGGATGACGCGCTGCTCGGGCTCGACGCCGGCCTCGAATAGCACGTTGCCGAACCGGTTGGCGAGCGCCTGCACCTCCTCCTAGCACGGCGTGCGCCTCGGGCGCGTGCTCGGGCGCTACAAGGTGGGCAAACACTTGCGCACCACGATCACGGACGGCGCCTTCACCTACGAGCGCACTCCCGAGAGNNGGCCACCGACGGCGTTTACGTGATCCGCACCCGGCGCACGCCCGAGGGGTTGCCCGTCCACAGCTTCCGGACGCTGCTGCAGGATCTGGCCACGCTCAGCCGGAACCGGACGCGGGTGCGCATGGCCACGGCCACCTTCGATCGGCTCACGCGGCCCACGCCCCTGCAGGCGCGGGCGCTCGAGCTGCCGGAGGCCTCGCTACGGTAGCACAGCGTTCCCAGTAGCGTGCAACCCTTCACACTATGAACGCCCTTGCGGCACAACAGCTTCCACTTTGTCCCCGCGGTCGAACTTCCATCTACTACGCGTGGAAGCAGAAGGACTGATCCATGATGCGTTTCACGGCGAGGACATACCGCGTGGGTGGGCTGCCCGCGGCAAAGCCGAACCCGCGCTCGCTCGAGCCCCGGCGGAGGTCCACGCTGATGCCTTCGTCCGCGTCCGCCAGGCACGGCCGAAGCGGGCTCCGGCGGGCGCCACGCTCGGCTGCCCACGACGACCGGGGCACATCGCCGTGGGGTTTGACCCTTCTGCTGCGCACCCCCTGGCGCGCTGAGCCCGCCGGGACCATCCTCGCAGTGCCGCCGGTCACGGATGGGTCCGCCTTTGACGGCTCGGGCGCGTACGGCTCCCGGCGGAGGCGGGGCCCGACACACGAGGTCGAAACCGCTGGCGGCGGGCAGAGCCTGACAGCGCAGAGCGCCGCGAAGCCTAACCCCTCACGACAATGCCCCTGACCTACGGCAGCTATCTCCGTCTCGACGAGCTGCTCGGGCTCCAGACCCCGGTGTCCGAGGGGCCGGAGCACGACGAGATGCTCTTCATCGTCATCCACCAGGTCTACGAGCTCTGGTTCAAGGAGATCCTCCACGAGCTGACACACCTCCAGGACCGGCTCGACGCGAACGACACGCCGCGCGCACAGCACACGTTCAAGCGCGTCCTCACGATCCTGAAGGTGCTGGTCGCCCAGCTCGACGTGCTCGAGACCATGACGCCGCTCGAGTTCCTCTCCTTCCGCGACCGGCTCGAGTCCGGCAGCGGGTTCCAGTCGTTCCAGTTCCGGGCGCTCGAGTTCCTGCTCGGGCTGAAGCGCCGCGGCGCGGTCGAGCACTACCCCGAGGGCGCGTCCGGCCGCGACCTGCTCGAGGAGTACTGGACCCGCCCCACGCTCTGGGACTCGTTCCTCCACTACCTGGCGGGGCACGGCTACGCGGTGCCGCGGCCGCTCCTCGAACGCGACGTCACGCAGCCCGTCGAGCCGTCGCCCGAGCTCCAGCGCATCCTGATCGACGTCTACCGCAACGACCCGACCGTCGGCGAGGTCTGCGAGCGGCTGGTCGACCTGGACGAGGGCCTGCAGGAGTGGCGCTACCGCCACGTCAAGATGGTCGAGCGCACCATCGGCACCAAGCGCGGCACCGGCGGCTCCGCCGGCGCGGAGTACCTGCGGAAGACGCTGTTCCGGCCGGCGTTCCCGGACCTGTGGGCGATCCGGGCGGAGCTTTGAGCGATCGGGGCGAGGGCGAGCGTATCCTCGAACGGAATGCGACCGGCCCTTCGGTTGGATACGGCCGATGGCCGAAGTCGAGCAGCACCGCGATTGTGACGAGGACGGGGACATGCTGACCGTTGAAGCCCTCGCCGTCTCCCCCAACGCCCTCGCGCCGCACTACTCGCGCTTCCGCGTGGCCGAGCGGCTGCTCCTGACCGGCCACTCCCACCAGGCCTGGCCGGACCGCGGCTTCGAGGGGCAGATGCGGGCCTGGCTCGACGCCGCGGAGTTCGTCGACGAGAAGTGGGCGCGCGCGTTCGAGAAGGCCGAGCGCGTCCGCCGCGGCTACGCCCGCCTCCTCGGCGACGACGCCGGCGCCATCACCCTCGCCGCGAACACCCACGAGCTCCTCGTCCGCTTCCTCTCCGCGCTCCCGCTCCGCGAGCGGCCGCGGCTGGTCACGACCGACGGCGAGTTCCACACCGTCCGCCGCCAGCTCGACCGGCTCGCCGAGGAGGGGATCCAGGTGGTGAAGGTCGCCGCCGACCCCGCGGACGACGTCGCCGAACGGCTCGCGCGGGCGGCCGACGACCGCACCGCCGCCGTCCTCGTCTCCTCCGTCTTCTTCCGCGACGCGCGCATCGTCCCCGGGCTGGACGCCCTGATGGAGGCGTGCCGGCGAGTCGGCGCGGAGCTGCTGGTCGACGTCTACCACCACCTCAACGTCGTCCCGTTCTCGATCGCCGAGGCCGGGCTCGAGGACGCCTTCGTCGTCGGCGGCGGCTACAAGTACTGCCAGCTCGGCGAGGGGAACTGCGTTCCTGCGCGTGCCGCCGGCGTGCACGCTGCGCCCCGTCGTCACCGGCTGGTTCAGCGAGTTCTCCGCGGTCGCCGCGGAGCAGGCCGGCGGCGTGAGCGAGCCGGGCCTCGCCGCGACGGAGGACGCCCGCGCCGCGGGCGAACCTGGCGCCGCCGCGAACGATGCCGTCGCCCGCGCCGGCGGCCGGCCCCGCGTCGCCTACGGCGCCGGACCCGACCGCTTCGCCGGCGCGACCTACGACCCGACGTGCCACTACCGCGCCGCCGAAGTCTTCGACTTCTTCGAGGAGCTGCGCCTCTCGCCCGCGTTGCTGCGCGCGGTCAGCCAACACCAGGTCCGCCTCCTCGCCAGCGCCTTCGACGCGCTCGACCTGGACCCCGCCCTGGTCGACNNCGCGGACGCACAGCTCGCGCAGGCGGTCGCCGCACTGGGCGAGTGCGCCCGCACGCTGACGCCGTAGCGCCCCCGCGCCGCGCGCCGACCCCGCGTACGTACGGCACCGAGCCACCGGCAGGTCGCGAGACGTCCCGCGTGGTGGAGTGCCCAGGCCGGTCGCTCACCGACACCGCTTCCCTCTCCGCCCTTGACAACCCCCCCGGGGCACCCAAAAATAAGGGATACCTAAATATGGTGATTCGATCGAGCGAACTACAAACATAGCACGACCTATGCCCTCCCCGCCGTTCGGGACCGATCGAGGGTCGGCGACGGGCCGTGCCGCGTCACCGCAGACCGGAGCTGGGAGAGGGAGCGGTACCCGGGCGGTACCCGGGGTGGGAGTCGTCACGTTCGATCGAGGTGGAGCCGCTCGCGGGAGCGGCAGCAACGGGAGGACAGGATGCCCGAGCATGATGGCGCAGGAGTCCGCGGGCCGGGGACCGGCTCGGCAGGAGAAAGTGTCCGAGTGAGTCGTCGGGAGCTCATCAAGGCCGGTGCGCTCGGCGCGGCGGGTCTGGCCGCGGCGGGCGGCGCCCTCGCCGTCCGGCCGGGACGCGCGGGCTCGGCACCGGCTCGCGGTCCTCACGAGCAGATGGCCGCGGTGGGCGAGCTGAGCCCCGGCGGATTCGACCCTATGGCGTTCCTTACCCATTTCGACACCGGACGGGTTTCCCGCCTCGCCTCCGGGCAGGTCCTGCGGGAGTACGACGTGGTCGCGGTGGACAGGGAAATCGAGGTGGCGCCGGGCGTCTTCTTCCCGGCGTGGACCTACAACGGTCAGGTTCCCGGCCCGACGATCCGCTGCACGGAAGGAGACCGGGTGCGCGTGAATTTCGACAACGCGGGCACCCACCCGCACACGATCCACTTCCACGGCATCCACGCCGCGGACATGGACGGGGTCTTCGAGGTGGTCGAGCCCGGCCGGAGCTACACCTACGAGTTCGACGCGGAGCCCTTCGGCCTCCACCTCTACCACTGCCATGCGGTGCCGCTCAAGCGGCACATCCACAAGGGGCTCTACGGCGCCTTCATGATCGACCCCCGGGAGGGCCGTCCGCCGGCGCGCGAGCTGGTCATGGTCATGAACGGCTTCGACACCAACTTCGACGGCGAGAACGAGGTGTACGCGGTCAACACGGTGGGCTTCCACTATCAGAAGCATCCGATCCCGCTCGAGCTGGAGGAGCCGACGCGCGTGTACCTGGTGAACGTGACCGAGTTCGACCTGATCAACTCGTTCCACCTGCACGGAAACTTCTTCCGCAGTTACCGCACCGGTTCGCGTCTGGACCATTACGAGTGGACCGACACCGTGATGCTCTGCCAGGGCGAGCGGGCGGTCCTGGAGTTCGCCTTCGGGTACCCCGGCAGGTTCATGTTCCACGCGCACCAGAGCGAGTTCGCCGAGCTGGGCTGGATGGGGATCTTCGACGTGAGGGAGGCGTGGCATGTCTGAGGCGAGTCCGGCGGCATCCGGGCCGCGGGCGCGGCGCGCGTCTCCTGCGGTCTCCACCTGGATCATGGGGCTCTTCCCCCTGGTCCTGCTGGCGGCGCTGGTTTTCACCTTCCTCCGCTTCGGGCCGGTCGGCGTCTTCCGGCGAGCGTTTCCAGCGGTCGAGGAGCTCACCATCGAGCGAATCACGCTGCCGCATCCGGGAGAGATGCGGCTTCGGGTCGTCAACGGCGGTCCGGCGCCGGTCACCGTCGCCCAGGTGCTGGTGGACGACGCGGTCTGGGCGCACACGCTCGATGGGAGCCGCACCATCCCGCGGCTCGAGAGCCGGACCATCACGATTCCCTACCCGTGGGTCGAGGGGGAACCGCACGAGCTCGTGCTCGTGAGCAGCACCGGCGTGACCTTCTCGGGCGACGTCGCGGTGGCCATGCAGACGCCCTCCATCGATGCGCGCTACCTCACCACCTTCGCGGCCCTGGGCATCTACGTGGGCGTGATCCCCGTCTTCCTGGGTCTGCTCTGGCTTCCGTTCCTGCGGGTCATCCGCCGGCGCTGGATCGACTTCTTCCTGAGCCTCACCATCGGGCTGCTGGTCTTCCTCGGGGTCGATGCGCTGGAAGGGGCGTTGGAGATCGCGGCCCTCGTCCCCGGCGCCTTCCAGGGGCTGGGGCTCGTCGTGCTCGGCGGGCTCGGCACTCCGCTGGCGCTCGCCGCCCTGGGGAAGGGGAAGAGGCTCGCGGGCGGCGAGGCCTCACCCTTCGTCCTGGCCACCCTGATCGCGCTCGCCATCGGGCTCCACAACCTGGGCGAGGGGCTTCTCATCGGCGGTGCCTATGCGACGGGTGAGATCGCCCTCGGCACGCTCCTGGTCGTCGGCTTCCTGCTGCACAACACCACCGAGGGGCTGGGGATCGTGGCTCCGATCGCCGGCGAGCGGCCCCGCCTGCGGCAGCTCGTCCTCCTCGGCGCGCTGGCCGGCGTGCCGACCGTGCTGGGCGCGTGGATCGGTGGATTCAGCGACTCGCCGATCTGGACCACCCTCTTCTTCGCCATTGGCGCGGGCGCGATCGCCCAGGTGGTCTACGAGCTGTGGCGCTTCTTCACCCGGAGGAGCGCGTCGAGCCTGGCGGATCCCCTGAACGCCGCCGGGTTGGTCCTGGGACTCGCGATCATGTATGCGACCGGGCTCTTCGTGGCGGCATGAACGGTGGCTCGACGACCCTTGCGCGGTCCGGCACCCGCGCCACCTGCCCGGGAGCAGGTGCGAGATCTTCCATGCTTTGCGGGATGGTGCGTCCATGAAACGGTGGAAAACCAGGATTCTCNNGCCGAAAAGGGAGGCGAGCGAGTGGAGGCGGCTCCGGCTTCGGACCTTTGCGCGTCGTTGCCTTCGCGACGGCGCTCACCCTCTCGTCGACATTCGTCGCCTGCGATCTCATCACCACGCCGGCGCCGGATCCGGCGGACCTCATGGATGGTCCGCTCCCGGGCCTGTCGAGAGCGGAACTCGCCGCGTTCGTGGAAGGTGACGAGCAGTTCGGTCGCGCGTTCTCCCCTCGGGAGGGCCTGGGCCCGATCTTCAACAACGCCTCCTGCGCCTCCTGCCACAGCGGCGACGGTCGAGGTCGGCCGGAGAATGCCCTGACCCGATTCAGCATCGGCACGGACCCCGTGCCCCATCTCGGCGGCGCTCAGCTACAGGACAGGGCGATTTCGGGGGCCGAGCCGGAGCGGCTTCCGGAGGGCGTCGACACCTCCGTTCGTCTGCCTCCACCGGTCTTCGGTGTGGGCCTGATCGAGGCGATCCCCGACTCCGTCATTCTCGCGCTCGCGGATCCGGACGATGCCGACGGCGACGGCATATCGGGTCGTCCGAACTGGGTGATGCCGCCGGACTGGGTGCCGGCCACCGAGCCGGGCGGCGGAGCGGGCCCGCGGCTCGGGCGCTTCAGCCGCAAAGCGCAGGTGAGCAGCCTTCTCCAACAGATCACCGAAGCCTACCACCAGGACATGGGGATCACGTCCGATTTCCTGCCGGAGGAGAACACCAACCCGCTGGCGAGCCGGGCGACGGAGGCCTCGGACCGCGTTCCGGATCCCGAGATCTCCGCGACGACGGTGCGTGCCGTGCTCGCCTACGTTCGATTGCTCGCGCCGCCGGCGCCGGCCGACATGACACCCGGCCGGGCGCGCGGTCGGGACCTGTTCCATGCCGTGGGTTGCGCGAGCTGTCACGTGCCGGAGCTGCGGACCGGGACGAACTCGACCCCCGCACTGGCGAACCAGGCGGTTCCGCTCTACTCCGATCTCCTGCTGCACGACATGGGCGAGGCCCTGGCCGACCACAGGCCGGACGGAAGCGCGACCGGCCGGGAGTGGCGGACGGCGCCGCTCTGGGGGCTCCGGGTAATGCGGAGTTTCCTGAACGGAGATGCGTTCCTCCTGCACGACGGGAGAGCCCGCAGCGTCGAAGAGGCGATCCTCCGCCACGGCGGTGAAGCGGAGGCATCGCGCGAAGCCTTCAGGCGGCTGAGCCCGACGGATCGTGCGGCGCTCCTCGACTTCGTCGAGTCGCGGTGATGGATGTGGATCGGAGAAGGTTCCTGGAGCTGGCGGCCGGCGTGCTGGCGGCCCTGTCGCTTCCCGGGTGCGCGTCGCTCGTGAGCACGCGGGTCACGCCGGTGGATGGTACGGTGCGGCTGCCCATCCGGAACTTCCCGCAGCTCGCGCGGCCCGGCGGTTATCTCAAGGTCCAGCCCGACGGCGCCGCGACGCCGCTGTACGTGCTGGCCCTGGACGACGGTTATGCCGTCCTCTCCCCGATCTGCACCCACCTCGGCTGCACCGTGAACGTCGAGGGTGCCCGGCTCCTGTGCCCCTGTCACGGCTCGACGTACGACCGCCAGGGGCGCGTGCTCCGCGGCCCGGCCGAGCGTCCGTTGCAACGATTTCCGGCAACCGTCACGGCCGGCGGAGAGCTGGTCGTCCGACTGGAAGGGAGACCATGAGACATCGGAAGATGTGGATCCGCAGTCTGGTCGCGGTGATGGGATTCGCCGCGCCCGCCTACCCTCAGGAAGTGGAAGACACCACGCGCGCGCGGCCCCGGCCGTTCGTCGAGGGTGGCGTCTACGACAAACCATACCTCGCTCACCTGCTCGGCCGTACCGCGGTCGGTGGCTACGCGGAGGCGCACGCGCGCTGGGAACAGGTCGACGGCGTCACGGACCAGGCCGGCCTGATCCTCAAGCGATGGAACATCTTCACCGCCACGCAGGTCGGCGATTTCGTCCGCATCGGCGCAGAGCTCGAGTTCGAGGATGGCGGGGAGGAGATCCGGATCGAGTACGCCGCCATCGACGTCGGCGTCCATCCGTCTCTCACGCTCCGCGCCGGGGCGATCCTCTCGCCGCTCGGGCGCTTCAACCTCTCGCACGACAGCCCGCGCAACGAGTTCACGGATCGGCCGCTCCTCTCGACCGAGCTGCTGGGTGTCGCCCTCACCGAACCGGGCCTCGGCGTCCTCGGACTGCTCCCGCTCGGCGGCGCCGGGCGATTGACGTACGAACTCTACGCCGTCAACGGCTTTCACGACGGCCTGATCAACGACTCGCCCGGTGGCACGCGAATCCCCCACGGCCGGCAGAACTTCGAGGACAACAACCGCTCCGCGGCCGCCGTGGGCCGCGTCGCCTGGAGCCCTCGGCTCGGCTACGAGCTGGGCATCTCCGGCCACCACGGCGCATACAACCTGTTCCTGTCGGAAGGCGAGCAGATCGACGAGCGGAACGACCTCTCGATCTGGGTCGTGGACGCGGAAGCGACGCTGGCCGGCTTGGCTCTCCTCGGCGAAGTGGCCACCGCCGCCGTCGGCGTCCCCGCGAGTCTCCAGGGCATCTACGCTTCCAGGCAGCGCGGCCTCTTCCTCCAGGCGGTCCGCCCCTTCGGGCGCGGCTGGGTGAAGACCATGCCCGACTCGTACTTCTCGCTCGGCGCGCGTCTCGACATCGTCGACTTCGATGCCGACGTCGCCGGTGACCTGACGCAACGAGCCACGGTCGGACTCAACTTCCGGCCCATCGAAGATGCGGCGTTGAAGCTGGACTACGTACGGGGCAGGACTCGCGATCGATTCAACAACCCCAGCGACCACGCGGGCATCTTCTTCTCCATCGCCACGTACTTCTGAGTGGTCAGCGCGCGGCGTTCCTGCGGCATGGGAGAACCAGGTTCGAGCCACGGCCGCCGGCGAGGGTCTCGGGGCGGGCCGGCGCGGTCGACCGACCCTTGACACGGTCGCGACAGGAATGTACTGTTCAGCCATGAACAGTACCGGGCACGACGATGGCGGACGGCCGCTCCTGAAGGTGCTGCTCCACGCCGCCGGAGAGGTCGAGAGCCGACTCGAGCGGGCAGTGGAAGGGAGTGGACTCTCGCTCGCGAAGGTGAGAGTTCTGAACGTCCTGGTGGCGAACGGCGGCTCGCTCCCGCTGGGGCGGCTCGCGGACGGCCTCGCCTGCGTGAGGTCGAACGTGACGCAGCTCGTCGACCGGTTGGAGGCGGACGGGCTGGTCCGTCGCGAGCCCGACCCCGAGGATCGGCGCAGCACGCTGGGTGTGATCACGGAAGAGGGCCGGAAGCGCCTGGAGGCGGCCATGCGGGCGCAGGAGGAGGCGGAACGGCAGATCGTGAGCGGCGTGCCGGCCGATCGACGGAAGCAGCTCGCGGCGCTGCTCCGCGAGATCGGCACGCCGACCGGGTGAGCCGCCGCATTTTTTTCGCGACGAAGTTCATTTATGAACAGTGCAGATGCGTATTTTGCAGGGCAGAACATGAGTGCCGGACGGCTGACTCCCGCGCTGCTCGAGATCGGGGCTGCGTCTCCGGGCGGTGTCGTGCGGACGGCTCTCGGTCACGTCGGGCGGGCGGCCGTGCTGGGGGCCGCGGTGCTCCGGGCGCTCGTCCGTCCGGGATCGTGGTGGCGCGCGGCGGTCGAGGAGATTCACAGGCAGGCGTTTCATGCGCTGCCGCTGGTGCTGTTCCTGACGGCGCTGGGCGGAGCGGTCACGTCGCAGCAGACGGGGTACCAGTTCGAGGCGACGTTGCCGTACTGGGTGATCGGGAGCGTGGTGGGGGCGAGCGTGATCACGGAGCTGGCCCCGCTCCTCACGGGGATCGCGCTGGTGGGGATCGTGGGAGCCCGGATCGCGGCGGAGCTCGGGGCCATGCAGGTGACGGAGCAGGTGGACGCGCTGGAGGTCATCGGCCGGGACCCGGTCGGCTACCTGGTGACGCCGCGAGTCGTGGCGGGGCTGGTGGTGGGCCCGGTCCTGGTGGCGCTCGCGCTGGCGTCGTCGCTCGTGGCGGGGTGGGCCGTCGCCGTCCTGGTCACCCCGGTTCGCTCCGCGGACTTCTGGTTCGGGGTCCGGTACTACGTCCGGGACTTTCCGTTCTTCTTCGCGTTGATCAAGGGCGGTGCGTTCGGGCTCGCGGTGACGTTCGTCGCGAGCTACGTCGGGCTCGAGGCGCGGGGCGGCTCGAGCGGCGTCGGGCGGGCGACGACGCGGGCGGTGGTGGCGATGCTCTCCGCGATCCTGGTGCTGGACGCCCTCCTCGCCCCGCTGCTGAAGGTGATCCGGGTATGATCCGCATCGAACGGCTCCACAAGAGGCTGGGCGGGCAGGCGGTGCTCCGGGGCGTCGACCTGGAGGTGGAGCGCGGGGAGATCCTCGCGCTGGTCGGCCCGTCGGGGACGGGCAAGAGCGTGCTCCTCAAGCACATGGTCGGGCTCGTGTCCCCCGATGCGGGCCACGTCCACGTGGATGGCCGGTCCGTCGGCAGGGCGAGCTACGCGGAGCTGGCGGAGATCCGACGGCGGATGGGCTACGTCTTCCAGGACGGGGCGCTCCTGGACTCGCTGACGATCCGGGAGAACCTGCGCCTGGCGCTGGACGATGCGACCTACGCGCGCAGCCCCGCACGCGGCGAGCGTCGCATCGCGGAGACGCTCGCGCTGGTGAACCTGGACGGGAGCGTGCTGGAGCGGCGGCCGAACGAGGTCTCCGGCGGGATGAGGAAGCGCGTCGCCGTGGCGCGGGCGATCATCAACGCGCCCGCGATCGTCCTCTACGACGAGCCGACGGCGGGGCTCGACCCGCGGAACGTCGCCAACATCGATGCGCTGATCTCGAGGACGCGGGACCGGTTGGGCGCGACCAGCGTGGTCGTCACCCACGACCTCGGGTCCGTACGGCGCATCGCGGACCGCGTCGCGCTGCTGGTGGACGGGCGCGTCCGCTTCTCGGGTACGGTAGCGGAGTTCTTCGCCTCGCGTGATGCGCAGGTGAGCGCATTCACGGGGCGGGACATGGAAGTCACGGAGGTGGCATAGATGGCAGACTACGCACGGGATCGCAACGTCGTGCGGGTGGGCGCGCTGGTGGTCGCGGCGCTCGTCGTCTTCGGGGCGATGTTCGCCTGGTTGACGGACCGCGGGCTCTCACGGCACCGCGCCGACCTGTACGTCCAGCTCCCCACGGCGGAGCGGCTCAAGAAGGGGGACCCGGTGCTCTTCCGCGGAGTCCCGGTGGGCGAGGTTCGGGCGCTCGAGTTCACGCCGGACGGCCGCGTGGTGGTCGAGGCGCGGCTCAAGCGGCCCGTGCCGTTGACGCAGGATGCCACGGCGGCGCTCCAGACCGTGGACGTGTTCGGCTCGCAGTCGCTGGCGCTTGAGCCGGGCTCTCCGGCGGCGCCGCCGCTGGCGGATGGCGACACCCTGGCCGGGAGCGCACCGCGCTCTCTTGCCGGGACCGCGGAGGTGCTGGGCGAGCGGGCGGAGCGCCTGCTCGATGACAACGCGATCACGCTCGTGCACGGCACGCTGGCCGGCGGCGCCCGGGCGGCGATCGAGCTCCAGCGGCTCATCGCCGACGCGAACGCGCTCCTCGCCGCGCAGAGCGGGAACCTGACGGCGGCCACGGCCGACGCGGCCGCGCTGGCCAGGAACCTCAGCGGCGCGACGAGCGGCCCCGAGCTGGAGCGGGCCGTCGTCAACCTGGAAGAGGCCACCGCGAACCTCGCGGCCATGACGGAGAGCATGGGATCGGCTTCGGCCTCGCTCGCGAGCGTGCTGGCGAAGCTGGACCGGGGCGAGGGCACCGCGGGCCGTTTGCTGAACGATCCGGCGCTCTACGAGCGCGCGCTCGCGACGGCGAACAACCTCGATGCGCTGGCGGCGGACGTGCGCCGGAACCCCAAGCGCTACATCGACGTGTCGGTGTTCTGAGGCGCGCGGGTACACCGATTCCCCCGCCCTCCAGTGGCTCGAACGACCGCTCGAGCGCGCCGCCCGAGCCCGTGGAATCCGTGGGCAGGTCGTCGTCAGGGCCCGCGGCGCTCCGAAGGCGTGGTCCGCTCGATTTCGCGCCGGGACGGATCCCGGAGATTCAACACAGGAGGACACGATGGTGGACACCCGGACGGAGAATCGGACTTCGGCCTCGCCGCGGACGCGGCAGGGCCGGAACGTGGGGCTGTGGGTCGTGCAGATCGCGCTGGCGGCCCTGTTCCTCATGGCGGGAAGCGCCAAGCTCACGGGCCAGCCGCAGATGGTCGCCACCTTCGACGCGGTGGGGGTCGGCCAGTGGTTCCGCTACTTCACCGGCGGGCTCGAGGTTATCGCGGCGCTGCTGCTCCTCGCCCCCTCGTTCGCCGGCATCGGCGCGGCGCTGCTCGTCCCGACCATGGTCGGCGCCATCCTGACGCACCTGTTCGTGATCGGAGGAAGCCCGCTCCTGCCGGCCGGGCTCCTCGCGGGCGCGATCCTGGTCGCACTGGGGCGGCGGGATCGGACGGCCGCGCTCCTTCGGCGGTGAGCGCCGAGTCGGCGATGGGCACGATCTGGTCGTCCTCGCCGCGGATGATGAGCGTCGGGACGTCGAACTTCTCGAGGTCATCGGCGTAGGCGTCCATGTCGTTGCCGTCCCAGGGCTGGCCGGACCGGCCGGGGCCGACGGGCACGATGTCTCCCCGCCCCGGCGCGGACCCTGATGGTGCGCACCGTCGTCGACGCCCGCAACGGCCGGGTGGTCGGCGGCACCGTCGCCGCCATCGTCCGCCGGTCGGGCAAGGATCCGTGCTCTCCGGCGCGGAACACGTCCCCGGCGTTCGTCCTCTCCGCCGACCTGAGGCTGCTGACCGCGATCCAGGCCTGGCGGGCCGGCGGGCCGGGCTTTCTCGCCCTCTACGCGCACGGCCTCCTCCCCGGCCTGTTCGCCGTCCCCGCCGGGTGGGCGACATCGCGATCGGCGTCACCGCACCGTGGGTGGTGCGCGCGGTGATCCGACGACCCGCCTTCGTGGCCAGCCGAACGTTCGTCGCCCGGAACCTCCTCGGGATCCTGGACCTCGTGGTGGCCGTCGGCACCGGCGTGCCGAGCTCGGGCTCCGTCGCCGGACTCGTCGGAGACGTGACGACGGCCGCGATAGCGCGGCTTCCACTGCTGCTCGTCCCGGCGTACCTCGTGCCGCTGTGCATCATGCTCCATCTCACCGCGCTGTTTCAGGCGCGGCGACGGGGGGAAGCTACGGGCTCAGGCGGGAGGTGCGTGGCGCCAGGAAGTGCGGAAGGGCGACCGCAGGAGCG
>JABAOG010013590.1_pt2 | contig 15490 bp, 11 predicted proteins | sample 7062131 | NCBI WGS metagenome assembly JABAOG01 (sample SAMN14538629, study PRJNA623070) | marine sediment metagenome | biome: marine biome [ENVO:00000428]; feature: marine pelagic biome [ENVO:01000023]; material: deep marine sediment [ENVO:00002113] | place: India: Arabian Sea | collected...
GCGACTTCGTCGCCACGGGGCTCGGTGCCAGCGTCAGTGCCAGCGTCAGTGCCGGTGATCGTGCCGGCGGAGGGGTCCCAGTTTCCGATGGCGACCCATAGCGCCACCAAGACTCCAATGGTGAGTGTCATCACGAAAGGTACGCTCGTGCGTTTGCGTCTCGTTCTGGTTGGGCGCCGTCCGTCATAGGCTTGCCTCAGTGCCGAGACGAACGTGCGTGCGCTTGCGTAGCGGTCGGAAGGTTTCTTTCGGAGTGCTCGCAGGATTGCGGCGTCGACTGTCAGTGGAATCGCGGCGCCTCGATTGGCCTCGCTCGGCGGAACCGGATCGCTGTTCATCACTTTGTGCGCAACCTCCATTGCTTCGGTGCCCGGAAACGCGCGTTCGCCACAAGCGGCCTCGTAGAGCACGGCGCCGAACGAGAACAGATCACTTTGCTCGCTGTACTCGCCGCTGCGCAGCGTCTCCGGGGCCGCGTAGCACGGAGTGCCCAGGAACTGCCCTTCTCTGGTGAGGTCGGCGTTCGGCACGCGTGCAATGCCGAAGTCCGCTAGCTTCACCTGCCCGTTGTCGGTGATCAACAGGTTCTCCGGTTTGAGGTCCCGGTGAATCACCCCGGCGACGTGCGCGGTCGCAAGCGCGTCTGCGACCTGTTGGGCGAGCTCGAGCAACTTGTCACGTGACAGGGGACCGCCTTTTCGGAGCTCTTGCTTGAGCGTATGTCCGTGGACGTACTCGAACACCAGATAAGGGCCGAGCTTCGGGTCGTCTCCGACGTCGAATATCTGAACGATATTAGGATGTTGGAGGCGCGCAGCCGCGCGCGCCTCGTTCTGAAAGCGGCTGAGGAACACACCACGCATCTCCGCGTCCAAGGCGAGATCACGGAGCGTCTTGATCGCCACCGGTCGGTCGAGATCTGAATCGCGCCCCAGATAGACGTTGCCCATCGAACCCGACCCGAGGAGTCGTTCGATGCGGTAGCGACCGATCTGTTGCGGCAGTTCTTCCATGGGCGCGATCTAGTGCATGGGGGAGGCCGGGGCCAGAGACGACTAGAGCCGGTGGAGCTTGAGCGTGTTGGTGCGCCCCGATGTGGGCCATCCTACCACCATCGCAAACGCCTCCCCCCGTTGGCAGAGCTGCTCCCGCACGAGCAACGATGTCGCGATTCGCAGTGTCTCGTCGAGTGATTCGGGAGGGACTTCGATTCGCGGGATCACTCCCCACTCGAGTGCGAGTCGCCGGGCCACACGCACGTCGCTCGTGACGGCCAAGATCGGCGCTCGTGGTCGGTGCTCCGCCAACAAGCCTGCCGAGCGTCCGTCCTGCGTGAACACCACCACCGCTTTCAGAGGCAGGTGAGTAGTCAACTCCGCGGCTGCACGCGCGGCGGCGTTCGAAAACGGCCAATCTTCGTCGCCGACGCTCTTGAGCTCGCTGAACTCGCGTGAGAGGTCTTCGACGTAGTCCGACTCCACCTCTCGAATGATCGCGTCCATCATCTCGAGGGCTTGCACCGGATAGCGGCCCGCGGCCGTTTCGCCGCTGAGCATGACGGCGTCGGTTCCGTCCATCACGGCGTTGGCCACGTCGGCGGCCTCGGCGCGGGTCGGGCGTGGGTTTCGAATCATCGAATCCAACATTTGCGTCGCCGTGATGACGACCTTTCCGCGAGCATTGGTTTCTCGGATGATCCGTTTCTGAACCAAAGGGACTTTCTCCGCGCCGAGCTCCACGCCGAGGTCCCCGCGAGCGATCATGATGCCGTCCGCCGCCTCTACGATTTCGGGGAGTGCGGCCACCGCTTCGGGGCGCTCGATCTTCGCGATCACCGGCACGTCTCCGGCCAGAGACTTGGCTTCGATCACATCCTTTGCAGAGCGAACGAATGACAGAGCGATGTAGTCCGCGCCTAGCTCGGAGATCGCGAAGGTCAGGTCTTTGCGGTCTTTGCTGGTCATCGCCGGGCCGGTGATCGAGACCCCCGGCAGATTGAGTCCCTTGTTGTCGGAAAGCGTGCCGCCGTCCTCGACGATCGTGTGGACCGTATTGCCCTCGACGGTGTCCACGCGTAGCCGAATGAAACCGTCGTCGAGGGCGATGGTATCGCCAGACTGGACCTCGGCACCCAGCGAGTCGTGGACGACCGAGACGATCTCCTGATTCCCTTCGACCTCATCAGTGGTCAACGCGAAACGGTCGCCGGGAGAGAGCTCGATCGGGCCCTGCGCAAACCTGCCGATACGCATCTTCGGGCCCTGCATGTCGGCCAAGATCGCAAGCGGTCGCCGCGCTTCGGACGCGGCTTGCCGGATCAAGTTCGCCATCCTGTCGTGCGACTCGTGATCGCCGTGCGAAAAGTTGAGGCGCGCGCAATTCATCCCCGCTCTCACGAGCGCCCCGATCTTCGCCTTCGTATTGCTGGCGGGCCCGACCGTGCAGACGATTTTGGTGCGTCTCACAACGCGGTTGTACCCGGGTTCGGTGCTCCGGCCAAACTACCGGTGGCGGTATCGGGGGGGCTCCCAGCGGCTGAGCTTCGACTTGAAACCCAAGCGCACGACAAACGTTGCGTAAAGGGTCCACTGAGTGCGATCCAAAGTCGGCTGGGTGTTTCGATACGATGGATCGACGTTCACGTAACGGGTGGCGATGCGCAACCAAAGTCCGCGCACCGTCGTGAGAGGCCGGTAGAGCGGGATTGCGAACCCGAAGCCAACACCGAGCCCGACGCTTCCGTGACCGTCGAGGAGAAACGCCGGTCCGATCTCGAGGAAGATCGATTGGAGCAACAGGTCCGCAAACTCGTTCCAGGTTTGCTTGTACAGAAAGAAGAGCGCAGGAAAGAGCGGGCGGAGATCTACGCCAAGAAACAGATGCTGACGGGAGTCGGGGCCCCAGCGGCCCGAAAGGACCACGCCTGCTGTGTCGGCCACCAGAAACCGGGCCTCGCCGATCACGCTGGGGTCGGCTTTTCGGTCGAGCCAAGTCGCACCCCCACCGGCCCCGAACGAGAGCGTCAACCCCCGATCCCAGCGGCCATAGAGCCCGTCTCCCTGGCCTTGCGCGCTCGCAGAGGCGCCAAACGACCAGAGGACGAGGATCGAGCCGACGATCACCCCTAGACGGGCGCCCCGTGTCATGATTCCCCCATGCACTGGCCGGCGTGGCGGGTCAAGAGATAGAGGCTGTAGACTGTACGCATGGGGCGTCCGTTCGGCTTGGGGCTTCGAAGCCAACTCATGCTCGCGCTGATCGTGGCGTTTGGCGCTGCGTTCGTGTTGCTCAGCCTCGTGACCGCGCGGCTCGACGAAAGGCAGAGCGCCGAAGAGCAGCGGACGCGTGCGGTCGGGTTGGCTCAAGCGCTTGCCACCGGTGTTGGCTCGCTAGGCGACAACCCGAGCGGCGAGTCGATCGCCCGCATGCTCGAAGAAGGGCTGGTCGAACGCGTCGAGATCCATCCCAAGGAAGGCCCGCCGAGGACCTGGGGAGTCATCGATGGCGACCCCGACGCAACGGTGACGACGGCGAGCGGCGTGGAGGTTCGGGTATGGGTGCCCGCAGCCGGACGTGGCGATGCGGCACGGCGAAGCCTGTTTCTGTTTTATCTCGGTCTGACTGCGGCCACGGTCCTGCTGCTGACGTATGTTCTCCTGACGTACTTCATCGTGCGTCCGATCGATCGGTTGCGATTGGCCTCCGAGCGTCTTACAGCAGGGCGGTTGCGCACGCGCGTTCCCGTGCAGGGCGCCGCCGAGGTCGCGCGCCTGGCCGCCACCTTCAACGAGATGGCCGCGCAGCTTCGCGAAGACCGTGCGGCACTTCAGGACCGACTCGAGGAGCTCGAGCGCACGACTGCCGAGCTCACGACGGCGCAAGAGCAACTGATCCGGAGTGCGCGTTTGGCCGCGGTCGGACGGCTGTCGGCCGGTGTTGCGCACGAGATCGGGAATCCGCTGGCAGCGATCCGCGGTTTGCTCGATCTGATGCAGATGGGTGACCTCGATCCCGAAGAGGAAAAGGAATTCGTCAGTCGCATTCAACGCGAGAGCGAGCGAATTCATCACACGATCCGCGATCTGCTGGACTTCTCGAGGAACGAGCCCGCGCAGGCGGTGCGCATCGAAAGCTCGGCCGACCTTTCTGCGGTGGTATCGGACACGATCAAGCTGATCGACCGTCAAACCCGTTTCCGCGGCATCGAGCTCGCGCTTGCCCTCGATGACGGCCTTCCCCGCGTTCGCGGCGATCACGAACGTTTGCGACAGCTCCTGCTGAACCTGCTGTTCAACGCCGCCGACGCCCTTGACGGAAAGGGCCGGATCGAGGTCCGCGCATCGAACGGCGGCGGCGTGGTGCAACTCACCGTGGAGGACGACGGCCCCGGAATCGATAGTGAGATCATCGAACAGGTGTTCGACCCGTTTGTGACGACGAAGGCAGCGGGCCAGGGGACCGGCTTGGGGCTAGCGGTGTGTTACACGATCGTCGAGCGGTTGGGTGGTTCGATCGAGGCCGCGAACCGGGAAGAGGGCGGCGCAGCGTTCGAGGTGCGGTTGCCGGCGGCGCTCTAAGTCAGTGCCAGCCCACCGAAAAGGGGACAGTCCCCTTTTTGAAAGGGTTAAGATCTCGAGGATGAGCGATTCCCGCCGTCACCGTGGGCCACATCCACTGGACGAAGAACTCTTCTCCGCCGGGGCACTCCCCACCCTTCGGGAAGCAGTGCGGGACTTGAGCTGGCTGCGGACCCGAGGATACGCCGAGCGGTCGGCGATCAAGCTGGTCGGCGATCGCTACCAGCTTCGGCGGCGCCAGCGCGTCGCGGTGGGCCGGTGCGCCTGCTCGGACAAGGCGAAAAGACTGCGCGCCTCCCGCCAACGCGACGCGAAGGAGGTCCACGATAGGGCGCTGGCGATCGACGGCCTCAATGCGATCACGACCGTCGAGGTCGCGCTGGCGGGTGGGGTCCTACTGCTGGGCCGGGATCACTGCATGCGCGACATGGCCAGCTTCCACGGGAGCTACCGACTGGTGCAGGAGACCGAGCGGGCCGTTGCCATCTTGATCGACGTGATCGAATCGATGCAGCCGTCCGAAGCGATCCTCTACATCGACCGCCCCGTGTCGAACTCCGGGCGCTTGGCCGAGATCGTGCGAAAAGCGGCCGCCGTCCGAGGCTCGAAGCTCGAAGCTCTTACGACGGACCGCGTGGACGAAACGCTCATCGCCTCGAGCGCGGTCGTGGCCACGTCGGATAGCATGATCCTCGACGCCAGCGACGATTGGGTAAACCTGGCGCGGATCGCGGTCGAGCGACACCGAGCCGAGGTTGAGCCGCTGTGGCTGCTGGATCTATCTTGAAGGCAAATGCTGGCCCAAGAAGTCGAGCGTCGACTGCGTGATGCGGCTCCGGTGAGGGTCGAGGGCGATTTCCATATGCTCACAATCGAGCTCCACGATCGTGGCCGACTCGCACCTTTGGGCGCGGCGAATGGTCGGCCCTGGCGGATTGACCTTGTCGATCTTGGAGGGAAACACGAGGATCGCGCGCCTGAATCGCCGAAGCAAAAGCCCGGGTAGATAGGTCCAAAACAACAGCGCGACGCGCGCAGCTGTCTCGTAGTTGAAGTCCCGAGGAACGATAGCCCGGTATCCGGGATAGGCGTCGGGGGAGGTGAGCAGGCCAAGCTCACCCGGGTTCGCCGTGATGGGAATCATGATTGGAGGACGACCGAACCACGAGCCGATCCAATCCTTCGCCGCCCTGGCAACGACGCGAAAGAAACGGAAAATGCCCCACCGCCTCGCCGCCGCCAGGGTGCTGCTCAGGCCGTCGAACATCGGCGCCACCGCGACGACGGCTGCCACGCCCCCATCTCTGGCAGCCACCGTGAGCGCATGCCCCGCGCCGAGCGAAAAGCCCCACGTAATGACGCGGTTCGGATCGACTTGAGGCTGGGCGCGCGCGAAATCGATCGCCGTGCCCCAGTCTTCGAGCTGTTTGCGAAACGAAACCAGCTGACGCGGTATGCCCCCGCTATCGCCGAAGCCACGGTAATCGAACACCACCACGGCGTATCCAGCGCTGGCAAATGTCTCCGCAAACTCACGCAGACCGCATCGGCGAGTCAGCCCGAACCCATGGCCCATCACGAGGCAGGGTACCGGCGCGTCGACGTCCTCAGGCACGAAAAACCAAGCCCGGCAGACATCGCCGCCGCTGAGCATCTCCACATCGGTTTCTCGAACGCCCAAGCGCTAAGACTCGGCGATCTCCAGCGCTTCATCAACCCCGCCCCGTTTGCCGATCAGCATTCGTAGTTGAATGAGCTTGGGCGGCTGGTTGAAGGCTACGGCGCCGACGAGTCGGCCCGCACGGCCGTACAAGGCGATGAGCTTCTCGCTTTCGGCCGTTCCCCTCGCGACGATCAGCTCATCGGTGGGTTTGGGCCTGCCAACTCCCTGTATCTTGATGTCGAACTGGTCGGACCAGAACATGGGAACAGACTCGAAAGGCTTGGCTTTGCCGGGCGTGGCGAGCAAGGTGGCGACCGCGTGCCGCGCCTGCTCGACCGCGTTGGTCCAGTGCTCGACCCGCATACGCTCTTCGAAGAGGGGGTTGTACCAATTCGCCACGTCGCCGGCGGCGACGATGCCGGGAACGCTCGTGGCTAGCGTCGCGTCGCAGCGCACCCCATCTTCGAGCTCTACCCCGGAGCCCTCGAGCCACGATACAGACGGGCTCACTCCGATGCCGACGACGACGACGTCGCACTCTACCGTGGTGCCATCATCGAGCAGCACGCTGTCGACCCGATCGGTGCCACGAAAGGCTTCTACGCGCCGTCCACAATGAACTCGAACGCCGCGCCGCTCGTGGGCTTCCTGCACAATGCGCCCGACACGAGGCCCCAGGCTTTGCGCGAGCGGGGTCTCCAGGGCCTCGATCATGGTGACCTCGAGTCCTAATTGCTGGGCGGACGCTGCTACTTCGGCGCCGATGAAGCCCGCGCCGATCACAGCGACCTTGGGCTTGGCCGCAAGCGCAGCGCGGATCGCCAACGAATCGTCGAGGGTCCGAAGCGTGTAGATACCGTCGAGCTGCGGCTGGTTGGGCAGCCCGCACACGTGACCGCCGGTTGCAATGACCATTCCATCGAAAGAAATCGTGTCGCCACTTTCGAGCTGGACCTCGCGTGCGTCGGTGTCGAGCGAGACCGCGCGCTGCCCGAGCATCAGGTCGACGTTCAAGTCGTCGTAGCTCTTTCGCCGAAGGGCCAGCCGGTCCGGCTCCCACTCGCCCCGCAGCACCTCTTTGGACAGCGGGGGCCTATCGTAGGGAAGATGCGTTTCGTCGCCGATCAACGCGAGTTGCCCCTCGAACTTGGCGCGCCGGATGAACTCGACCGCACGCAGCCCCGCAAGGGATGCGCCAACGACGGCAATCCGGTTCATCTCGATCATCGATCGAAGCGGTCATTCTTGTGATGGCTTATCGCGACCGCCTGGGTGACGAGCGTCTTCAAGTCCTTCGCAGCCCCCCGAACCACCTGAAGAAGCCCAGAAACGAGCTCGGCATGATCCTTGGGCAAGCCTTCGAGATAGGAAGGCGGCCGTGACGAAGACGTGGACCGTGACGCTGGCGCTGGCTCCGGCGCTGACACTGACGCCGGCGGCGACGCCGCCCTTGGCGCTGACACCTGGCCCCGTGGAGGACGCGCCGCGTCCTCTTTACGGGGTGCCGCTGCCTTCTTCGCCCGCGGCCTTGCTGGCTTCGTCGGTCTGCTCGACTTCGGCGGGACCTTCGTCCGCTTCTTGGCGGCCTTTTTGGCTGGGGCCTTGCTCGCGCGCTTCTTGGCGGCCTTTTTGGCCGGGGCCTTGCTCGTGCGCTTCTTGGTAGCCTTCTTTGCTGAACCCGTCTTGCTTGTGGGCGTTCGCTTGGTCCCCATGGCGCCTCCCGAATCGGGCACCTTATCCGAAACCTTCGGGAGAGCAAGCTCGTACGACGCCCCTAGGGCTCAACCACGTAGACGAACTCGAGCTGCTCGGGTCGCGCAGGCGGCTTGATCGCCGCGGGAATCAAACCAACTTCTTGATAACCGACCGCCTCCAGGACGCCGACCATGAGCGCATCGCGTGTAGGCACCCGCGCAAACACATATTGAAGGGGCGTCCGAGCCGCGTGGCGGATGGCGTGCGTGGCCAGCATACGCCCGAGCTCGGCGCTTTGCCGGCCGAGGCACGTCGTAGCTTCGGCCGTGAGACGTCGATTCGCGGGGTCTGCGCTGGCCGCCGAAAGCATTTCCCATCCGACCATCGAGCCGTGCCCATTTTCAGCGATCCAGAACTGAAAGACCTCATCCTGCGACCGTAGCGCACGCTCGAAATATTTGTTGAGCCGAATCTCAGTTGGGAGCCTGCCGTCCCAGTACTCGGCGTGCTTCTCGCAGACCTGCAGCACGCCATCGAGGTCGGAAACACTTCCCTGGCGGACGAGGAGCCGGCTGGCCGGCGGGATCGTGGATGAACGAAGCACCGGACGGTCGGGTATATCCCCTGGTCGCTAGGTTGGGCAATCCCTTCAATCGGGACCCGTAAAAAGGGCTGGATGCCCGAACTATTGGACCGAGGGGCAGCTGATCGGGTTCGACTTGGCCCCATTGTTGTCTTCCTGGCACTCGTTGTACTGCCCGCCGCCCATCCCGTCGTCATCGACCGTCGCCGAGACCACGATCCCGGCGATCTCCGAGCCCTCAGGGACCTCGAACGCAACCTCGAGCTGCTCCGACTGCCCCGGAAGCAACCACTCGGTGGTGGCCACCGCGCCAAGATCAAAGACCTGAGCCCCGTCGATGGCGACGACCACATGTGTGAGAATGCCCGGCGGGACGCTCAGCGAGCCATCGTTGCCGACCACGACTGCCAAAGCGATCTGGCTCTCGTCGCACTCGAGCCTGAAGATCTCGCGTATGACGAAGTCGGGAGCGTCAAACAGCCCACCCGGTTGCACGTTCTGTCTGAAGTTGTTGAGCCGAGAACGAGTCCAGTTATGGTCCGGCACGCGAGGAATCTGACCGTCCTCGGTCACGTTGGTCACGCTGTAAGCGTGCTGATTCCAAATGCGCCGCGTGCGTACCCAATTGTTGTGAGAGTCTTCCCAAATCTCGATCCCCCCACGGCTTGCATTGATATTCGGCTCGGGGACCACGACCTCGGACTTCCCGTCGTTGTCGACGTCGACCACGATCGGCATCTCCACGCGCGTATTGCTGCTATGCGTCGTGTCCTCGTAGAGGATCGCCCCGTCGGTGCCTCTGAAGATCCGAAAGGTCGTCTCGTCGGCATAGACCACTTCGGCCGAGCCATCGCCCTCGAAGTCGAAAACACTCGATCCAGTCGCGCGGCTCGAGCAGTCGTCGTTCTCGACCATCCAGCGAACCCACTCGCGCTCGCATTCTTCGGGTAGCGGCTCCCCGGTGCATTGAAAGTCGAACACGACGTAGGCAGTAGAGCTCGCGGTACCGATCTCGGCAAACCCATCTCCATCGAAGTCCGCCACGGTCGGCGGCCCGCTCTCATTGGCGCCCGCCGTGCTAACCACGACCTGAGAACCCTCGCTCATCACTGGGTTCCCCGCAAAGTCGTAGGCCGGTAGCTGTATCGGTCCTCCACAAAGGATTCGCTCAGGTGGTAAGAGATCCCCATCTCGATCGTACAACGGGGCGGAGGGAATGTACGCAGCCGGCGTGTACGACGGCTCGACAACATCGCCCGGAGCGCCGGGAATCCGAATCGGTAGCGGGATCCCGGCGACTGCTGAACCGTCGTGATTGAGAACGAACAGCTCGCCTTGCCGAATGATCACGACTTCGCCGTCGTCGTCCTCATCGAAGTTACCGACCCCGTTGTAACCATCGCAGTCGAGCGACCCTCCGCAGCTGGAGTTGGTCGTCGTGTAGTCGTAGGTCCAGCGCTCGCTGCCGTCGTAGTTGTAGACCGTGTTTCCAGCGATCACCTCTTGCAGACCGTCTCGGTCGAGATCGGCCACGGTCGACACGGGACCGAGGAACGCGTTGTTGCCAATACCGAGGTTTGCATCCGATGTGACCTCGAGGCTACGCCCATCCCACGCAAGTGCCCCCATGGGAAGCTCGGCATCCCCGGGACCCTTGCCGGTGAGACCATCGACCACGACATTGCCGATGATGACCTCGGGCCTGCCATCGGCGTTCAAATCCGCGATCGAAGGCTGAGCGCCGCCGCGGGTGTGCCACTTCGTGGGCAGGTCGTCGTTCTGCCACATGATCTCCCAGGCCGAACCGTCATCCGCGGTCCGGCGCCACGCGACGGTGCCCCCGTTTTTGAAGGTCGCGACAATCTCGGGCACACGTTCGTCTGCCATGTCGTCAGGATGAAGATTTCCAAGCGCAACGCCGCTCGAGTTCCCGATCCAATCGTCCGATGTAAGACCTTTCAGCGTGGCGTGCGTGGTCATGGTTCCATCGCTGTTGCAGCCGCCCGACACGACGCGTAGGACGCCTCGCCTCGTGCAGCATCCGTTCGCTGCATAATTGAAGCTCACGAACACAACGTCCGGTGTGTCGAGCACGTCGGTTACCCCGTCGCCGTTGTCGTCGGTGAGGTTGGCAACCGCAGGCGTCATCACGACCTCGCTCATGCCGGCGATTTCAAGCTCTTCGTCACTCGGATTGGGGGGCGCTTCCGGTGGCGTCCATCTGCACCCAATGGTGGGCTCGAAGTCGCCTGAGTCCGGCCGGTACTCGCAAACGTCGACCGAGTCGCGCGGGATGCACACCCCGAGACTCGGCTCGCAAAGCTCGTCGATCTCGCAATCCTCACCGAGCGCGCATTCGTCGAGAACCGGAACACAGGCGCGGGCAACGCAGGCTTCGTCGCTCGCGCAACAAAGTTCGCCGTCGTCTCCGCAAAGCCTCGAGGGGTCATCACATTGCGCCACGCACGATCCCTCGAAGCACATCTCGGCGCTATCGCAGCAGACCCCATTGCACTCGACGCCGCCTGCGCAATCCGTGACGCAGCTTCCCTCCTGACACGCAGCTCCGGCTCCGCAGCACTGGGCGGTCCCGCCGAAGACACAGGCAGGCACCGCGCCACAGATCGAAGCGCACAGACCATCATCGGCGCATTCCTCCCCGAGCGGGCAGTCGCAGAGCAAATCGATGCCGCCGTCCGCAGCAGTCCCACGAGGGGACGCTGCGCTCGGCGCGGCTTCCCCGCAGCCCGTCATCGCAATGCAAACCAGGGCGACGCACCAAGATGCCCGCATGGTTTGAAATATAAGTGTAATATTACAGCACTGCCACCGATACTGGCCTGCTTGCGTTCAGGGTTTCTATCAGTAGAACGTGTTTCACTCAGAACTCTCTGGGCATCACAACGACAGGAGCGAATGGATGGCCATCGTCGAACCACTTTCCCCAACCTCCGAGGGGCGCCGCCGGCTCGGGATCCGGAGTCCGGCTACCCGCGAATCGGTCGGCGAGATCGTCGTCAACAGCCAAGCGGATGTCGCAGGCGCCATTGCCAAGGCTCGTGATGCACAAAAGGAATGGGCGCGCCTGCCGGTCGCCGAACGCGCGCGAATCGTTCGCGGCGCGATCGACGTTCTCGTCGAAAAGCGCGATGAGGTCGCGAAAACGATCGTCGGCGAGACGGGCAAGACACACCTCGAGTCGCTGATCATGGAAATCCTTCCGGGGTGCGACTACATCAACTTCTGGTGTGGCCGCGCGGTCAAGGAGCTCTCGGACGAGAAGCGGAAGCTCCATGGGTACCTCCGCCCCTACAAGAAACTGATGATGCACTACCGACCGCTCGGCGTGGTCGGCATCATCACGCCGTGGAACGGTCCTTTCTCTCTGGCGATGAACCCGACCGTGCAGGCGATCCTGGCGGGCAACGCGGTCATCTTGAAACCGTCCGAGGTGGCCCCCTACTCGGGCGACTGGGCGATTCGGTTGCTGACGGAAGCCGGCGTGCCGGAAGGCGTCGTGCAGACGCTCCATGGCGATGGCGAAACCGGTGCGGCGCTGGTCAATGGCGGTGTACAGAAGATCTCGTTCACCGGGAGCGTGCGAACCGGAAAGAAGATCGCGGCGGCATGCGCCGAGCAGTTGATCCCGTACACGCTGGAGCTCGGTGGAAAAGACGCGATGATTGTGTGTGAAGACGCCGATCTCGAGCGGGCAGCAGGCGGCGCAGTCTTCAACTCGATGCTGAATTCCGGCCATGTTTGTATGGGCGTAGAGCGGATTTACGTAGTCGAAAGCGTGGCAGACGAGTTCGAGGAGCGGGTGAAAGACATGGTCAGCGAGCTCCGATACGGAACAGGAGAAGAGGTCGACATCGGCTCGGTGTTCTGGGACCGCCAACTGCCGATCATCGAGCGCCACATCGAGGATGCCAAGGCCAAAGGCGCGGAGATCGTGGTTGGTGGGGAGGCCGATACGACCGATGGCCTCTTCTACAAGCCTACTTTCGTTCGCAACGTCGATCACACGATGGAGCTCATGCGAGAGGAAACGTTCGGGCCGATCGTTTCGGTGATGCGCGTTGCCGATGAGGAAGAGGCAATTCGTCTCGCGAATGATTCACACTATGGGCTCAGTGGCAGCGTCTGGACCAAGAACACCCAGAAGGGCATCGAGATCGCAAAGCGCATGGACACCGGCTCGGTCGTGATCAACGACGCATCGATGGCCTACGGTGCGCCCGAGGCCCCGTTTGGTGGGGTGAAGGACAGCGGTGTCGGGCAAGTCAACGGCTTGGGTGGCCTCCGCGGATACACCCATCAGCAGCCGATCATCATCGATCGGTGGACCGCCAAAAAGGAGCGTGTGTGGTACCCGCATACGGCCAAATCCTTAGAGGAAATCGATGGGATGATCCGCTTCGTCTATGGCACCGCGCTCAAGAAGCTTGGCTTCTTTTCGTAGCCCGCTTCATCCCCTATAGTTGGGCTCGATGAGCCGTCCCCGTGATTCTGTCATGCCGTTGGTCCGCAATGGCGTGGACAAGGCAGCGAATCGCTTTTCGCGCATCGGGTATGGCGTTCTGCCGTGGGTCATCCAAAGTTGGCGCCGCGTTCAGGTCGAGCACAACGTCCCGTATCGCAACACCTGCAAGCGCTCCCACCTGCTCGACATCTACCGGCGGCGGGATGCCGCAGGGCGACTACCGACAGTCGTCTACATCCACGGCGGGGCGTTTTCGATGATGTCGAAGGACACCCATCGGATCATGGCGTACGTCCTGGCGGCTCAGGGCTACCAGGTGTTCAACATCAACTACCGGCTGGGCCCGGTGCATACCTACCCGAAGCCTCTCAAGGACGCGATGGCGGCCCTCGAGTGGGTGCTCGACAACGGGGCCAGGTATGGGGCGGACACCGACCGCATCGCGCTGATCGGAGAGTCCGCCGGCGCGAACCTCACGGCAGCGCTTGCCTACTGCGCGACCCACCCGCGGCCCGAGCCGTTCGCGCGAAGCATCTTCGAGCGAGACGTGAACCTCGCGTGCGTCGCGCCCTTGTACGGCGCCCTAGATCTCCACGACGTGCAGCGATTTTGGCGTGATCCGGACAAAGCCCGGCGCATGTCGAGTTGGATCAAGGGCGAGATTCGAGGCACAGCCTACTCGTATCTAGGGCGGCGCCTGAAGCGAGCGCTTCAATTTCCACTGGCCAGCCCGTTGCGCCTCTTCGAAAGGCCGCCTGTCCCCGGCAGCCGACCTCTTCCACCATTCTTCACCACGGTCGGGACCGCCGACCCGCTTCTGGGCGATACGATTCGCCTCAGCGATGCCCTCCAGGAGCGTGGCACCGAGTGTGAATTGCACGTCTTTCGCGGCGAAATCCACGCGTTCAACGTCTTGCTTTGGCGTGCCGCGGCGCGCGAGCAGTGGGGCGCGCTCTTTGATTTTCTCGAAAAGCATATGCACGGCACCGTCGCGGAAGCGCCCGCCCAGGCCCCGCATTACGTCTCGCTGGCCGAAACGTTTGCAGAGTAGTCGCGAGTTTCTACCACGTCCGCGTAGGGGAACGGCTCTATCGCCCTACCCCGATGCCGCGCCCACGCTCGAGTGAACACCGCCCCCATCAGGAAGATCTGCGTCGTGTAGTAGATCCACAGGAGCAGGATGATCAGCGAGCCGGCCGCTCCGTAGGCCGAAGCTGGGCTCGCGTATCCCAAATAGATCCCGATCAGGAACGAGCCTCCGAGGACGAACAAGCAGGTTACGGACGCTCCGACCCAAACGTCGCGCCAGGCGATGACCGCGTCGGGGAGCCAACGGTAGACGAGGGCGATCAACGGCGCCAAGACCGCGAACGCGCTCCCAAACTCCGCTAGCGTCAACATGTAACGGCTATCTCCCAAGAGGTGGGCCGCCGCGGAAGCGCCGGAATGAAGCAACACCAACACGATGAGCGAGCTGCCAAAAATCAGCACCATCGCGAACGCCAAGAGCCGTCTCTCCACGAGATGAAGCCTCTCGGAGCGACTCGAATGCACGAGGAGCTTGGGTCGAATCCCCCACATGTGGTTCAGCGCACGCCGCAGCATGGAGAACAGGCGTGCGGAGATGTAGAGCATGAAGACAGCCCCGATGATGGGCGCCGCCCAGCTCGTGGCTTCGTTGCCCAGCTGGACGATCGCCTCGATGAGGAACGTCGCCAAGTTAGGGCCGAGAAACGCCCCGACTTGCTCGACGAGCTGCTCGCGGGCCTCCGCTTCCGGCATGACCAGCGATGCGAGTAGAAGCGCAACGACGCCCAGCGGCGCGAGCGCCAAGGACGCATAGAAGGCGATCGCACCCGAGAGCAATCGCCCATCGTGCGACACGAAGTAACGCCAAGTCTCGATCAGAAGCGAGACCATCTCTGCTCAGTAGCGATAGTAACTCGGCTTGAACGGCCCCCCTATGGGAACTCCGAGGTATTCGGCCTGTGCAGGCGTCAGCTTGGTGACCTTGGCGCCGAGCTGACCGAGGTGGAGCTGCGCGACCTTTTCGTCGAGCTCCTTCGAAAGCACGTAGACCTTCCCGTCCTCGTAGCGATCACGCTCGGTCCACAGGGAAAGCTGGGCCAGCACCTGGTTGCTGAACGAGTTGCTCATCACGAAGCTCGGGTGACCCGTGGCGCAGCCCAGGTTCACCAAGCGACCTCTCGCCAGCACGATGATGCGCTTCCCGTCGGGAAAGATGAAGTGATCGACCTGCGGCTTGATCGGCTCTTCGGTGACACCGTTGGCGGGATCGGTGAGCCATGCCATCTGAATCTCCGAGTCGAAGTGACCGATGTTGCAGACGATCGCTTCGTTCTTCATCCGCTCCATGTGCTCGCCGGTCACGACATCACAGCAACCCGTCGCCGTAACGAAGATGTCACCGATCGACGCGGCTTCTTCCATGGTGACGACTTGGTAGCCTTCCATCGAAGCCTGGAGGG
>JABAOG010008473.1_pt1 | contig 15465 bp, 14 predicted proteins | sample 7062131 | NCBI WGS metagenome assembly JABAOG01 (sample SAMN14538629, study PRJNA623070) | marine sediment metagenome | biome: marine biome [ENVO:00000428]; feature: marine pelagic biome [ENVO:01000023]; material: deep marine sediment [ENVO:00002113] | place: India: Arabian Sea | collected...
TGGCATGTCTAATCATACCCACCTCCCGCGCAGAACAGACTACACCATCCAGTGCACACTGACGTGCAAGACTGGTTAATCTCAGAACCTGGTCACTGACTGTTCCGGGTACACCGACCTCGTTCATATCGGCTTCATCCATGCTTGTAAGCACGGTCACGGCAATCAACAGCGGTTGATGTGATTGTTTATCCAATGCCTCCCGTGCCATCTCCAGCATTTGTCTGCCGCCGCAAGCATGAACATCAAGCATCCATACTCCCAGCTTCGCGGCAGCCTGGCAGGCACGGGCTACCGTGTTCGGGATATCATGAAATTTAAGATCCAGAAACACATCAAAGCCTTGGCCTGTGAACTTTTCAATGATCGACGGACCACAACGAGTAAATAATTCCTTGCCGACCTTCAATCGGCAGGCAACTGGATCCAGCATGGATACCAGCAGACTGGCTTCGTCAGCTGTGGGGAAATCCAACGAGACAATGACGCGTGGTTCAGATCTCATGTTACTCACCTTCCAGCCCGTATACCGGTTTAATAGAGCTCCAGTGCTTGCAGCTCGGGCATTGCCAATGCAATTGCTTGGCATCAAAACCGCAACTGGTACATTTATACATTGAGCGATCCTTGATAAGGCGTGCAGTCAGTTCCTTGATTGTAATCAGGCTATCGCGTGAACTACCATCTGCCCGTGATAGTGCGTACTCTATCAATCGATCGACTCCCTTGACGGTTGGATGTTTCTTTACTTCCCGGGTAATAAATCTCACCGCCACTTCAGTACCTTCTTTTTCTGCTATCAATTCTGCCAGGACCAGAATAGAAGTGATGCTTCCATACTCATCCACAATCCTATATAGATAACGGATAAAATCTTCCTTGTTATTGACCAACTTGTAACAACTTAGGAGGGGTTGCATAACTTCGGGAAGCAGTGCCTTGTCCTGATATTCAATGCGCTTGTAAAGTTTGATGGCCTGCTTGAGCTTGTCATTTTTAAAGAGGTAATCTGCCTCAATCATGCTGGCCCGGGCACAATCTGGATCGATACTAATAGCCTTATGCAGATTATCTTTCATTGCCCGGTAATTACCTTCCTGGCGCATTTGTTCTGCTTTTTCACAGTAAAACTGGGCAATGATATCACTTCGTTTCTCTCCGGAAGCTTCTTCAAGCCGTCTTGCAGTAACAATTGCATTATCCCATTCCTGTTCTTGTTGGTAGATATTCAGCAATTCCTTATATGCCTGAATGGAATGTATGCCACTTTCCAGTAATTCCTTGAAAAGGTTTTCTGCGCGATCGAACAAACCGGAACGCATATAGTCAATACCAAGCTCAAGAAGGGCGATAGCCCGCTCTTCACGGGAGAGTGTTGGCCTGGCAATAAGGTTCTGGTGAATACGAATGGCGCGGTCTACTTCACCCCTTCGACGAAATAAATTGCCGAGCGCGAGATGAGTTTCAACTGTCTCGCTGTCAACCTCGATCATCTTCACAAAAACTTCAATTGCCTTATCCGGCTGTTCGTTCAGAAGATAATTCAGTCCCTTGAAATACTCTGGTGATATTCGGTGAACAATACTTGAGTTATTACTTTGACGTACGCTCCTCCTGCCCAGCCACCAGGATATTATTGCAGCCAGGGGTATCAACCAGACGAGTGATGCCGTTGTTGCTTCCATCAGTCAGAATCCCTGGCGGGCATTACTCTAAGATTGGTTATTTCCTTTTCATTTATCCTGATCTGCTTTTTCAAATGGTTTTGTGTGTGTTTTAAACGAAATATCATTGGCAGCATGGCAAAAATACCGATAATCAGTCCAAAAATAAAACCAATGAGCATTAGTATGGATAAAGGCAATTCAATAACACCAAGTATGTAATTGAATTCCAGTACCTGGTAATTCTTTACGAAAAATAGCAGTGCTATAACCAGAGTTACAACAAACAGGGAAATGTATAAAATCTTTTTAATCAGCTGGGACATTGGCGCCCTTGTTCAAACAGAGTCTTCAGGGCACATAGTCTAGCAATAACTGGAAAAGAGGTTTACTGCTAATATTGGCCCTCAAAGGCACACTCCTTGCGCATGATGTGGACCAATGGCTAGTTTATCGGTGCAGAGCTGCTATCCACGCGTTCTCGGAGTTCTTTACCTGGCTTGAAGTGCGGAACATACTTGGCGGGCAGCGATACAGGCTCACCGGATTTGGGGTTTCTACCGACCCTGGGTGGCCGGTAATGTAGTGCAAAGCTGCCGAAGCCCCTGATTTCAATTCGTTCTCCATTCGCCAGCGTACTGGCCATGTGCTCCAAAATGGTCTTGACAGCCAGCTCCACGTCACGATACCCCAGTTGTGTCTGTCTCTTGGCAAGTACTTCGATAAGTTCAGACTTAGTCATGGTACTTCTCTCGCAGTTGTGCAAGGGAAACTCCTCGCAGGTTAATACTCATCACCTGTAGAGCCAGAATCCGTTCAGTAGTATCCGGTTTTTTATTTTTCCAGGTGTTCTTTAAACAAATCACCCAGCTTGGTACCGGCACCGCCCGTTTCAGGTGAATATTCCTCCACCGCAGCCGCTTCATCGTCAACTTCTTTGGCACGAATGGAAACGTTTATTGTTCTTTTCTTGCGATCAATTGCAGTGATTTTGACCTCAAGCTCCTCCCCCTCCTTAATTGCAGTCCTGGCATCATCTACTTTCTTGTCAATTGATATTTCAGATGCTTTCAGGAATCCTTCAACGCCGTCTGCCAGACGGACAACCACGCCCTTCAAATCGACAGATTCAGCAACCCCCCTGACGACAGTTCCTTTAGAATATTCAGCAACATAACTTGAGAAAGGATCTTTTTCCAGTTGTTTAATACCAAGTGAGATTCGTTCACGCTCCGCATCAACCGCCAGAACGACAGTTTCTACCTCATCGCCCTTGCTGAAATTACGTATGGCCTCGTCCTGGTTCTCGGCCCAGGTGATATCTGACAGGTGAATCAGCCCGTCGATGCCTCCTTCCAGGCCAACAAAAATACCAAAATCGGTAATTGACTTGATCGTGCCGGAAACCCGATCACCCTTGTTATGCGTTGCAGCAAAATGTTCCCAAGGGTTGGGTTGGCATTGCTTCATGCCCAGTGAAATCCGGCGTCTTTCGGCGTCGATGTCGAGGATCATGACTTCCACTTCATCACCAATGTTTACCAGCTTGGACGGATGCACGTTCTTATTGGTCCAGTCCATTTCCGAGACGTGGACCAGGCCCTCAACACCTTCTTCAAGCTCTGCAAAACAGCCGTAATCAGCAATGTTGGTTACCCGGCCTTTAATCTTGCTGCCTTCGGGATAGCGCTTGGTCAGGTCTGCCCAGGGATCCTCGCCCATCTGTTTCAGGCCGAGGGATACCCGGTTACGCTCACGGTCAAACTTGAGTACCTTGACCTCGATTTCGTCACCGATATTGACGATCTCGGACGGGTTTTTGACCCGTTTCCAGGCCATATCAGTTATATGAAGCAGGCCGTCGACACCGCCCAGGTCCAGGAATGCACCATAATCAGTCAGGTTCTTGACCACACCTTTGACAACTGCACCCTCTTTCAGATTTTCCAGGAGTTCATCACGCTCGGCGGAGTTTTCAGTTTCCACAACAGCTCGTCGTGATACCACTACGTTACTGCGGCGACGGTCGATCTTGATGACCTTGAATTCGAGAGATTTGCCCTCAAGATAACCGGTATCTTTTACCGGCCGAACGTCCACCAGGGATCCTGGGAGGAAGGCGCGGACGTTTTGTACATCTACCGTGAAGCCACCCTTGACGCGCTCAACAATGGAACCGATGACAGTGGCATTTCCCTCGTGGGCTTTTTCCAGGTCACTCCAGGCCTTCAGGCGCTTGGCCTTTTCCCTTGAAAGTTTCGTTTCACCATATCCATCTTCGACACTGTCCAGTGCAACTTCGACACTGTCTCCGACATGGACTTCCAGCTCACCGTTTTCATCATAGAATTGTTCTATCGGGATAAACCCTTCTGATTTCAATCCGGCATTAACGATGACTGAATCCTGGTTAACATCTACTACCGTAGCACTGACGATAGCCCCCGGGCGCATTTTGCCCTCGATTTGGCTTTGCTCAAAAAGCTCTGCGAAACTTTCACTCATTTAAATGAATTTCCTCTTACAAGGCCCCGTCGGTGCAACAATAATTGTACCTGTACACTCTGTTGATTAAGGGTTAACAAAAACCAGGAAATGGGTCAGACTGGAAACTGATCCCGGATCAGACCGGACACAAGCTCTACTACATCTTGTATACTGAGGTCCGTGGTATCAATTACCCTGGCGTCGTTCGCCGGTATCAAGGGTGAAACAGCGCGCTGACTATCCCTGGCATCCCGCTCGGTTATCTCGACCGAAAGATCGGCGAGATTAACATCAAATCCTTTTTCCTTCAACTGTTTATGACGTCTTCTGGCCCGTTCCGCGGCATCAGCGGTGAGGAAGATCTTGAGGTCTGCATCCGGAAAAACTATGGTACCCATGTCCCTGCCATCGGCCACCAGACCTGGAGACTGCCGGAATCGTTGCTGAAATGACAGTAAGGCCTGACGGACCTCAGGCAACGCGGCCAAGCGCGAAGCTGCATTGGCACATGACTCCGTACGGATCTCATCACTGACATCCTGGCCAGCAAGCAAGACCCGGTCGATGTCGCCAGAGTAATCAAAACTGATTTCCAGATTGGCCGCCAACTCAGCCAGGGCTTCAGCGTCATCCAGTTCCACTCCCTGTTGCCCGGCGGCCAGGGCCAGCAACCGGTAAAGGGCACCACTGTCGAGCAGATGCCATTTCAGGGTATTGGCCAGATAGCGACAGATCGTACCTTTGCCGGTGCCACTGGGGCCGTCAACGGCAATGACAGGTACATGGTCAGTCATCGGTAATAACCTCTATAAGGAGGCCTCCCTCTGCGGCCAGGTCCGGGAAACCGGGAAAGGAAGTGTCGACATTGCCGCAATCATGGATCCGTACGGGCCCTGATGCCCGCAGACCGGCCATGGCAAAGGCCATGGCAATCCGATGGTCACCAAAACTCTCAACCGTTCCTCCAGTCAATTGCCCTCCGGTGACATCTATACCATCATCCTTAGTTTTTACGACGATACCCAGTGCTCGTAAACCCGAGGCCATGGCCGCGATGCGGTCACTTTCCTTGACCCGTAATTCCACCGCACCGCGCACGCGGGTTACCCCCCTGGCATTGGCAGCTGCTACCAGAATGGCCGGAAATTCATCGATCGCAATCGCCACCTTGTTTTCCGGGATATCAATTCCCTTCAGTGCACTGGATCGAACGCGGATGTCTGCCAGTGGTTCACCTGAGACCTCACTGACGTTAATGAGACTGATGTCTGCCCCCATCTGGCAGAGGATTTCAATAACCGCATTCCTGGTCGGATTTATGCCCACACGTGTCAAGGTAATATCTGATCCCTCTGCAATGCTGGCACCGACCAGAAAAAACGCGGCCGAAGAAAGATCGGCTGGAACAAATACCCGGGTTGCGATCGGGGTGGCGCCACCCGCAACACATATTTGCCGGTCCTGTCGCTCCAGCTTTACAGCAAAGGTCTCCAACATCCGCTCCGTGTGGTCACGGGTAAGAACCGGTTCGTTGATGCAGGTCTTGCCATCGGCATACAGACCGGCCAGTAACAGGCAAGACTTCAACTGGGCACTGGCGACGGGTAAGGTATAGTTAATGCCACTCAGTTTCCGGCCGCCCCTGATTTGCAATGGCAGTTTCCCCTGCGGGCCGGCCGAAATGACAGCACCCATTTTTAACAAGGGTTCGATGATCCGTTGCATGGGCCTTTGTCTGAGTGAAGCATCACCCGTGATCGAACAGTCAAAGGCCTGTCCGGCCAAAAGACCGGCCATCAGCCGAGCCGAAGTTCCGGAATTGCCCAGATCCAGTGCTGCTGCCGGTGGCTGCAAGCCCAGCAGGCCGACACCCTGGATAGTCAGACAATCATTATTTCTCTGAATCTTGACACCCATGGACTGAAAGGCAGCCAGGGTTGCTAGGGTATCCTCGCCCTGGAGGAAACCGTCAACCCGGGTTTCCCCGATGGCAATAGCACCGAGCATCAGGGCACGATGGGAGATGGACTTATCGCCCGGAACCCGGATGTCGCCGTTTAAAATGCCACCGGGTGAAACGAGATAATCAATTGAGACAAGATCAGGCATTTCGCATGACCTACTCGGTTGAGTCGTTACGGTGGTCGCGTGTTTGCGTGAAGCGATCGCGTGTTTCCTTGGCCCGGGAAAAGATGTCCAGAAGTGTTTCACTGTCATCTTTCTCGATTGCAAAGCGAATGTTTTCCAAATATTTACCAAACGCTTCCACGGATCGGAGTAATTCTGCGCGGTTGGCAATACAGATGTCGTGCCACATTTGCGGATCACTGGAGGCAATCCGGGTAAAGTCTGCAAAGCCGCCTGCGGCGAAGCGGAAGATCTCATCCCGTTCCCGCATCCCTGCCAGGCAATCGACCAGGGCATAAGCCAGCATGTGCGGCAGGTGGCTGGTGGCCGCGAGTATTTCATCGTGTTGCTTGACCCCAAGCTGAACAACCTCGGCCCCGCATAATTCCCACATCTGCCGGACCTTGTTGATGGCGCTCACCGAAGTCTCCGGCAAGGGTGTCAGGATCACCCGGTGAGACTGAAACAGGTCTGCAGTCGATGCTGAAACACCACTTTTTTCCTTGCCGGCAATCGGATGCCCCGGAACAAAACGGGGCAGGAAATCATCAAGCGTGGCATGGGCTGCCTCAACCACACTCCCCTTGGCACTGCCAACATCAGTAATAACGGCATGATCCGCCAGGTATGGGCGCATGGCTTTCAGCAATGGCTCCGTAGTTTTCAAGGGTGTGGCCAATACGATCAAGTCGGCAACCTTCACCGCACTATCCATGCTAAGGCTAAAATCATCGATCACGCCAAGATCAACGGCTTCCTGAAGGTGTTCGGAGCTACGTCCATAACCGGTAATATGGCCGCAGGCGTTTTGCTTACGCAGGGCACGGGCGAGCGAACCACCGATCAGACCAACCCCGATAATGCTCAAACGATCAATTAACATCTCTGGTAATACCCCGTGATGGTAATATGAAGAGCTTGTGTCAACTTGCGAGCACTTTTTTCAAAGCCGCGATGAATTTTTTGTTCTCATGCTCTATACCAATGGTCACCCGAATATGATTCGGCATACCGTAATTATCGACCGGGCGAACGATCACCCCCTTCCTGAGTAACTGGTTGAAGATCTCACGGCCGGGACGTTGCAAATCAACACAGACAAAATTTCCGGCCGATGGCAGATAAGGCAGACCCATCTCATCAAAAGCAGAGGTCAGTAAATTCATGCCGTCCTGGTTTGCCTGGATACTTTTTTTGATATGCTTACGATCATCTATTGAAACTTCCGCGGCGGCCAGAGCGACGGCATTGACATTAAATGGTTGCCTGACCCGGTTTAACAAATCCGCTATTTCCGGGTGCGATAAACTGTAGCCAATCCTCAGTGCCGCCAGACCATACGCCTTGGAGAAGGTCCGCGTCACCAGCAGATTTGGATAGATATCCAGCCAGGTTGAGCAATCCGGGTAATCGGGTAACACGGCATAATCAAAATAGGCCTCGTCGACAACCACAATAACGTGATCCGGTACAGTCTCTAACAACCGTGTTAATTCATTGCATTTTAACCAGGTGCCAGTGGGGTTATTCGGGTTTGCCACAAACATGAGCCGGGTGTTGGCTGTGACTGCCGCCGCCATGGCTTCTGAATCATGGGCCCAGTCTTTTGCCTGAACGACCACAGGTTTTGCGCCCACCGCCTGAGTGACGAGTGGATAGACGGCAAAGGCATGATCTGAAAAAACCACCTCGTGATGCGGCTGGATAATAGCACGGGTGATCAATTCAAGGATCTCGTTTGAACCGTTACCCAGTGTGATCCTATCAGCACTCATTCCGTGGTATTTGGCCAGCCTGGCTTTTAATTTAAAACCATTACCATCGGGATAACGGGCAATTTCTTTTGGCCGACGTAATACCTCCATTGCCCGTTCTCCCGGGCCTAGTGGGTTTTCGTTCGAGGCCAGCTTGACGATATCCTTCAAACCCAGTTCCCGCTGTAATTCTTCAACGGGCTTGCCGGGTTGATAAGGCTCCAGGGTCGCCACACCGGGCGTCGCCAATGTCAGTAAATCACAACTCATTATCAGAGGACAGCCTGGGGATAGGAACCAAGCAACTTCACCATCGAGGCCTTGTTTTTCAGAGAATCCAGGGCAGCGACTACATCAGGTTCTGTCGCATGTCCCTCCACGTCTACAAAAAAGACATAATCCCACATGCCCTGGCGCGAGGGCCTGGATTCGATACGGGTCATACTGACATTATTTTCAGCAAAACAGGCGAGCATGTTATGCAGGGCGCCTGGTTTGTTTGGCGCTGAGAATAATAAGGAGGTCTTGTCTTTACCACTGGGCAGGGTGTCATGTCGCCCCAGTACCAGAAAACGGGTCTTATTATCTGTATGATCTTCAATATTATGTTGAAGAATTTTCAGATCATAAAATTCCGCAGCAGTTTCACCTGCTATAGCCGCAGCTTCCGGTTCATTGGCAACACGTCTGGCAGCCTCGGCATTGCTGCTGACAGCAATCTGCTCGACGTGCGGAAGATGAATGTCCAGCCACTTGCGACACTGTGCAAGGGATTGCTGATGTGAATACACCTGATTTACCTGCTTCACATCATCGGCCTTGCCCATGAGATGGTGATGTATCCGTAACTCGATTTCCCCACAGATCGACAAATTAGAATTGATCAACATATCCAGCGTGTGATTTACAACACCTTCAATGGAATTTTCTACCGGCACCACTCCATAATGGCAGGCACCGGATTCCACTTCACGAAAGACCTGGTCGATACTGTCGAGCGATGTGGTCTTCACCGAATGGCCAAAATGCTTGAGTGCGGCCGTCTGGGTAAAAGTTCCTTCCGGACCAAGGTAAGCAATGTTGAGGATCTCTTCCAGCGCCAGGCACGCAGACATAATCTCGCGAAACAATCGGGCCATCTCTTCTTCAGACAAGGGACCTTCGTTTTTCTCAATAATGTTCCTTAAGACCTGTGCTTCCCGTTCGGGACGATAAAATCCATGATTGTCATTTTTCCTGTTTTTGATGCCTGCGATCTCCTTTGCCAGGCGCGCACGCTCACTGATCAATGCCAACAAACTGGCATCAATTTGATCAATACGGGCACGCAAATCAGTTAGTTCCTTGTTATCGGACATGAATTAACCCTATCAAGACAATCAAAAAAAATGCACAGCCGGGCGTTGCCGCGATAAGGCTACGAATTGAGGCAGGTCTATTAACCGTAACGTCGCTCAAAATCGGCCATGAACCCTGCCAGGCAGTCGACACCGGCTTCAGGCATGGCATTGTATAGACTGGCTCGCATGCCGCCAACACTACGATGGCCGGCCAGGGCCACCAGACCATGGCTTTTTGCTTCCTTGAGGAACGTATTATTGAGACTCTCATCCCGCAGCAAGAAGGGAATGTTCATACGAGAACGGGAGCCAGTTGTTACCGGATTGCTGAAAAACTCTGAAGCATCAATCAACTGATAGAGCTTGCTGGACCGGGCTATGGCCCGCTGTTCCATGACCGGGATTCCGCCCTCTTGCTTGATCCATTGCAGTACCAGGCCCGCCATGTACCAGCAGAAAGTGGGAGGCGTGTTGGCCATGGAACGCTCTTTCGCATTGAAGGCATAATCATAGAGCCTGGGAATATCTTGTCTTGCATTTCCCAGCAGATCCTCACGAACAATCACGAGCGTAAGTCCGGCGGGGCCCAGGTTTTTTTGTGCCCCGGCAAAAATCAAGCCATAGGCCGAGAAATCAATAGGCCGGGTGAGAAAGTTTGAAGTCATGTCAGAGACCAGTGGCACTTCCCCGGTCTTAGGCGTTTGCTGGAATTCCATGCCATGCACGGTTTCATTATCCGTAAAATACACATAGCGGGCATTGGCTGAGAGCTGCCAATCCGATGTGTTAGGAATAGCGGTAAAGTGATTGTGCTCAGAAGAAGCAGCAACACTTACGCTGCAATAGCGTCTCCCGCTTCCTTTAGGGCCTTGCCCGACCATAAACCGGTATAAAGGGCGTCCACCCTGTCGCCAGGAGCAGTAAGGTTCAATGGCACCATGGAAAACTGGCTGGTCGCCCCACCCTGCAAAAAAAGGACGGCGAAATTATCCGGGATGGAAAGTATTTCCCGGAGGTTGGCCTCGGCCTGCTCAGCGATACCGATAAACTCTGGTGTGCGATGGCCCAGTTCCATCACAGAGAGGCCGGTTCCATGCCAGTCAAGGAATTCTTCGCGGGCCCGTTGCATGACTACAGTTGGCAACATGGCTGGTCCAGCGCCGAAATTATAAATGCTATTGGACACTTCGCCGGCCAAACGCTTGGGCACGCTAGAATTCACCGCCGTTGTCACTGTCCTCGATTATTCTCTCAAGGCCCGCGAGGTGTTCATCTTCAGCTAGGTTAACCAGCCGCACACCCTGGGTATTTCGACCCATCACGGAGACGTCGGAGGTCGGTGTCCGGATCAAGGTCCCCTGGTTACTAATCAGCATGATCTCATCATCCTCATTCACGGCAACGGCACCCACGACCTTGCCATTACGCTCCGTAGTTTGTATCGAGATAACACCCAAACCACCGCGTCCCTTCACGCCATAATCAGAAATCTCAGAACGCTTGCCATAGCCATTTTCCGTAGCCGTTAAAACTGTGCTTTCCTCGTTGGTGACGATAATCAGGGAGATGACGCGCTGACTAGTGGCGAGCTTGACACCTCGCACACCCCGGGCTGTCCTTCCCATGGGGCGGACTTCAGATTCGCGGAATCGCACGGCCTTGCCAGCATCGGTAAACAGCATGACATCATGGGCACCATCGGTAAGTTCGACCCCAATAAGTTGGTTATCACCATGTAATTCAATGGCGCGAATACCACTTGGACGGGGCCGGGAAAAATCCGTCAGACGGCATTTCTTGACTGTACCATCGGCCGTCGCCATGAACACAAACTGGTTATCTGTGAATTCCCGAATTGGCAAGACCGCGTTAATCCGTTCACCCTCATCAAGCGGCAGGAGGTTGACAATGGGTTTACCCCGGGCGGTCCGACTGGCCTGGGGAAACTGGTACACCTTTAACCAGTAGACCTTGCCCTGGCTGGAAAAACACAGCACCGTATCGTGGGTGTTGGCAATAAAAAGCTTGTCGATGAAGTCTTCATCTTTCATGTTGGTTGCCGATTTGCCTCGCCCACCCCGGCGCTGGGCACGATAGACATCCAGTGGCTGTGATTTGGCGTAGCCTGCATGTGACAACGTCACGACAACATCCTCTTCAGAGATCAGATCTTCCATACTCAGCTCATGCTGATCCTCGATGATCTCGGTACGGCGATCATCACCGTATCGCTCCCGAATATCGATGAGTTCATCACGGATAACCTGCATCAGACGTTCGGGACGGTCAAGGATGTCCATGAGATCGGCAATTGTCTCCAGCAACTCACCATACTCTCTAATGATTTTATCCTGCTCAAGGCCTGTCAGCCGCTGGAGTTTCAGATCCAGGATGGCTTGCGCCTGGGTATCCGAGAGACGATAGCCGTCATCGCTTAAGCCGAATTCATCACCCAGGTTCTCGGGGCGGGAAGCATCAGAACCGGCGCGCTTTAACATCTCGGTGACCACGCCGGACTGCCAGACCGGCTCCAGTAATTTTTGCTTGGCTTGCGCCGGTGTCGGTGAAGCCTTGATCATGGCAATAACCGGATCAATGTTAGCCAAGGCAATCGCAAGACCCTCCAGGACATGGGCCCGGGCCCGGGCCTTGCGCAATTCAAAAATGGTCCGCCGGGAAACCACTTCCCGACGATGACGGATAAAGGCCTCCAGCAAATCCTTGAGGTTGAGTAATCGCGGCTGACCGTTTTCCAGCGCAACAATATTGATGCCGAAGACATTCTGCATCTGGGTATGCTGATAGAGATTATTCAGAATGACCTCGGGAACCTCGCCACGGCGCAGTTCAATGACCATGCGCATGCCGTCCTTGTCTGATTCATCCCGTAATTCACGAATGCCGGTAATCTTCTTGTCCTTGACCAGTTCGGCAATCTTCTCCAGCAGGCGTGCCTTGTTAACCTGGTAGGGTATCTCCTTGACGATAATGCTGTGTTGTCCCTTGGACTCATCGGTTTCAATCTCTGTATGGGCCCGCATGTAAATGCGGCCACGACCCGTGAGATAGGCCTCCTGGATCCCCTTGGAACCGTTGATGATGGCCGCCGTGGGGAAGTCCGGGCCGGGAATATGTTGGATTAACTCGGCCATCTGGATGGCCGGGTTATCAATCAGGGTGACACAGGCATTGATGACTTCAGTCAGGTTATGCGGGGGGATATTCGTTGCCATCCCCACAGCGATGCCACTGGAACCATTGACCAGTAGATTCGGAATACGTGAAGGCAGCACGGCCGGCTCGTTCTCGGAACCATCATAATTGGGTGTGAAATCGACGGTATCCTTGTCTAAGTCCGCCAGAAGTTCATGAGCAATGCGTGACATCCGCACTTCGGTATAACGCATGGCCGCAGGGGCATCACCATCGACAGAACCAAAGTTACCCTGACCATCGACCAGCATGTAACGCAGGGAAAATGGCTGGGCCATACGGACAATGGTGTCATAGACGGCGGTATCACCATGCGGGTGATACTTACCGATAACGTCACCGACGATTCGTGCTGATTTTTTATAGGGCTTGTTCCAGTCATTGCCCATTACGTTCATGGCATACAGTACCCGGCGGTGTACCGGTTTAAGACCGTCCCGGACGTCAGGAAGTGCACGTCCAATGATTACGCTCATGGCGTAATCCATGTAGGACTGCTTCATTTCATCTTCGATATTGACGGGATTTACGGAGCGGGCAAATTCGGTTTCAGACATACATACTCAGCAGGTTATTTTGACCAGCGGGGACCCCTGTTTTATCAATTCACAAAGCAGCAAATTTTACCACATCTGGCATGCTGACTGTAGGAAAAACAACTCTCTAGACTTGTTGAGGATCAGACCAGAAGGGCCTTGATTTTCTGCCTGTCCGGCGCCTGGATTGCACCTTTTTCCGAGACGATCACATCAATTAATCCGGCGGGTGTGACATCAAAAACCGGGTTCCAGGTATTGACACCACCTGGGGCTATCAAATGCCCGCCACATTGAAGTATTTCATATGGTCCCCTGTCTTCAATGGGTATATGGCTACCGTCCGCAATTCCCAGATCGAACGTCGAAACGGGAGCAACCACCATTACCCGGATGCTATGATGCCTCGCGGCGACGGCCAGGCCGTAGGTGCCGATCTTGTTGGCCACGTCGCCGTTGGCCGCGATCCGGTCGGCGCCGACCACGACGAGATCGATCCGACCCTGCGCCATCAGCACCGCCGCGACCGAGTCGGGGATCAGCGTTACGTCGACGCCCGCGCGGCCCAGCTCCCACGCGGTCAGGCGGCTGCCCTGGAGCAGCGGCCGCGTCTCACCCGCGTAGACCATGATCGTCCGTCCCGTCGCGTGCGCCGCGTAGACCGGCGCCAGCGCCGTGCCCATCCCGCCCGTCGCCAGCGCGCCCGCGTTGCAGTGCGTGAGCACGGCCACGTCGCCGTCCGGCAGGATGTCGAGCCCGTGCTCGCCGATCCGGCGGCACATCCCCCGGTCCTCGACCAGGATCGCGTTCGCCTCCTCGAAGAGCGCCCACGCGATCTCGTTCGGCGGCCGCCCGACCTCCGCCTCGGCTCGGCGCCGCATCCGCTCGAGCGCCCACGACAGGTTGAAACCCGTGGGGCGGGTCGCCCGCAGCAGCTCGGCCGTCGCGTCGAGCTTCGCGCGGAACTCGGCGAACGGCAGCGTCGCGTGACGGGCCAGCTCGACCGCCACGCCCATCGCCGCCGCGATCCCGATCGCCGGCGCGCCGCGCACCCGCATCGTACGAATCGCATCCGCGACCTCGGCCGCCGTCTCCAGCCGCAGCCGAATCTCCGCCTCCGGCAGCCGCGTCTGGTCGAGCAGGTCCACCGCGGCCCCGTCGTCGGTCCAGCGTACGGCTTCCGGATGCGTCATCGGTTCCTCAGGCCAGGGGTTCGAATCCGTGGAAGTTGTAGCGCCAGCCCAGGGCGCGGAAGAGCGAGAGCATCCGCGCGACCGGCAGCCCCATGACGGCGTAGAAGTCGCCCTCGATCCAGTCGACCAGCGCCGCGCCGTAACCCTGGATCCCGTAGCCGCCGGCCTTGTCCAGCGGTTCGCCCGTCGCCACGTAGTCCTCGGCCATGAGCCGGTCGAACGGCCGGAACCGTACGCGGATCCCCTCGACCGAGCTCTCGAGCCGGCCGTCCTGCGCCGCGATCGCGATCCCCGTCTCGACCCGGTGCTCCCGGCCCTCGAGCCGCAGCAGCATCCGCACCGCCTCCTCCGCGTCCGCCGGTTTCCCCAGCACGTCGCCGTCCACCACCACCAGCGTGTCGCAGCCGATGACGAGCGCGTCCGGCCGCTCCGCCGCGACCGCCCGCGCCTTCCCCCGCGCCAGGTGCTCGACCACCTGCGACGGCGGCCACGACGGATGCTCCGACTCGTCCACCTCCGCCGGCAGCACCTCGAACTCGAGCCCCAGCATCCGCAGCAGATGCGCCCGCCTCGGCGACCGCGACGCCAGCACCAGCGGCGGCACCACCACGGTCCCCACGCCTCCCCTCTCCTGTTCCGGTTCCAGCGCTCTCATCGTTCCAGTACCAGCGTTACGGGTCCGTCGTTCACCAGCTCGACCGCCATCATCGCCCCGAACTCGCCCGTGGCGACCGGCCCGGGCGCGCGCTCGCGCAGCAACTCGATGAACCGCTCGTACAGCACAATCGCCACGTCCGGCGGCGCCGCCTCCACGAAGCTCGGCCGGCGGCCCCTGCTGGTGTCGCCGTACAGCGTGAACTGGCTGACCACCAGCAATCCGCCGCCGACCTCCCCGAGCGAGAGGTTCATCCTCCCCTCCTCATCCGGGAACAGCCGCAGCCCCACGACCCGGTCGGCCATCCACGCCAGCCGCGCCTCGTCGTCATCCGCACGGAGCCCCACCAGCAGCAGGTACCCCCGCCCGATCTCGCCGGTCACACACCCCCCCACCGTGACCCGCGCACGCGACACCCGCTGCAAAACGACCCTCATCCCGACCTCTCCTTTTCAACCCCGGCCCCCCGGACCGCCCCGGGCTCCGCACCTCCACC
>JABAOG010014696.1_pt1 | contig 15440 bp, 12 predicted proteins | sample 7062131 | NCBI WGS metagenome assembly JABAOG01 (sample SAMN14538629, study PRJNA623070) | marine sediment metagenome | biome: marine biome [ENVO:00000428]; feature: marine pelagic biome [ENVO:01000023]; material: deep marine sediment [ENVO:00002113] | place: India: Arabian Sea | collected...
CGTCGGGCGAATCGACATCGATACGATCAAGGACCCTGAAGGCAAGGCGGGTGCGAAGGCGGTCAAGGTTCGCGTCAAGCTGATCCCCGCGCCGACAGCGATACAGATCGTGGGCGTGCCGGCCGCACAGCAGAAGAAACTATTCGCGTTCCTCGAAAAGGAGATGAACGCGATCCGTCAAGAAGCATCCGATCATCTCGACGCAGAACCTCGCGGGCATCTTCGGCATCGATCGCGCGTACGCGCTCGTTCGCTCCGCTACGCCCAAAGGGATCGGCTGGAGCTATCCCAGCGGCATTCCCACGCCGGGCAACGCCGCCGCGAACGCCGTCCGCGGATTCTTCGGCAACAAGGATGTGAAGCTCGTCCCCGATCCGGCTCCGGGCCGCCGCATGCCCATACCGCGGGGCCTCCTACAGAAACTGAAAAAGCGCCTGATCAAATACCTCAAGACCGCGCCGGGGATAAACAGGGTATCCACATGGCAGATTAAGCCGGATGGAACGTTGCNNGCATCAGGATCATCCCAACTTTTTCATCTCGCGCGATGTCGCGGCGGCCATCAAGAAGGAGACCGGCGTCGACCTCGCCGCGGAACGGCGGATACTCGCGCGGGGAACCAAGCGATGGAGCAGCCGTCAGCGGGAGGCGTTCTTCAAGCGCATGGAGAAGAAATTCCACGCTGCCGGACGCGAGCTGCTCATGCACCAAAAAGGTTTTTTTCACATGGTCTCCCCGACGACGGTGGCGATACTTCCGTACAATACGGAACTCGTCAAACCCGCGAAGGTCACGTTTTCAGGCGATATCAAACTGCCGGGCATCGGGGGCGCCGCGCGGCTCAAGAAGTTGTTGGGCAACCGCCCCATGACGCAAGCCGAGCTCAGGAAGCGCCTGGAAAAGGTCGAGGATCACTATCACAAGGCGGGCTACCTCATACTGGGGGAAAATCCCTATAACAAGAAAGGCCTTCAGCTCGCGGTCGTGCCCTCATCAAAAGACGGTTCCCTCGAGGTCGTCGTGCGCATCGTCCGCATGGGCAAGGTGCACATCGAGGGGAACATACCCGAACGGAGCAAGGCCGCCTTCGCCAAGGCGCTCAAGCGATACCGCGGCAAGCCGCTGCGCCCAAAGAAGTTCATGCGCACCATGGGTCGCGCCATGGTTCGTCTGCAGCTCAAGCTCGAGCGCAGGCCCGTCTTCTTCATGCGCCCCGACGGCGTCATGGAGATGCTCGTTACGGTGGAAACGCCGCGCAACGGCGGGTTCCTCAAGGTCAGTTCGGACGGCAAGACCCTCATAGGCTCGGCCGGCGTCAACCTCGCTCATAGTATTCCGGGGCTCACGTCGATGAGCATGGGTGCGTGGGGGGGTGGCAATCAGAACGGCGGCTCCCACATCTACGTCAAAACGCTGCCGCTCAACGACGACGGCATCTTTATCACCGCTGGATTATCATACAGCCACGGCAAATATTGGTATCGCAAGAAGCCCGATAGGCCCGAGGAAAGCGGCATAGCCAGCGCCGGCTCAGGTTCAGCTACCGTTCACGTGCCCGTCGGCGGCGAAGGGATCGCGAGCCCCTTCGAGATCTTCTTCGGCATCCAAAGCCAGATCGTCAAGCGCAAGGGCCAGACGGCCCTGGGTATCAACAAAAGCGCGGGCCTGCGCCCGGCAACCGATCCGTGCACCGGCGCGAAGACGGATCCACGGCGTGTCGACAAGACCACCTACTACGTCGGCTCCCATGTCGGCGCGGGTTCGATCCACAAGAGCGTGTTGGCGAAGGACGATACGCTTCAGGGGCGCCTCTCCGTGGGCGTCGATCATAACGCCACCGAGCGAAAGGGCGACATGACCATCAAGGGTTCGCTCAACTACTCCGTTCCGCTGGGGAAGTATTTCAAGCTGCTCGCCTCGGCGAGCGCAGCGGTCCGCTTGCCCCTCTACGGCGGCAAGCTCCCATCGGAAAGGTACTTCAGCGAATGGGACATACCCCTCATCGACTTCGGACGCTCCTACGGCGATCCCTATAACTCAAAGTACTTCTGGTACAGCAGCGTCTTCGTCGCGCTCACGATGAACAAGTATGCTCAGCCCATGCTGGGCGCAACGGTATCGAGCACGAGCAGCGGCGGCGTGAAGGGCGGGGTGGGTGTGGCGGTTTTGATACCGCTCATCGGATTCACCTTCTACCTCGGCACCGACCACCGCGGCCGCCCATCCTGGGGCTTCGGCGCCGGCGGCGCAACGGAGTTATAGGCATGGGCAAACTCCCCGTCACCTTCGATGATTCGCACGCGAAGCTCGCCTGGAACGCCGGCTATGCGTTCCCGCAGGGCGTCGGCGGCGGCGCCGCCATTCAGTTCAAGAACGTGTCGACCGGGAGCTCGTTCAGCGCCTCGATCGAGGCGCGGGTCAATCCAGGTAACAGCACGTGGACGGTCGGTCCCATCTTCCGGATGGGCGGCATCGGCGTCGGCATTCTGGCCGGCAAGGGCGGCGTCACGCCGGAGATAAGCGTGGGCGGCATAACCATGATTCCCGGCGCGGGCGTTTGCGCGGGCTTCCTGTGTGCGGGCCCCAAGCGCGCCGGGCTTATCGATCCCAAGAGCATGATCATCGCGACCGTGGTCCAGACGATCTCTACGATCATCTCCATGAAGCGCGAGGACTCGGGGCTCATGATCCTCAGCGATATCGTGAACAACTTCATCCCCATCGTTCCGATCATCGATACGCTCGCCGTCATGGGCGTTCCCCTGGGCCGCGGTCCCAAGGCGACGAGCATCGCGCAGCTCTCGGATATGGTGCGCTACAGCGCGCGCATACAGCACCTCATAACCTCAAACGGACGCGTCGATGCGATTCGACGACTGAAGGAAGCGTTGAAGCTGCATCAGGATCCATATATCGAGGCAGAGCTTCGCGGTTTGCTCGACAAGGCATACGTCGAGCGCAACGCGAAGGACCTGCCGTTCGGCAACGACATCGAAAAGAATATCGCGGCGGGCGTGACCTTCGTCGAGACCTTCAGGCGCAAATACGGTTCATGGCTGAAGGACGGTTCCGGGAACAAGCCGACGACGAAGGAGATCGAGAAGTTCATGGGGCGCTCGCTGTATCTCGCGCGAAAACTCTTCTTCACCTACGAGCGCACGAAGAAGAAGGACAAGATCGTGCTCAAGATTCGTGCCTCAGCGCCCTTCCAGATCGGGAAGCCCGAACTCGCGGTGCGCTACGGCGAGGCGATGGGTGCGCTCTTCGGCGCGTTGGCCAGTTCCACATCCGGGTTGGCTGCCTACGTCCGCACGACGACCAACGGCCGGTACAAATCCCTGTATGGTGAACTCGGTCGGAAGAGCATCGATCCGAAGCGCGCGATGCGCGCCGAGGCCCGCCGCGCATGGCACGTCGGCTGGCTGGATGCCATGGGCAACCTCTATCGAAACGGTTTCTTTCACTGGAGGCTTAAGCACCTCCGCTACATCGTCGCGCGCAAGGCCAGCGGTGCGAAGAAGAAAAAGCTCCTGGCTCGCATCGACGCCGTCTCCTACATCGATAAGGATGTGTTTACGAAATCCATGAGTCGCCTGGCGTCGATCACCGTCTCGCCGCGTCTCTATGTAAACATCACTCCCGGCCTTGCCGCGCTCAGGGCCGCCAACGAACTGTCGGCCATCTCATTTCCCGACGACATGGGGGACGCGCGGCTGCTCTTCGATCGGGAGCGCGCGCGGAAGTACAACCGTAGGCCGCAGATCGTCGACGCGCTGTATGCGTATGAACGGCTGGCGCATAGGATCGCGTCGATCGGCAAGCGCAAAGCTCCGGAGAAAGCGATTCTCGTTAAGCTCGCGAAAGCGGCCCGCGCGAGCATCATCAAGACGATGGCGCGCTATCGCCACGAGGTCCGCCGCGAGTGGTGGGACTATGCTGCCCGTCCGACGGGGTACTGGCGCCGTCTGACGGCCAGCCGTTTGCGCGACGCCAAGAAGGCGCTCAAGGGATATCCGGACAACGGCCTCTTCAAAGCGAAGTTCGCCACGTGGGCCTTCAAACAACGATCGAAAAAGGCTCGCCTTACGTTGCTGGCTGCCAATGGACTCATGATGCGCGCCCAAGATCTGCAACGAAGCCTGACAAAACTCATTGCGAGCGCGCGTACCTTCAAGCAGGGCAAAGCGCCATCGCTCAAAGCGCTCCGCAAGACTGAACNNGCACGTTCAAGCAGGGCAAGGCGCCATCGCTCAAGGCGCTCCGCAGGACGGAAGGGAGCGATTCACGCGCGATGAACGCGTTCGCCAAGAAATGGCGATCGTTCATCGTGGAATATGCGCGGCTCAAGATGAAGCTGGTCGAAGCCGGCGCGGCAAAACGCCCTACGGTGAAGAAGTTCTTCAAGAAGGCGGAAAAGCAGTTGCGGCTGACGGAGCTCTACCTGCGAAAGGCGATGGCCAATTACGAGCGCTTCAACGCGCGCCGCGTCGGCGGCTATTATCTGGACCTCTACATGCGCCGGCTGCGCATCGCGCCGATCAGGCCGCGCTCAGAGGATTCCTGCGTCGTATGCCCATAAAGGGGATGGGGAGTTTATAAACAGCGGTATGCATTCACACGGGAGGTAGGTATGGGTAAGCAGTGCGGCACCAAGATGACCTCAAAGGGTTGCGCATGTCACACGACGCCTCAGGGCTGCCGCTGCGCCCGCGGCGAGACCTGCTGCAGGGAGCTCAAGGCCCGCGAGGTCGCTGATAGCCTGAAGCTCGATGAAGCGAGCGCTTCCTCCGACGACCCCACCGAACAGGTCGACTGACCAGTAATTTCTTGCGATTCTTTATTCGTTACGCTAGGTTAGGGCATCCATTTCATGCTCAGGGGGATGCTCATGAAACGATTGTTAGTTACGCTCACGTTGTGTGTCGCTGTACTCATTCCGTCGCTCGTGTCCGCCGAGGTCTTCGACTCATCGCGCCAATGGATGACGCTGAAGACGCCGCACTTCTTCGTGCGCTACGCCGAGGAGAGCGAGTACCTGGCCAAGAAGTCGGCCGAGATACTGGAGGAGGCCTACGCCGACTTTAATGCGAAGTTTAACTGGAAGCCATGGGGTCGCACCGAGGTCGTGTTCCTGGATTCCGCCGACATGGCCAACGGCATGGCCGCCGTCCTGCCGTACAACTGGATGATCCTCTACGCCGCGCCGCCGATACCGGAGAAGACGCTGGGCTATTACGACGACTGGCTCCGGCTCCTGATCTATCATGAACTCACGCACATTTACCACCTCGACGCCGCGCGCGGCTGGTGGAAAGCATTCCGTTTCGTGCTTGGCAAGACGGTAGCGCCGGCCGGGCTGGTTCCGGTGTGGATCAGGGAAGGCGAGGCGGTCTACGTCGAGTCCGCCGCTACCAAGGCCGGCCGTCTGCGCTACTCAAACACCGACATGGTGCTGCGCTCGGCGATACTCGAGCATCGCTTCCCGACCATCTCCAAGGGTGATGGATTCCAATGGACGTGGCCGGCGTATCACATCCCCTATCTCCTGGGCGGCGAGTTCATCGAGTGGCTGGTAGCCACGTATGGCTTTGAGAAGCTACAGGCATTCAACGAGCGGACGCAGCGCACGCTGATGCTCTCCATGGTCAACTACGCGGCGCGTACCGTCTACGGCAAGACGTTTGTGGAGCTGTGGAAGGAGTGGAAGGAGGAGCTCGAGAAGCACTACTACGGCGTCGAGGGCAAGGTGCGCGCGCAGGGCCTCACGCCGACGAAGGTGCAGGTCGGCATAGACCCCAAGTGGGAGGAGTACAGCGCCGCGCCCGCGCTGTCACCGGATGGCAAGAAACTCCTCTATTCGATGACGAGCCCGCACACGAGTTCGGCGATACGCCTCTTGGATCTCGAAACGGGTGAGATCCAAAACGTAGTCAAGAAGCAGTCGGCGAATCAGCTCGCGTGGAGCAGGGATGGAAAGATGATCGCCTACGGTGCCCTCGCGACGTCGGACAAGTCGCGCGCCTATGAGGACGAACAGCAGGAATATCCCGCCCCGAAGCCGACGGGCGCAAAATTCGAGACGGGCATATTCACGAATATCTTCTATGATATCTACCTGTACGACGTCAAAAAGGGAACGCTCAAGCGCTTGACGAGGGGCAAGCGGGCGCGCGATCCTGATTTTACGCCGGACGGCAAGAACATCGTCTACGTCGAGCGCGATGATCGATCCACCGAGGTGTTGAAAATCTACAACATCGAGTCCGAGACGTCGCGTTCGCTCACGCCCGCGTCGCCGGTCGACGCGCGCTTCGCTAACCCGCGCGTCTCGCCCGACGGCAAGTGGATAGCGGTGTCGGCATGGGACCCCAAGAACAACTGGAAGATCTATCGCTATTCGATCGACGGCAGGAGCCGCATGCGTTTGACGAAGTTGAAGAGGGGTATGGAGCTGCGCCCCTGGTGGACGCCCGATAGCGAGCATGTGCTGTTTTCATCCGATGTGACGGGCATCGCCAATATCTACCGTGTCAACACGCACAGCGGCAAGGTCGAACAGCTCACGAACGTCCTGACCGGTGCCTTTCAGCCCACGACGCACGACGGCCGGACGATCGCCATCCAGTACTACACGTCGCATGGGTTCGAGCTCCACACCTTCCAGGCGCCGCCCGTCGGACGGGGCAAAAAAATGGCCTCGGCACGGCGAGGTGGCTATGGGCTGAAGCGTTCCGGAGCACAGATCGCTCAGGAGGAGGGCGAATACGCCCTGCGCTACGGTCCGGATGGGAAATATGGCGAGGACGCCGTGCCCGGCCAGTGGCCCAAGGGAAAACCCATTCACCTTAATCTCGAGCCAAAGAAGTACAGCCCCTTCGGCAAGTCGCTGTTCCTGCCGCGCTTCATCATCCCGGCGATCACGTATACGGAGAACGAATTCTTCATGGCGGCGGCGCTGGGCGGATCGGATGTGTTGCGCTGGCATAATTGGCTCGGCGGCATCACCTACATGACGGGTGCGAACTACGCGGGCTATTTCTTCCGCTACTGGTACAATCGCTGGAAGCCGATCATGGGATTGGGCATCATGGATTATGTCGTCAACTACGGAAACCGGACGTTTGCGGCGATCGATCCCAATGATCCGAACAACATCATCTACGATACGCGGCACTACTGGGAAAAACGTCGGAACATGTTCGCGTTCATCTCATATCCGTGGCAGCGCCACCTCTTTACGCTGTCCTACAGCTTTGAAAATCGTGACGCGCAGTCGGCGCTCCTCGATTGGCAGCGTCAGGCCCTTTCGCTGGGACGCTTCGCGGGATTTACGTTCAGGTACAACTATAACGATACGGAAAACTATCGCGCGTCGATCAGCCCCGAGAACGGCAGGAAGATCAAGGTGCAGGCAAGCTGGACCGATCGCTATTTCGGTTCCAATGAGGACAATGAGCAGATCATCGTCGTGGGCGACTGGCGCGAGTTCATCAGGACCTATCGTCATCAGGTGCTGGCCTTGAGGATCCACGGCGGTATGAACTGGGGCGATCAGCTCACGCAGGGTACGTTCACCGTCGGTGGCGCCTGGGGCGAGGGTGCGCTTTCACGCCAGAGCTCGCTGTACTACTTTCCCCTGCGCGGTCTCCCCGCGGCGTCGCTGGGTGCGACCCGTGCCCTGGTCATGTCGGCGGAATATCGCATCCCGCTCATCTCGCCTCAGAGCGGCTTAGGCACGTGGCCGATAGCGCTGCAGAACATCCATGCCGCCTTCTTCGCCGACTTTGGCGATGGCTGGGTTGCTGATTCGAAGTCCGACAACATTCAGGATTTCTTCGATGACTTCTTGCTGGGCATCGGTGCCGAGCTGCGCGGCGATTTCATAATCGGCCACGGCCTCGCGGTGAAGGGGCGCCTCGGTTACAGCATCATCGTGTTCAACCGCGATCGCATCATCGGCTTCAAGGATCCGATCCTGCAGACCGATGCGAAGTACGGCGTGTTGATTCTGGAGCTTGGCACATCATTCTAGTATGAAACGTACCTTTATTATTTTGGTCGCTGCGGTCCTCGGCGCGTCATTCGTAATTGTCGACGCGCAGGCCCGCAACAAGTATGCGCGCAAGCGGAAAACCCCGTCCCAGGAACGATCGGCCGAAGTGCGGAAGGAGCAGCCGGAGGCTCCGCTGCGGCTGCAATCCATCGACTATGAGCGCGTGCTCGAAGCTCACCGGGATCCCCTCATCGAGGATCACTACTGGTATTTCAAGGGCGAGAAGCTCCTGCATCGCGGCAAGCCGAAGAAAGCGGAGCGCTATTTCCGCGACATCATCGCTTTCCATCCGGAAAGCGTATGGGCGCGCGACGCGAAACTTAAGCTTGCAGAGGCCCTGATCGAGGGCGGTACGCCGGCTGATGCCGTCGGTCTCGTCGACGGCATCCTGCGGAAACCGCTTCATCGCTATGAGGCATTTGAAGCGCGCCTGCTCAAGGCGCGCGCTGTCCTTGGCTCGGGTTCGTGCGAAGCCGCCGTACAGCAGTTCAAGTTCGTGGCGCAGAGCGCCGCCGAGGAAGCAGAGCTCGCCGAGGTGACGAACTACTTCGGCGATGTCCGCACGAAGTGCGGGGCGAACCTCGCTTCGTGGATCAAGAGCCCGTCCGTACAGTATCGCATCTGCGAGTCGTTCTTCGAGGCGTCTCAGTGGGATGAGGCTGCGCAGCGCGTGCGTTCGCACGTTCTGGGCAAGAGCCCCTCGCACGATCTGAGGCAGCGTGCGGAATTCCTGTTGGGCAAGGCCCTTGCACGTACCCATCATTATGATGAAGCCGTGATGCTCTTTGAGAAGCTTAGGAAAGGCGGCGGACACTTTCCGGGCCTTTCCTACTGGCTCGCCCGCACGTATGCCAAAGAGGATCGCTACGATAAGGCAATCGCGATACGTCGAAGCCTGGCGAAGAGCTACGGAAGATCGCGCTCGGCGGCCAGCTATCTGTCGAAGGTGGCGTTCCTGCTCCTGGACCAGGGAAAATATGAGGAGTCGCGCGACGAGTGGGAGAACGTTATATCGATGGGCCTGCGCGGCGAGAATCTCATGTATGCGCGCTGGTATCTCGCCTGGTGCAACTATCGTCTGAAGAAGTACGATGCCGCCATCTCGGGATTCGACTGGATCCTCGCGCACAATGCCAAGCGCTATAGATTCCGCGATCGTGCGCGCTACTGGAAGGCGCGCGCGCTCATCGAGTCGGGCCGAAGCGCGGAGGGCAGGTCGCTGCTTGCACAGATCAGCGGACGGTCGAACTACTACGGCGAGATGGCGCGCCGGAGGCTGAACGGAGACAAGCGCACCGAGAAGAACTTCGCCCGATCGAGCAGGCGCGGGTATGCGGGCAGCGCATCGCATCCGCATGTGCCGTCCCCCGCGTCGTTGCGCGGACAGTCGATTCACCTCGCGCGCGCCGTGATGCTCGACGAGATCGGGCTGGACGACCTGGCCGCGCGCGAGGTCAGGGCTGCCGAGAAGACGAGCGGTGTGGATTCCATGGTCCTCCTTGAGATCGCCCGCCGGAGCGGCGCGCACGACGTCGGCCGGCGCATCGCGATCAAACGGCACTACTCGGTGCTCCAGAGCTTTCCGCACGGCGGAACGAACCGCTTCATCTGGGAGCAGGCGTATCCGCAGGCCTACCGGTCGATCGTCGCCGATCGGACGAATGGATCGCCCGTCGATGAGGACCTCGTATGGTCGATCATGAAGGCCGAGTCGAACTTCCGTCCCGAGGTGGTTTCGCCGGCCGGCGCGGTCGGACTCATGCAGCTCATGCCTTCGACGGCGCGCAGCATGAACCGGGGCGGGGGTAGCAGCGACAGCCGCATGCTCTTCAAGCCGCAGGTGAATATCGACTACGGCACGCGGTACCTCAAGGAGAGGCTGTGGCCGCTCTTCCCCGGCGATTATGTCTCGATCATCGCGTCGTACAACGCGGGCGAGGAAGCGGTGTCGCGCTGGCTCAGGAACAAGCCCCTGCGCGAGGACATCGAGCTCTTCGTCGAGGAGATTCCCTACAAAGAGACCCAGCTCTACGTTCGCCGCGTGCTGTCCAACTACTGGGCGATGCAGCGCCTCTACGATTGATTCGACGATTACTTCCTAAAGGGATTGGGAATCTTGACGCGCAGTTCGCCCAGGATGGCGCGGCCGGCCAGCCATTCGTTGTAGGGGGCGAAGTTCGATTGCGGCAGCTCGGTCGTGAACACCAACTGCGCTTCCAGGTTCTCCGCGTCGAGGTACCCCATCGTGCACATCCCTTCCGCACACCTCTCCTCGGTGGTCAGGTGCAGATCCGACAGGATGATATCGACGATCGGCTTGTCGCCTTGCGCTAGGTCTGCAGTCGCCTTGTCGTAGATCTTCACGCGCAGATCGACTGGCGACATGCGGATGACGGGGTAGTTCGTCCAATCGAGCGTGGCCTGCGTGCCGGGCATGCCCTCGATGACAGCGGTGATGGCCGCAAGTTTCCCCGGGGCGTCGTCGGATGAATAGACGAGCCGCGGAAAATCCTCGCCGCGAACGATCGTCTTCCCCTTCTCCTGTATCCAGTGGATCACGTTTGCGCGGCGTGCGCTCGCCGTGAACGGCGGCTGGTCGGGGTAGGTGGGGAATTGTACCGTGAGGTACATGTTCATTTCGATGCTGCTCGGTTCGCCCGCCTCGTGACCGTGGGCGATCGCGCTGGCGGCGATGCAACCGATGCCGAGCATCATGACCAGCGCTGCAATCGTCTTCATCGTTCGTTTCATGGTATCCCCCGCGTTGATGACGATGAGCATAGGTGACGCTCGTCCCGCCGTAAATATGCACTGCGTTGACGCAGTTTGCTAAATCGATTTCGATCTATAAAACATCTACTACATCGGGGAGTACCATATCAGGGCGGTAGAGCGCCACCGCGAGGCGCTCCTTGACGAGATCGACGATCTTCAGGGCCTTGTCGTCGTCGAGCAGGCCCCTGCGTCGCATAAGGCGTATGCGCCTTCTCAGGTTCTGGGCGTAGGACAGACGCGCGTCGCCGGTGGGGTCGACCTCCAGACAGGCCGCGCTTTCGGGGTGTGCGAGAAAATCGAGCGCTGCCTCGATCGCGAGATCGAGATAGTGCTGGCGGTTCTCCTCCTCGATGTGCCAGCGAGATTTCTTCGCGTAGAGGCCCAAACTGTGGCGCATGCCGCGCATCTTCTGCAGGATGAGGATGCCGTTGAAGATGCGCTTGTTCGTCTTGAACGAGAAGATGGTCTTGCGGAGTATCTTGTTGAGCAGGTCGTCGAACTCCTTGAACTCATGTTTGGCGACCTGGCCCAAACGCCTCCACGCCGCCTCTGAGACGCCGAGGTCGAAGCGCATCTCCCAGTAGGTGTGCGAGAGGGTTCGCGCGTCGAAGCTGCGCACGATCTTGAACGGTATGTAGTAGTTGTGCGCGACGACGTCCGCGGCGAGGTGCATGAGGTAGCCGTATGCGCCGGCGCGCTGTCGGTCGTTCACCGCTTCGTTGAGGATCAGCCAACCCATGCGCCAGTTGTGGCAATGATGCAGGTAGCCGGCCAGCTTCTTCCCTATGATGATATCGGGCGCGGACGCGCCATAGATGAAGTCGTCGGGATACTCCTTCATCAGTTTCCTGATGGGCGGGATGGCCAGCGACATCTTGGCGAGCGCGGTTATGGCGATCTCGACGTGAACGCCCGGCCCCCACGCGAAGGCATCGGCGGGCAGCAGGATGAACACGCAGGTGGCAATTAAGGCGTAGACAAACATGCGCCCTTGTATATAGTGCGCCGAACTCATGGGCAAAGAAATTCTTCAGGATATACGGAGCGCGTTGGAGTACCAGCGGGCCTTGGGCCTGGACGAGATACCGCTCGACATGCTGGCGGCACGGAAGCCGGCGGCGTCGCCCGCGGGGAAGGGCGTGCGGGAGGGCGGTGCTGATGGGGCGCTCGAGGCGGTGCGGGCCGAGATGGGAGACTGCACGCGGTGCCGGCTGCACACGGGGCGCACCAACATCGTCTTCGGCGTGGGCAATCCGCAGGCGGATCTCATGTTCATCGGCGAGGCCCCCGGCCGCGACGAGGACCTTAAAGGAGAGCCGTTCGTGGGCAGGGCGGGGCAGCTGCTGACCAAGATCATCGGCGCGATGGGGTATCAGCGTTCCGACGTGTACATCGCCAACATCAATAAATGCAGGCCTCCGAACAACCGCGCTCCCGCGCGCGATGAAGCGGATTCCTGTCTGCCGTTTTTGCACGGGCAGGTTGCCGCGATCAGACCGAAGGTGATCGTGTGCCTCGGTTCGGTCGCCGTGCAGAATCTGCTCAATACCGAAGAGAAGATCAGCCGCCTTCGCGGCCGGTGGCAGGAGTTCGACGGCATACCCGTCATGCCCACCTATCATCCCGCCTTCCTGCTCAGGAATCCCAACATGAAGAAGCCCGTCTGGGAGGACATGCAGGAAGTGATGCGCCGTCTGAAATAGTCCCTTTTTGCCTTGACTCTGATTATCGTTGCTGTTACCAAGCCGCGTTCTTTTTTCATTATATATTTCATGGGTTTATAACGTTTACAATCGTTTGAACGCATGATGCGACCTAAAAAATAAGCATAATTTAGTATTAAGTAAGTATAATTAGATATAAAGATGCATCAGGAGGTGGACCATGGCAGCTAAGCCCGGCAAAGGAACACAGCCCGCTGAGGTGCTCGCTCACGAAAGCAAGATGTGCAGGAAGGGCACCAAAATGGTGCGCGGCGAGACCCGGCCGTCATTCTTGAACCGCTACCAGCCGCGCATGACCTACTCAGGCCACCCCATCCGTGAGGTGCCCTGGACGCTTCCGTACTGGACCAACTCCCTGTGCCCCGAGTGCACCAAGGTCATCAAGGCGCGCAAGTTCGCGGAAGACAACTGCGTCTACATGGAGAAGGAGTGCCCCGAGCACGGTTACTTCAAGGAACTCATCTCCAACGACGTGGGCTTCTACATGTCCATGTTCACCTTCCGCTTTGGCGACAACCGCGGCGTGGCCAACCCCTTGGTCCACAGTGATCCGGCGTCCAACTGTCCGTCAAACTGCGGCGTGTGCAACATGCACCACTCGCATACCTGCATGGCGAACGTCGATCTCACCAACCGTTGCGACATGCGCTGCCCGGTGTGCTTCGCCAACGCGTCGTCGATGGGATACGTGACCGAGCCGGATGTCGAGCAGGTGCGCGGCATGCTCCAGACGCTGCGCGATCGCAAGCCGGTTCCGTGCAAGGTGATCCAGTTCTCCGGCGGCGAGCCGACGATCCATCCGAACTTTGTCGAGATCGTGGCGATGGCCAAGGATATGGGGTTCGCGCAGATCCAGATCGCGACCAACGGCAAGAACCTCTCTGATCTGGACTTCGCACGCCGCTGCAAGGAGGCGGGGCTGCATACGCTCTACCTGCAGTTCGACGGCGTGACCGACGACGTTTATACAAAGACGCGCGCCGAGGAGGTCCTGCAGACCAAGCTCCAGTGCGTGGAAGTCTGCCGCCAGGTGGGCCTGCGCATCGTGCTCGTCCCCACGGTGATCAAGGGCGTCAACGATCATCAGGTCGGCGCCATCGTGCGCTTCGCCTGCGACAACGCCGACGTGGTCACGGGCATCAGCTTTCAGCCGGTGTGCTTCACGGGGCGCATCGCCGAGAAAGACCGCCTCGAGAAGCGCTACACGATCACGCACCTCGCGCTTGACGTCGAGGACCAGACGAGCGGCGCGATGCCGCGTACGAACTGGGTCGGCCTGGGCGCGACGCAGCCGTTCTCGCGCATTTCCGAGGCGCTCTCCGGCAAGCCCGCCTTCTTCGTGAGCTGCCACCCGGATTGCGGCGGCGGCGGTTACCTCTTCGTCAACCCCGAGAATCATGACGAGGTCAAGGCGCTCACCGATTTCTTCAACCTGCGGCAGGCGCTTGTCGACCTGCAGCACCTCGCCGAGAAGCTCTCGAAGCGCAATACGAAATGGTGGTACCGGCTGCTCAAGTCCATCGGGCGCACGAAGTCGGTCGACCTGATCGGCGGCGCGCGGGCACTGCGCATCATCAAGAAGCATTTCGATGCGGGCAAGGCGCCCACGGGACTCACGTTCAAGCGCCTGCTGGGCGTGATGGACGGCTACAAGAGCACCGACCACGGCCGCAAGCCCGACGCGGAGAAGACGACGGGCTACCGCACGGTCTTCGTGGCGGGCATGCACTTCCAGGATTCCTACAACTACGACACCGAACGCGTGCGCCGCTGTGTGATCCATCAGTCGGGCATCGACGGCAAGATGTATCCGTTCTGCACGTACAACTCGGGTCCGTACTACCGCGAGCGGGTCGAGGAGCAGATGCAGACGACCGACGTGAAGGACTACAAGGGCTGCGACAGCCCGTACGCCTCCGACGATCGCAAAAAGAAGTTCGCGCCCGATCCGAGCCTGCCCGAGATCAAGGCCAAGGACTACGGCGTGGGCGAGGGCGGCAGCGCGAAGTACTTCATCCCCGACAACTACGGCTGCTGCTCGACGGCTAAGGCGTAAGTATCTTCATTATTGACGTGAGCCGATAATGCCCAGGAAGTCTGAATAATTATTCAACACGGTTTTTGGGCTGCTTCCACGTGGGTCGATGTAGCCCGCTACTTTTTCCTGCTCTCGTTTAGGGAGGAAGGGCCAAATGTGTTTTTCAGCGAGATGAATCAGAGAACACGCGATCAGATCGGGCGTGTCGTGACGCCCACTCGTCAGCACGCTGTTATACGGGCATCCACCCCCGCATAACTGTATGTAACGGCAACCGCTGCATTCGACGTTGTCGGCTATCTTCATGGAGTAGAATTTCGCCGATGCGCTTTGACGCGCCAATTCAAGAAGTTTCCCGGGCTTATAGTGGCGAGCGTTCACCTCTTGAGAAGGTGGCATATGCAAGCAGTCTACGAAATTGCCGAAGGCATCTATTGTAAGTGACTTTGCTGCATTGCAGGCCGGCAGACAGGGATGCCCATCTAGAGACTTCTTGCGGATGCCTCGTTCATTCATTAATTCTTCTTTATATATGTAATTACAGCTCAATTCGAAGGGCTTGTTATCGCCGAAATACCTGATTAGCACATCCCGTATCTTCAAAATGATATCTTCAAAATCCGGAAAGGCGTAGTAGTTCTTCCTTAGTTCGCTTGAGAGTACGGGAAAAGCCAAAGTCCAATAGTCTACCCCGAAGTCCTTCAGATGTTCATACATCTCATCCAATTCATCGATATTACCCCTGTTGATGACCGTGTTGACGCTGAATTCCGCATCGGGGATGAATTCTCTGGTAATCCTGAAGTTGTCGAGAATTTCTTGCGCCGAACAACTACCTGTTTTGTAGTCC
>JABAOG010010116.1_pt1 | contig 15437 bp, 11 predicted proteins | sample 7062131 | NCBI WGS metagenome assembly JABAOG01 (sample SAMN14538629, study PRJNA623070) | marine sediment metagenome | biome: marine biome [ENVO:00000428]; feature: marine pelagic biome [ENVO:01000023]; material: deep marine sediment [ENVO:00002113] | place: India: Arabian Sea | collected...
CCACGCTCGGCACCGCCGCCAGCAGCTCGACGGCATAGCTGAGCGGGCTGCTGACCCGCGGTGGTGCGACCTGTGTCAGGTACAGTGAGCTGGCAATGGAGAGCGGAACCGCGATCAGCAGCGCGATGGCCGACGTGACCAGCGTGCCCACGATAAAGGCCAGGGCACCATAATCCCCGGTGATCTCGCTGCGCGAGGTGCCGGGGTCCCAATCTGCGCTGGTGATGAACGACAGGCCCGAATGCTGAAAGACGGGCCAGGCCTCGATCGTGGTTGAGATGATCATCGCGGCGAGGATCACGAGGACGCTTGTCCCCGCTACCGTGAGGATGAGACGGAACAGGCCGTCCCCTGTGAATGGTCTCCGTGATTCTGTCTTTGAAGTAGCCATCATCACCTGTGAGCTTATAGAACGTGAACGATGTGGGGCTCCGCAGAGTCCCACATCGTCATGTGTTTGGCAGCTAAGAGCGAAGCACTACTGCGCTGAGTTGATCATGTCGACCTTTTCGAGCGCGCGCGCCTCCAGCGAGTCGGGGAGCGGCGAGTAGAGCAGCTCCTGCGCGAGGTCGTCGCCTTCGGTCAGGTCCCACGTGATCCAGTCCTTCAGGGCCTCAGCGGTGGCGTCCTCGTAACCGCAGGTCCACGCCAGCAGCCAGGTGGCACCGGCAATCGGGTAGCCGTCGCCGCCCACGTTCAGGATGTTGAAGCGCAGGTCGTCGGGGATCTCGATGCCATCGGCGGCGGCTGCGGTCGATTCCAGCGACGGGGTGATCGCGTTGCCGTCGTCGTTGATCATGTTCGCGACCGGGATGCCGTTGATCAGCGCGTAGGACAGCTCGATGTAACCAATCGAGCCCTCGTTCTGCTGGATCTGCGCGGCGACGCCGTCGTTCTTCTCACCGCCGACCGAGTTCGGGGCGGGCCACTCGACTTCCTTGCCAGCGCCGGGGCCATTCGCCCAGCCGTCCGAGACGCTGCTCAGGTACGTCGTGAAGATGCTGGTCGTGCCGGAGCCGTCGGAGCGATGCGCAACGATGATCGGCTCGTCGGGCAGTTCTACCCCCGGGTTAAGTTCGGCGATGGCCGCGTCGCTCCAGTTGGTGATGTTGCCGAGGTAAATATCGGCCAGCACCGGGCCAGAGAGGGTCAGGCTGTCGATACCCGCGAGGTTGTACCCGAGGGCGACTGCGCCGAAGACCGTGGGGATGTGAACCGGCTCGCAGCCGCGCGCTGCGGCGGCATCGGCGAGTTCGTCCTCGGTCAGGAAGGCGTCTGAGGCGCCAAAGTCGGTCTGCTGGCTGATGAACTGCTCAACTCCACCGCCCGAGCCGATGGACTGGTAGTTGATGCTGATGCCGGGCTGGACGTTGCTGGTGTAGTCGGCGATCCATTCCAGATAAATAGGGTTGGGGAACGACGCCCCGGCGCCCAGCAGGTCAGCCGAGAGATCGCCCTCTGCGCCAGATGGCTCGTCAGCGGTGTCGTCCCCGCCACAGGCTGAGAGCGCCAGCGCGGCAGCGGCCAGTACGAGCAGCAGCATTAGCAGTTTACGCAGTGTCATGCAGGTGTTCTCCTCTTCCGTCTCCAAGATACCATACACACATTTTTCAACCTTATGCTTTAGAGCCTATGCGCGCCGCGTTAACTGATGTTTAGCCGTATGTTAAGACAGGATTAAGTTGAAAGCGGTCTGCTAAACAAAAGCCGCCCCGGCGGGTGGGCCGGGGCGGCGTCGTGCTGAATGGGGGCTGCGAGCTAGAGTTCCATCAGTTCGAACAGGCGCTTGTAGTTGACGTACTCGGCCATCAGCGCCTCGAAGCGGGCCAGCTTCTCGGCCTGGCCCAGCCGCGTCTTGCCGAACACGCCCTCGACGCGCTCGACGGTTTCCATCGTGTTGGTCGGCACCAGCACGACCGCCACGCCCTGCGCCTGCGCGCGCTCCAGCACGCCTGCGCTGGGGCGCAGGTTGCCGGTGAGCACCAGCGCCTGCGTCGAGGTCTCCAGCGCGGCGAGCTGCACGTCGGTGCGGTCACCGCCGGTGATCACGGCCTTATTCTGCAGCACGCGGAAGCGCGACAGGGCTTCCTGCGCGCCCATCGCGCCGACCATCATGTGCTCGATCAGCGCGTCGCGGTTGACGTTCTCGGTGAGCGGCCTGGCGTTCAGCGCGTCCATCATCTCGCCGACGCTGATCGCCGCCAGCGCCGAGCGCTCGACGATCGTGCCCAGCACCGGGATGTCCTGCTCTTCGAGGTAGGGCACGGCCTGCTGCTCAACGAAGTCCAGCTCCTCGGCGGGCACGCGGTTAAAGATCACGCCCAGCAGGCGGTCGCCCAGCCGGAACTGCGCGGCGAGCGTGTCGTCCAGCAGGCGCAGCCGCCCGCGGTACTTCACCACCGCGAGCACCTTGGCGTCGAGCATCTCCGCCACAAACGGGGTGGAAAGCCCGAGCGCGTAGCCCATCCGCAGGCTGCCGCCGCCTTCCAGCAGCAGCACGTCCTTGCCCTCACCAGCCTTCTCGGCGGCCTTCTCGATGTCTTCCTGCATGCCGCACGCGTCGTCCGCGCCGAGGCAGCTCGGCAGCAGGGACGGCGTCACCACCACCGGGGCCAACTCGCGCGGGTCGGCGTCGAGCGCCAGCACGTTCTTCACGAACGTCGCATCCTCGTCCACCACCTGACCGGCCATCGTGGTCGCTTCGTAGCTGACGGGCTTCAGGTAGCCGACTTTGTACCCTTCAGCCTGAAGGCGCTTGCCCAAGCCCAGGATGACGGCGGTTTTGCCGGAGTAATTTTCGATTGACGTGATGTATAGAGCCTTCATGGTTTTCCTGCTGTCCTCTCGGTTATTAAACCTATCCGGTTGGTGTCTGGTGGCTAATTGGGCTGCTTCTATTATATGTCAGCCCACCTACTTTGGCTCACTGGTAAGGACCAGCCGCATGTCAATGGCAATCGCGCCCTGGCCTTCCTCGAAGACCATCAGCGGGTTGATGTCCAGCTCCAGAATTTCAGGGAAGTCCACGACGAGCTGGCCGATGCGCAGCAGCGTATCGACCACCGCTTCCTTGTCCACCGGCGGTTTGCCGCGGACGCCGTCCAGCAGGGCGTGGGCGCGGATCTCGCTCAGCATGTCCTGTGCTTCCTCGCGGGAGAACGGCGCGATGCGGAACGTCGCGTCCTTCAGGATCTCGACGTAAATGCCGCCCAGCGCGAACGTCACCAGCGGGCCGAACTGCGGGTCGCGGTTCATGCCGACCAGCACCTCAAGCCCGGGCGGGGTCATCTCCTGCACCAGGCAGCCCCAGATGCGCGCGCCCGGCACGTACTTCTCGGCGCGGTATACCATCAGCTCGAACGCGTCGCGCACGTCCTGCGCGTTATTCAGGCCGACCTTCACGCCGCCGACGTCGGTCTTGTGCAGAATGTCGGGCGAGGCGATCTTGAGCACCACCGGGTAGCCGATCTCGCTGGCGAACTCGACCGCCTTTTCCGGGGTTTCCGCCAGCTCCGAGCGCGGGATCTCCAGCCCGTAGGCTTCGAGGATCGCCCGCGCCTCGAAGTCGCCGATGGTCACGCGGCCCTCGCTGCGCGCCTTGGCGAATACTTCGCGTACGGCTTCGCGATCCACGTCGAAGTCCTCGAACTCCGGCATCGGCTCGGCCTTCATCTCGCGGTATGCCGCCATCGCTTTAAAGGCGGCGACGGCGCGCTCGGGGAAGGGGTAGTTGGGCACGCCGCGCTCCATTAGTACCTTGATGCCCTTGCTCACTTCCTTCTCGCCCATGAAGCAGGCCAGCACCGGATTCTCGACCTCGTCAGAGAGCTTGGCGATGGCCTTAGCCGTTCCGGGGATGTCGGTCATCGCCTGCGGGGTGAGGATCACCAGCACGCCGTCCACGTTCGGGTCTTTGGCGACGGTTTCGNNCACGGTTTCGATCGCGAACTCGTAGCGGTCGGCTGCCGAGTCCCCCAGCACGTCCACCGGGTTGGCGGCGGAGGCGGCGTCGGGCAGGTAGCTCTCCAGCGTCTTGATCGTCTCGTTCTCGAAGCGGGCGATTTGCAGCCCCGCGCGCTCGATCGCGTCGGTGGCCAGGATGCCCGGCCCGCCTGCGTTGGTAATGATCGCGATGCGGTTGCCCTTCAGAATCGGCTGGTAGGCGAACGCACGCGCGTAGTCGAACATGTCCTCCATGGTGTGGGCGCGCACCACGCCCGCCTGCTTGAACGCCGCCGCGTAAGCCTGCTCGGAGCCTGCCAGCGACCCGGTGTGCGACGATACCGCGCGGGACCCGGCCTGCGTCACGCCGGACTTCACCGCCACGATCGGCAGCTTCTTGCTGGCCTCGCGAGCAGTGTTAATGAACTTCTGCCCGTCGGGTACGCCCTCGATGTAGGCCAGGATCACGTTGGCGTTGGGGTCATCCTGCCACGCTGCCAGCAGGTCGATCTCGCTCACGTCGGCCTTATTGCCGAGGCTGACGAACTTCGAGAAGCCCATCTCGCCTGCCAGCGCCCAGTCGAGCACCGCGGTGCCCAGCGCGCCGGACTGCGACATGAAGTTGATCGGGCCTTTGGGCGGGGTGCCTGCCGCGAACGACGCGTTCAGCGGGGTGTAGGTGTCGATCACGCCCAGGCAGTTCGGGCCGATCACGCGGATGTCGAACTCCTCGGCGATCTCGACCAGCTCGCGCTCGCGCATCAGCCCTTCATGGCCTGCCTCGCGGAAGCCCGCGGTGATCACCACCGCGGCGGGGATGCCTTTCTCGCCGCATTCCCGCATCGCCTGTGGCACGTACTTGTAAGGGATTACGATCACCGCGAGATCGATGTCCTCCTCGACGTCGAGCACGCTGGCGTACGCCGGAATGTCGAGGATCTCGTCGGCCTTGGGGTTGATCGGATACACCTTGTACTTTTCGGCGAAGCCGCTGGAGATGAGATTCTCGACGACGGCGTATCCAAGCTTGTCTGGATCTCGCGATGCACCGATAACAGCTACCGATTGGGGTTCGAAGAACTTATCTAACATACTGGGTTCCTGCTCCGGTTAGGTTAATCACTTGGGTCAACTTGATGGTATATACAGAATGGTGGGGCTGCCATATGCCTCCACCAGCGGGTCAAGGGTAATCGTCTCAGGCGGCGTGCCGTCGGAGAGCGCGCGGTCCACCGCGACCTCCCACTCTGCGCCGTCTGGCAGCAGGGTGTACACCACGCCTTCGCCGTAGACCTCGTAGTCGAACAACTGCTCGTGGCCCGGCCCGGCGGCCTCGGCGAACGTCCACTCGCTGCCATCCAGCGGCGCAATCGCCCACTGCTGGCGCGCCGTGCTGCCGTCTTCCCCGGCGATGCTCACCGAGTCTACCAGAAGCGCATCCCCATCCGGCAGCCAGCGCGCGCCCAGCACCGCCGTCCCGTCGGGGGCAGCGAGCGTGGTGGTCACGCCTTCGCGCAGATCGCGGATCGTCACGCCCTCAGCCCCGGCAGTGCCTTCCGCCGGGTCGTACTGGAGGTACGCCAGCCGCGTGCCATCCGGCGCGAGGACCGGCGAGGCCACCAGCGTGTCCTCGGCAGGCAGGATCAGCGTGCTCGCCCCGGTCTCGACGTTTGCGCCGTAGATGCCGGGCGAATCCGGCTCCGGTGCCGCGGGGGCCAGCAGAACCGGCCCGTGGGCAGGCCACGCGAACGGGACGCGCGCCGCGCGCCCGCCGAGCTGGTCACGCCCGGAGACCACGCGGGTGTCGCCGCCGCCCGCAGGCACGATCATGAGCTGCCACGGCGCGTCGGTAAACGGCAGCCCCTCGGCGACCTGCACGTAGGCCAGCTGTGACGCATCCGCCGAGGGCTGGAGCGCGACGATGCGGTAGCCCTCAGGCGGCTCCACGATCAGCCGCGCGTTCGGCTCGTCGAGCCGCCACGATGCGATCCCGCGCTGGCTGCCATCGGCCTGCCACACCAGGTAGAACAGCGCCGATCCGTCCAGCGCAGCCGCCGCGTCCGTTGCCTGCTGCCCGTCGTTCAGCGGCAGGCTTACCACCTCCACATCCCCATCCGGCCCGATCAGCGCGATCTCACGCGAAGGGCCCTCGCCGCCGATCCAGATCGCGGCAGGGTCGAGCGCGGGGCGCGGTGTGGGGGTTGGGGCAGGGGTTGCGGTTGGGCGGGGGGTAGGCGCAGGCGTCTCGGTGATGATGACCACGGAGTCGCTGTCGGGTGCCGGCGGGCTGCAAGCCAGCAGCATGGCCCCACAGATGGTGAGCGCCGCGCCCAGGCGGACGGCAGGTTGGTGGAAAGCTCGCATGTGTCGCTTTGCGAAGCCGCAGTCAGGGGCGAACCCGCGCTGCGGCGACGAACGGATGTGAACAGCCGGATTATAGCACGCGCCGGGGGGCTGTATAGGTGGCGGCGGCTGACGGGGAGATTTATCAGCCAAATATGTGACGACATTCACAATTGTGCGGGGGCGAGCAAAGAAAATGGCCGGGCATCCTACGATGCCCGGCCACTCGCTTACCGTTCAGGCAGGTGATGCGCTAGGGGCGCGTCATCCCGCTCACGTCGCCGCCGACAGCTTCGATGCTGTCGTACATCAGCTGCATCACGTACTCGCTGTTGTGGGCGAACGCGCCCGGATCCTTCGCAACCCACAGGTAGTTGTAGGATGCGCGGAGCAGGGTGGGCGTCCACGAAGCGTACGCGTTGTCGCGCACAGCTTCTTCGGCGCTGGCCTCACCGTCACCATTCGTGTCGGTGAAGTAGTACGGGTACGAAGCGGGCTCGTAGACGATCGCCGCGCCAGCGGTGTCTGCCGCGTAGGCCGCGATAGCCGCGCTCAGCGCTTCGTGCATCGTCTCGACCTCACCCGCGATGCCCTCAGTCACGTCGCCGTCGCCGTCCCAGTCAACCGCTTCGCCGTCAGGCTGGCGGATGGTTTCGGGCTCGGTCGTGCCGTGGCAGGAGGAGCATTCTTCGACCTTGATCTCGAGGGTGTGGACGTCGTGGCACTCCTGGCAGCTATCGAAGCCACCGACGTGTGCGAAGCGCCCAACGTATTCCTTGCCGTCGTACTGGAACCCACCTGCGGCCTCGCTGCCGAACAGGGTTGCGCCGGCTGCGAAGTAGTGCGGGTTCTGGACGCGCAGGGCTTCGGAAACTTCGTTGTCACCCGCGCCGGAGTTCGCGATCAGAGCCGCGACGCCGGAGCCGGACTGACGGCCCTGGTGGCAGTTCAGGCACAGGTTGCTCTCGGTGTTATCCGCGAAGGACAGCACTGCGCCGCTCGGGAACTCAACCTCAGGCGATTCGTACAGCGTGAATTCGGGCAGGCTGGAGTGGCAGGTCGTGCAGCGGAAGCCCTGGGCCGGTTCGGCGTAGGGGGCCTCACCGTGCTCGAGGTAGAAGGGCAGGCCGACTGCGCTGTGGCACTTGGCGCACGAGCTGGAGACCAGACCCTCTTCGTCCCAGTGACGGAACGCCTCGTGGGCATCGTTGAAGTGCCCGCCGGGGTTGCGGTGCATGGCAGCCATGTCAACCGGGCTGCTGAGCTCTTCGTTCAGCGCCGCGATCGAGTCGTACAGCAGCTGGACGACGTACTTGCCGTTGTGGGCGAACGCGCCGGGGTCCTTCAGGGAGACCTGGTAGTTGTAGGCGGCCTTCAGCAGGCGGCCGGTCCAGGCATTGTAACCACCTTCATCCTCGTCCACAGAGCCGTTGTCGTTCGCGTCGGCGAAGAAGTATGGGTAGCTGTGGGCGTCGTAGATGATGGGGGTGCCGGCAACTTCAGCGGCATACGCCGTGATTGCCTGGTACAGCGACTCGCGCATGCCTTCCAGCTCGAAGTACAGGCCTTCGGCGGTGTCGCCGTCGCCATCGTAGTCCACGGCGGAAGCGGGCATACGGACGTTCTGGAAGTCCTCAGGCGCCGCGACGCCTTCATGGCAGCTGGCGCAGTCTTCAACGCGCAGCTCGAGCGAGTGCGGCTCGTGGCAGCCGATGCAGGAGTCGAAGCCTTCGACGTGCTGGAACTTGCCGAGGTAGTCGTTACCCTCGAACTCGAACCCACCCTGCGCCTCGTGGCCGTAGAGCGTGGCCGCAGCGGCGTAGTAGTGGATATTGATGAAGCCGAGCTCTTCGCTGACGGTGTCGTCATCAGGGACGCCGGCTTCCTCCAGGGCACTGAGCACGCTCACGGTCGAGGCGCGGCCCTGGTGGCACTGCATACAACGGGAGGAGTCATCCAGCCCGGTCAGCTCGTTGCCCGAGGGCATCACGACGCTGGTCATCGAGACGGTGACATCATTGTGGCATGCCTGGCACTCGATCGTCGAGCCAAGCGGTGCCGCGGCATCAACCACGCCGAATTCACTGCCGTCCACACCCAGGAAGTCGAGGTAGCCGCCCGTGCTGTGGCACTTGGCGCAACGATCGGGCACTTCTGCCGGATCTTCTTCATCCCAGTGGCGGAACGCTTCGGCGGTCTCGTCTGCGTGCGGCGAGGCAGCCCATGCCTCTTCGAACGGAACCGTGTCCACGCCGCCTGATTCAGGCTCGGGGCACGTTTCACACTCGGGGCAGGGTTCGGCTTCGGGGCACTCGGCGGTGGCCTGAGCCTCTTCGCCGGTGTCCACCGGTGCAGCGGGTTCCGCCGCACAGGCCGCGATGGCTGCTGCAACCAGCACGAGCAGGGCCATCAAAAAGAAATGTCGAGGTTTCATGCGTCTTTCCTCTCCCCAGATAAGGAGAAAACAAAATTGGTGACGAANNGTGAGAGAGGGGACCTGCGTCGGCGTGCTGCCGTGGCTCTCTCTTCTTCCCTACAGGTTTGCCTACATTGCTGGCAGGCTACCCATGCGCACACCAAGCGCATGGCTTGCGTGCCTACAGGCATTATGGGTCATGTACCACATGTCACAGCAGTGATGTCCATCACAATCTAAGGGGAAGAACGTCACAGACCTATGACATTTATCCCATTCTACGCGACATTTAACAGATGTCAACGTGGGGTATATAACACATAATAGTGGTCACAGGGCCTCTGGCGAGTGCACAGCTCGCTGCCTGTACATTTATTCAAGGAGAGAAACGTGACAGAGCATCCAAAGCACGNNAGCACGGGTCAGGGCTAAGAGGACGCGTGCGCAATTTCTTCTACCCATCCCCGTCGGCCCCACGCTGGCAGCGCCTGCTGCCTTATGCGCTTCTGGGGGTACTCACACTCATCTTGCTGACAGCCGGGGCATACGGCTGGGAATACACCAACTCGCCGGTATTCTGCGGCACCACCTGCCACACCATGCCGCCGGAATTTGCCGCGTATCAGGTTTCGCCCCACGCGCGCGTCGCGTGTGTGGACTGCCACATCGGGCAGGGGTTCATCGCCACGCGCATCACGCGGAAAGCGGGCGACCTGAACCACGTGATCAACACGATCTTTACCAATTACGAATTCCCCATCCATGCCGAGAAGCTGCGCCCCGCACGTGAGACGTGCGAGCTGTGCCACTACCCGGCGAAGTTCTCCGACGACTCGCTGCGGCAGATCGTTCATCACGAGCCCGACGAGCAGAACACGGAGACCACGACGTACATCGCGGTGCGGACCGGCGGCGGCTCGGAGCGTGAGGGGCTGGGCCGGGGCATCCACTGGCACGTCGAGAACGAGGTCTGGTACGTTGCCACCGACGAGCTGGAGCAGGAGATCCCCTACGTGCGGGTGATCGAGTCGGATGGCAGCGAGGTCGAGTACCTCTCGCTGGAGGCGGACGGCGCAGTTGAGGATTACCGCGGCCAGGAAGCCGAGCGGATGGACTGCATCACCTGCCACAACCGCATCTCGCACCTGATTCGCCCGCCGGACGAAGCCGTGGACATGGCACTCAACCGCGAGCAGATCAACGACGATATTCCGTTCATCCGCGCCGAGACCGTAGCCTTGCTCAAGGCCGACTACGACAGCGACGAGGAAGCGCTCGCCGCGCTGGGTGGGCTGGACGAGCTGTACGCCGAGAAGTACCCCGAAGCCTACGATCAATTTCGCGATGACATCCAGCAGGCTGAGGAGATGATCCTCGCGATTTACGAAGACACGGTGTTCCGTACCCAGAAGATCGACTGGACCACGCACCCGAACAACCTGGGGCACGACGACTGGCCCGGCTGCTTCCGCTGCCATGACGGCGAGCACCTCAACAACGAGGGCGAGGCGATCCGGCTGGAGTGCAACCTGTGCCACTCGATCCCGCAGGTGGTTGCGCCGGGTGTGATCGAGCCTGAGCTGCCGCTGGCGACCGGCATCCAACCGGAGTCGCACTTCAGCACGCACTGGATCGCGCTGCACTACCAGTCGTTCGACCAGACCTGCCAGGCGTGCCACACCGTCGAGGACGCAGGCGGCACCAGCAATACGTCGTTCTGCTCGAACTCGGGCTGCCACGGGCGCCCGTGGGAGTACGCCGAGCTGGACGCGCCGGAGCTCTCCGACCTGCTGGCTGCCGAGCGTGAGGCAATTCAGGCCAATATGCCGCCGCCCACGCCGACCCCCGACCCCGACGCGGTGCAGAACATCCCGAGTGATGACCCGCAGCCGACCCAGCCGCCCGCGGCTTCCGGCGGCGACGCGGAAACCCCCGCCGAGGAAGAAGCTGAAGCCGGGGATGAGCCGCTGACGTGGAACGACTCGGTCGGGGCGATCTTCGCCGCCAACTGCGTCTCCTGCCACAGCGAGGCCATTGCGACCGGTGGGCTGGTGCTGGAGACGTACGACGCCGCGATGACCGGTACGCCGGACGGGCCGGTGATCCTGGCGGGCGATGCCGACGGCAGCCCGCTGGTCGAGGTGCAGCNNAGTGCAGCGCGGTGGGCACTTCGCCACACTGGAAGACGACGTACTGCAGATCGTGATCGACTGGATCAACTTCGGCGCGCCGGAGGAATAAACCCGGCGGCGCCGGAAGGACTCGGCTAACCCATGCATGTCGATGCCATTCTCGTCGTCTACTTCGTCTACGGGTTAGCGTTCTTTGCGATGGGCCTGGCCCTGATACTGGGCCAGGCCGGTCAGCTGGCCGAGCGCGACGTCCGCCGCGCCATGTACGCGCTGGCGGCGTTCGCGCTGCTGCACGGCCTGCACGAGTGGTACGAGATGTTCCTGCGGCTCGACGAGGTGGTGCTGGGCCTCCACCCTTCCACCGCCGAGGAGATTCTGCGGGTGGTGGTGCTGGTCGGGTCGTTCGGCCTGCTGGCGCTCGCCGGGTGCGAGCTGCTCTGCCCTGAGCACAGGCTTCACGCGCTGCTGACGGTGTTGTTCATGGTGTTCGCGGCGGGCGCGGTGCTCATCGTCACCCGGTACAGGATGACCCATGCCACCCTGCACGCGCTTGACGTATGGGCGCGTTACAGCCTCGGGGTGACCGGGGCGACGCTGACCGGGGTGGGCCTGATGCGCCGCGCACGTGGCTACCACAGCGATAACCGCCCGGCGTGGGCGGGGCTGTCAGTCGCGGCGCTGGCGCTGGTGGTCTACGGGCTGGTCGGCCAGACTGCGCCGCCGCCGAGCGTGATCTGGCCCTCGACGGTCTACAGCTCGGAGACGTTCCGCCAGCTCTTCGGCTTCCCGGTGCAGATCCTGCGGGCGGCGGTGGCGGCGGCAGCGACGGCCGGGCTGCTGGTGGCGCTCCGCGCGCTGGAACAGGCCCGCCAGCGGCAGATGCGGGCGGAAACCGAGGCGCGGCTGGCCGCACAGGCGCAGGTGCGTCAGGAGCTGGCACGGCGCGAGGCGCTCCAGAAGGAGCTGCTGAGACGGACGATCGACGCGCAGGAAGCCGAGCGCGGCCGGATCTCGCGGGAACTGCACGATCACATCGGCCAGACGCTGACCGCGCTCAGCTACCGCACCGCGGCCATCGAAGCTGCGTACGACAACCCGCAGCGCGACGCCCGTGCCGACCTGAAGGACGTGTCGGCGCTGGTGGAGGAGGCGCTCGCCGACCTGCGGCACCTGGTGACCGACCTGCGCCCGGCGCAGCTCGACGATCTCGGGCTGGTTGCCGCGCTGCACTGGCTGGCCGATCAGGCGCGGGATCGCACCGGACTCGACGTGATGGTCAGCGTCGAAGGGCGCAAAGCACGGCTCGACCCGGCGGTGGAAACCGCGCTGTTCCGCATCGCGCAGGAGTCGCTGACGAACGTCGTCCGGCACGCCCGCGTCAGGCAGGCGCACGTTGCACTGTACTTTGAGGCGGATGCGGTCACGTTGACGGTGCGCGACGCGGGCCGGGGGTTCGTGCTCTCGGCGGTGATGGATGCAGGAGCGTTCGATGATGATACAGCCTGGGGGCTGTTGGGGATGCAGGAGCGCGCCGAAGCGGTCGACGGCAGCCTGATAGTATCCTCTCGCCCCGGGGAAGGGACGGTGGTGTGCGTGCGCATACCGCAGCCGGGAGACACTGGGGATGCCTGAAGGGTCTGAACTGATTCGTCTGGTGCTGGTAGATGACCACGATGTGGTGCGCTCCGGGATTCGCGCGCTGCTCGACGCACAGGCCGACATGGTTGTGGTCGGCGAGGCGTCGAACGGGCGCGAGGCGCTGGAGCTGGTCGTGGATACCGAGCCAGATGTCGTGCTGATGGACATCACCATGCCGGAAATGAACGGCATGGAGGCGACACGGCAGATGAAGCTCTGCTGCGGGGAAGCCGCAGTGCTGGCCCTGACCATCCACGAGGGGCGCGAGTACTTCTTCGAGATGCTCAGCGCCGGGGCATCGGGCTACGTGCCGAAGAGCGCCGCGGCTGAGGAGCTGATGATCGCGATCCGCGCGGTCGCGCGCGGGGAGGTGTACCTGCACTCCTCGGTCGCCCAGCTTCTCTTGCAGGACCACCTGCGCCGCAGCCCGGACGCCGAGCCGGTGGACAGCCCGATAGGCCACCTGACCGACCGCGAGCGCGAGGTGTTGACGCTGGTCGNNGCTCAACCGCGAGATCGGCGAGGAGCTCGGGATCAGCCCCAAGACCGTCGCCCGTCACCGCGAGAACATCATGCAGAAGCTCGGCCTGCACAGTCGCACCGAACTGGTGAAGTATGCGATCCGCATCGGGCTGATCGACATCGACGAAGAATAAAGCTGCGCTGAATCAATAAGCCGCGCTGCCCGAACCCGGACAGCGCGGCTTTTGTGTGGTGCGGGTGAAACTACGTCACCGTGATGATCGTGGTCGGCTCGCCCTCGGTGCGCTCGTAGTACTCGTCCTCGTAGTTGAGGTGCGGGGCCGTCCAGCGGTAAATCCACTTGGCGGCGTCCGGCGTCACGTTGATGCAGCCGTGGCTGCGTGGCAGCCCGAAGTTGTTGTGCCAGTACGCGCCGTGGACCGCCGCGCCGTTGTTGCCGAAGTACGTGCACCAAGGCACGCCGTTCACATCGTAGGGGAGCCCCACGTCCGAGCCGCCGCGCATGCGGCGCGACGGCCGCTTGCGCTCGATGTTGTAGTCGCCCTCGAGGGTCTGGAAGTTGACCAGCGTGCCGTCGTCGTTCTCGAAGCTGGTGCCGGATGCGATCCGTGTGTGGAACACCAGATCGTCGCCCTCGTAGCAGCGCAGCATCTGCTCGCCGAGGTTGATCTCCACGCGCTTGCCCTCGACGTTGGGGTGGATCGGGTCAAACTCCGAGCGGTCGATGCGCCGGATGTGCTCGGCCATTACCCACGCCGGGCGGTTCTCCTCCACGTCGTCGTACAGCCGGTACCACACCCGGCCCTCGTCGTCCTCCGCCGCCTCGACCACCTTGTGAACCTGACCCCAGAATCCCTGATAGTGCGCGTAATCCCAGCGACGAGCGCGCAGAGACGGACGCTGGAACTGCCAGGTGAGCGGCACCGCGACCTCGCCCCAGAAACCGTCGCCTTCCCACGACGTGACCGGCTGCTGGTACTGCTCGCGGCAGGGCACCACGTACGCCGAGTGCACGAACCCTTCGTGGGTGCGGAACCACACGCTGCTGTGGGCACGTGCGTCGTAGCGGATGCCGTGCACCGCCTCGTAGATCGGCATCACAAAGCCCCAGCCGACTGAGCGCAACGAAGCGGCGCGCGGTGACGGCTCGCGGAACACGCGCAGCCACGACGCACCGTGCACACGCCCGAAGAGCGGCGGGTTATCGTAAATCTCGTTGAACACGTTGGTCGGGTCGTTGTAATTGTAAGTCGTCCCGGTCTGCGGGTCGGGCTCCTGAGCCAGCGCGATCTGCGCGCTNNGCAGCTTTCAGGAAGTAACGTCGTGATAGGGATTTCGGCATAGCCTCACCTTCGTAAGCCTTGTCTCGGTCAGGATTATAGCAGGCGGCAGGGGTTCTTCAACACGCCAAACGGCTGGCATTGAGGCACGAGAAAGCCTCACCCCGGGCCGGGATGAGGCCAGTCGTGCGTGCCTGGTTGGCGTGCGAGGGCTTACCCCTGCCCGCCAGGTTTGCTTGGGCCGCGGCGCATGCCGCGCGCCTGTGACAGCCCCGGCAGGGTGATCCCCGGCTTGGGCGGGGCAGCCGGGGGGCGCGCGCCGTTGCGGTGCGGCGCAGGCGGCGGGGGCGTTTCAGCGGCGGGCTTCGCAGCGGGGGCTGGCGCGGGCTTCGGGTGCTCGGCGAGAACCTCCTTCACGCGCCCGATCAACCTCTCCGGTGCAAACGGCTTCAGGATGTAGTCCAGCGCGCCGACTGCCAGCCCGCTCTTGACCTCGTCCTCCTGCCCTTTGGCGGAGAGGAACAGCACCGGGGTGCTGCGGGTTGCCGGGTCTTCCTTCAGGCGGGCGCACGCCTCGTAGCCGGTCATGCGCGGCATCCGCACGTCGAGCAGGATCACGTCGGGGTTCTCGGCCTTCGCCTTCGCGACGGCTTCCTCCCCGTTGCTGGTCGCCACAACCTCGAAGCCGCCGAACTGCAGCGTAAAGGCGATCAACTCGCGGATGTCGGATTCGTCTTCGGCGATCAATATCTTCGGCATGATGTCGTCTCTATGGGGGGATCAGCCCCCGGCTTCACGAGCAGGTTCCGGGTCAAAGTTGGGCGATGGCTCGGGGCGGTAGGGCAGCCACAGGCTGAACGTGCTGCCCGCGCCGACCTCGCTCTCGAACCACACGCGCCCCTGATGCAGCTCGACGATCTGCTGCACGATCGATAGGCCCAGCCCGGTGCCCGCGGTCTTGAATACCAGCGGGTGGCTCTCGCCACGGTAGAAGCGCTCGAATACGTGGTCGCAGTCCTCCGGTGGGATGCCGATGCCGGTGTCGATCACGTCGATCTGCACACCGCTCCCGTTCGGGCTGGCGACCACCGTCACCTGCCCGTCGTCCGGCGTGTACTGGTAGGCGTTGCCGATCAGGTTGCTCACCGCCTGCGTGATGCGTTCGTAGTCGCCGTGGACGACCGGCAGGTCGTCGGGCAGCTC
>JABAOG010008037.1_pt1 | contig 15413 bp, 5 predicted proteins | sample 7062131 | NCBI WGS metagenome assembly JABAOG01 (sample SAMN14538629, study PRJNA623070) | marine sediment metagenome | biome: marine biome [ENVO:00000428]; feature: marine pelagic biome [ENVO:01000023]; material: deep marine sediment [ENVO:00002113] | place: India: Arabian Sea | collected...
CAAGGTCGGCCCACGCTGTCGGTGATCATCACCCCGAGCCGCACCATGTAGCGTCGTTCCAATCGACGCCTGAGTTCGGCGGCCGACGCGTCTGCATCCTCCGGCAACAGCAGGACCGTCTCTTCGTCGCCCCGCACGTTCGAGCGGTCGATGCCGGCGTTCGCGAGCACGACGCCGCTGCGGTGCTCGACGATGATCACCAGCGGCGTATCGCGCACGACTCGCCGGCTCTCGCGCAGGACGAGTTCGGCGAGTCGTGGGTCTTTCTCGCTGGCATACGCGAGCGACAGCGCCCGGGCCGACGGCTTCACGTCGTTCAGGTCGACGAATCGGCCCTCCGCCTTCGAGACGATCTTCTGCGCGACGGCGACAATGTCGCCGTCGCGCGGCTCGAGCTCCGCGGTGTCGATGCATCGGATCAGCAAGGCCGCGAGGTCGGCGCCGGGCTCGATCTCCGGAATCCCGGTGACCGGCAGGAAGGACAGCTTCGGCGCCGCCATTTTGGTGGCCGGCTATGCCTCGGCGACGCCGGTCATGCGGATCCCGGCGTGGCTGCCCGGGTACCGCTTGTTCATGAAGATCAGAACCGAAGTCAGCGCCTCCATCGCGGCGGAGTTGACGAGCGGGCCCGCGTGCCAGGCCCTGAATCCGGCCTGCTCGGCCAGGCGAATCACGGCTGCGCGATCGGCGAGCTGATCGCCGGCGACCAGCACGTCACAGTCCATGTCCGCGTCGGATGCCATCAGGTCGGCCGCGACGTTGTGGAAGGCCGACACGACGCGCACGTCCTCGCCCACGATCTGCCGGGCCAGGACGGCCGCGCAGCCTGCGGCGGGCAGTTGGACACGGGCGACCTTGGGCGGCACCAGCGGCACCGTCGTGTCGACGAGGATCTTACCGGCGAGGCGGTCGCGGATATCCTCGAGCGTCGGTCGCTGGTGCGCGAACGGCACGGTCAGCACGACGATATCCCCCGATCCGGCGGCCGCCGCGTTCGTCTGGCCGGCGACCTGGGCGCTGGACACCGCGGCGCGCAGCTCGGCGGCGGCGGCGTCGGCCTTCGCCTGGGTCCGGGAACCGATGACGATGGCGTAGCCGGCGCGGGCCCAGCGTCTCGCGAGCCCGGTACCGAGGGCTCCGGTGCCACCGATGATGGCGATCGTCTCGATCTTCTGAGATGTTTTCATTTTCGATGTGTGCTGAATGGCTGCGGCGAACGCGCATGGTAGCCCGCCGGCGGGGATCGGCCAATAACGGCGGCGATCCAGGCCCCGCGGCCAGTGGCCGATCGGACCGCGACTGTTGCAGAATACCGGTACCCGACCCGACCGAGTTATAGATACGGCAGGCGAAGAAAACTGCCGCGCCCGAGCGGCGACAGCATACCGGATGACGAATTCAGCCCGTTTCGCCGCGCAGGCGGACGGCCCGTCATAGCAGGGACGCGGGATGGTGGAGGAGCATATGGAGATATATAAAGAGTTTATGTTCGAGGCAGCCCACCGGCTCCCGAATGTGCCGGAAGGCCACAAGTGCGCCCGGCTGCACGGGCATTCGTGGAAGGGCACGATATACGTCGCCGGCGAAGTCGACCGGGAGCAGGGGTGGGTCATGGACTACGCCGACATCAAGAAGAAATTCCGGCCGATCTACGAGCAGCTCGATCACCATTACCTGAACGACATCGAGGGGCTGGAGAATCCGACGAGCGAGGTCCTCGCCAAATGGATCTGGGATCGCCTGAAACCGGATCTCCCGGAGTTGACTCGTGTCGTCATCAACGAGACCTGCACCTCGGGTTGTATTTATCGGGGCGAGCATGACTGAGGTCTCCGCGCGCTTCGCGGTTGCCACCGGCGCGGACGAACGGTACATGCGTGCCGCGCTCGACGTCGCGCGCCGCGGGCTGCTGGCGGGCGAACCCCCGATCGGCGCCTGCCTGGTCGGCGACGGCGGGATCCTGGCCAGTTCGAACAACGGGGTCATCAGTGAACTCGACGCGACGGCGCACGCAGAGATACGCGTGATACGCGAGGCGTGCCGGGAGCGGCGCACATTGTCGCTCGACGGCTGCACGCTGTACGCGACCGTCGAACCATGCCCGATGTGCCTCGGTGCGTGCCACTACGCCGGTGTCCGACGCGTCGTGTTCGGTGCCACGCTGGAGGATATTCACCGCCTCACGGGTGGGGAACTGCGCATCGATCGCGCGGCGTGGTCGGCGGCCGGACTCGAGGTCGCGCTGACCGGGCCCTGTCTCGCCGACGAATGCCGGGAACTGCTGGCGCAGTGGCCGCTCCGCTCCCACCGCTGAGTCGAGGCAACGCGATGGACGCGTCCGACGAAGTCACGCAATACGATGCCATCGCCGAACAATATCGGCGTTCGAAGGATTCGCCGCTGCGTCGCCACGTCGAGGCGCACACCTTCATGCGGCTGCTCGGCGACGTCCGCGGCAAGCAAGTGCTCGACCTTGCCTGCGGCGAAGGGTTCTATGCGCGTCGCATCCGGGCGGCCGGTGCGGAGCGGGTCGTCGGGGTGGACGTGTCCCGCGAGATGATCGAGCTCGCCCGTGAGCAGGAGCGGGCGGAGCCGCTGGGTATCGATTACGTGCACGCCGACGTGGCCGATCTCGACGCATCCCGGGCGCTGGGTAAATTCGACGTCGTGTCCGCCGCCTACCTGTTGCATTACGCGCCGGACGAGTCGGCGTTGCTCCGCATGTGTGCGAATATCGCGCAGCACCTGCGGACGCGCGGACGTTTCGTGACCCTGAACGAAAACCCCGACCAGCCGCCGGAGCATTTCGCGGGCTACGAGCAATACGGCTTCAACAAGACCCTGGAGCCACCGCTGCGCGACGGCGCGCGCATCACCTACTGGATGATCGCGGGCCGGGACATGTTCCGGATTCGTGCGCACTGGTTCTCGCGCGCGACCTACGAGCGTGTGCTGACGGCGTCCGGCTTTCGGTCGGTGACCTGGCACCCGCTGCTGCTCGACCCGGCCGGCATCGCGGCGTATGGCCGCGAGTACTGGCAAGAGTACCTGGAGAACCCGCCCGTCGTCGGGCTCGAGTGTCGGTTCTGAAGCCATGCAGCCGCTGCATGCCTTTGTCGAAGGCTTCGCCGTCTCGCGCGCCGGCTCGATCGCGATCAGCGACCCGCGCCGTCGTCTGACTTATGCCGAACTGAATGCGCGTGCGAACCGCGTCGCGCATCGCCTGATCGAGGGAGGCGCCGGTGTCGACGACGTGGTCGGGTTGTGCGCCGGGGCGGGCGCCGACTTGATCGTCGGCATGCTCGGCATCATGAAGGCGGGCGCCGCGTATTTGCCGCTGGACCCCGCCGTGCCCGCACGCCGTCGCAACGGCATTGTGGCGCAGGCTCGGCCCATCGCGATCGTCGCGGACGAGCACGGCGCGGGCCTGTTCGACGACGCGGACCTCCCGGTCGTGCCGGTCGGCGCCCGCGACGGGCAGGAAGCCGATCCCGGCGTCAGCGTCGTCGGGTCGCAACTCTGCTACGTCATGTTCACGTCGGGTTCGACGGGCGAACCGAAGGGCGTCATGGTGACGCATGACAATCTCGCGTGCCTGTTCGACGATATCGGTCGGCGGCTCGACATCGCGGGCGACGATACGTGGACGCTGTTTCACACTTGCGCGTTCGGGTTCTCCGTCTGGGAGATCTGGGGCGCGCTTCGTCACGGCGGTCGGCTGGTCATCGTGCCGCCGGCGTTGCGTACCGATCCACGCGGGTTCGCGAAGCTGGTCCGCGACGAGGCGGTCACCGTCGTCAGTCAGACGCCGTCGGCATTTCGGCAGAATTTTCTGGCTGATGCGCTCGACCCGGCCGCATACGGAACGACGCTGCGCGCGATCGTGCTGAGCGGCGAGGCGGCGGTCGGCGCCGATGTGCGAGCCTGGTTCGACCGACATCGCGAGGCGCGGCCGGCGCTGTTCAACACCTATGCGATCACCGAGACCAGCGGGCAGCTGACACTGCACGAGTATTGCCGCGAGCGACTGTCGGACGCCGACCTGCGCACCGTCGGTCGGCCCCTCGATCACGCGGAACTGCACGTTCTCGACGCGCGTCTGCGGCCGGTGCCAGCCGGCGACGTGGGCGAGCTGTTCGTCGGCGGACCGTGTGTCGCGCGCGGCTATGTCGACGAGGAGGCGCTGACGGCGCGCCGGTTCGTGTGCGTGCGACCGGACGGTCGCGGCCCGGTGCGCGTGTATCGGACCGGGGACCTCGCGCGCGTGCTGGACGACGGCCGCCTGGAGTTTTGCGGCCGCGCGGACGACCAGATCAAGCTGCGAGGCTACCGGATCGAGCCGGGCGAGATCGAGACGGTATTGCGTTCGCGCGCCGACGTGCGCGATGCGGCGGTCGCCCTGCGTCCCGGTGCCGGCGGTCAGCCGCGCCTCGTCGGCTACGTCGTGCCCGATGATAAGAAGGCCGCAGGCGACGCACCCGAGTTCTGGCCATCCGTCGGGCCATACCAGGTCTACGACGAATTCCTGTACGACCTGATGAGCGCGGAGACCGAACGACTGGACCGCTACCGCGAGGCACTCACCGGGTTCGTTCGCGATCGCGTCGTGCTCGACATCGGTACCGGGGAGAACGCTCTGCTCGCGCGCATGTGCGCCGAGGCGGGCGCGCGCCACGTCTACGCGGTCGAGCTGATCGAGGAGGCGTGCGACAAGGCGCGCGCGCTGGTTCGCGAACACGGGCTCGGCGACCGGATCGACGTCATCCGCGGCGATATGGCTACCGTCGAGCTGCCGGAACCCATCCAGGTCTGCACGCAGGGGATCATCGGCAACATCGGCAGCGCCGACGGCATCGTGCCGATCTGGAATGCGGCACGCAGGTTCTTCGCCGCCGACTGCGTGCCGGTGCCGGCCCGATGTCGAACGATGATCGCTGCGGTCGAGCTGCCGGCCGAACTCTCCGCGCGACCGGCGTTCGGCCGGCTGGCCCGCGGCTATGCCGAGCGCGCGTTCGACAAGCTCGGCCGGCGTTTCGACGTGCGACTCTGCGTTCGCAACCTGCCAGCGGAGGCGATCGTATCCGAAGCGCTCGTGTTCGAGGACCTCGACTTCCACGGCGACCTGACGCTAGATACCGTCGGCGGGGGGAGCTTCGAGCTGCGGCGCGACGCGCGTGTCGACGGCTATGTCTTGTGGACGGTGGTAACAACGGCAGGCGAGGACGCGGTCGACTATTTTCGCAACCAGCGCGCATGGTTGCCGGTGTTCTTCCCGCTCGGCGGCGAGGACGCCGCGCCGCGTCTGCGGGCCGGCCAGCGCATCCACGGCCGGTGGTTCGTGTCGTCGATGGACGGCGTGCACCCCGATTATCGGATCGAGACGACCTGCGACGGTCGCGACGGGGCCGGCCGTCGTTTCGTCTATGCGTCGCACTACGACGAGACCGCCTACGAATCGACGCCCGTCCATCGCGCCCTGTGGAGGGCACCGGCCGACGATGCTGACGACTCGCCGTTGGCAGGGCTGCGGGACTGGCTCGCCGAGCGGCTGCCGGAGTACATGGTGCCGGTCGACTGGGTGCGGCTGGGCGAACTGCCGCGTACGCCGGGTGGCAAGCTCGATCGAAAGGCGCTGCCGGCACCGGCGCGGGAACGGTCAATGGAGGCACGCCCGGAATACGGCTCGCCGCTGGAGGCGGACCTCGCCGAACTGTGGCGCGACGTGTTGAACGTCGACGGCATCGGCCGCGACGAAAACTTCTTCGACCTGGGTGGCGATTCGATCGCCGCCGTGCGGCTGACGAGCGCGATGCAGCGGCTGCTCGACGCCAACGTCATGCTCGTCGCCATCTTCGACGCGCCGTCGATCGGCAAGTTGGCGGACTATCTTCAGCAGCGGCATCCCGACGAGGTCGCCGCGCGTTACGCGCCGGAGCCCCGCCGGTCCGCCGGTGCCCCGGCGACCGAGACGCGCGACTCGATCTCGGCGCCGCTGTCCTTTCCGCAGCAGAGTTTCTGGTTGCTCGAGCAACTGTACCCCGGCATTGGCGGCGGTAACGAACAGTTCGTCATCCCGCTGACGGGCGAAGTCGACGAGTCGGCGCTGGACCGCGCGTGGAACGGACTACTGGAACGACACGAGATCCTGCGCACGGTCTTCCGCGACACGGCGAGCGGCCCGCGGCAGATCGTCATGCCGCATCGCCCGGTCGTGCTGCCAATCGTCGATCTGACCGACGCCAGCGGGACAACTGTGCGAGACGCAGCGGCCGCGTCGCGACGGCGGGAGTACGATCTCGCGACCGGGCCGCTGATCCGCGCGACCTTCTATCGCTCGGGCGCGCGCCGGTCACACCTCGTCGTCGACGCGCATCACATCGTCGCGGACGGCCTCTCGATTCGCGTGCTGCGCGACGACCTGGCGGCTTTGTACGAGCGCGCGACGGCCGGCGGTCCCCTCGCGCTGCCCCCGGCACCCATGCAGTACCGGGAGTTCGCGGCGCGCCAGCGCGCCGAGTTCGACCGGCTTCGACTCGCGCACCAGCTCGACCACTGGACCGCGGCGTTGCGCGACGTCCCCGACGCGACCGGCCTCCCGTGCCTGGCGGTCGAGGCCGGCGGTGGCAACCGCCATGCGCAAGTGGATCTGCGGATCGACGTGGCGCTCGCCGATGCGCTGCGGGAATTTGCGCGAGAATCCGGCGCTACGCTCTTCATGACGCTGCTGGCCGCGCTGCGCACGCTGTTGTTTCGCTATGGCGAGGAGCCCGACATACCGATCGGCTCGCCGGTCACCTGTCGGGACGGCGGGGCGACGCGCGACATGGTCGGTTGCATGGTGAACAACGTCGTCTTCCGCACGCGAGTCGACGGTAACGCGTCGTTCCGCGACGCGCTGCGCGCGGAGAGAGAAACGGCGCTCGCGGCGTTCGAGCACAGCGGGGCACCGTTCGAGAAGGTCGTGGAGGCGGTCGCCCCGCAACGCCGCTTCGGCCGCCATCCGCTGTTCCAGGTGCTGTTCCTGTTCGAGGCGGGGCGCGAGCCGGTGGCACGCGGTGGAGGCATCGAGTTCGGCCTGACGACCTGGGCCGCGGAACGCGACTCTTACTGGGATCTCGAAATATCGATGTCGGACGGCGGCCCGGGCGCACCGATCGACGGGTATTTCGGGTATGCGCTCGGCCGTTTCGACGCCCCCATCGCCGCCGCGGTCCCGGAACGGCTCGCGTGCTGGCTACGGGAATTGATGCGTGACCCCGACCTGCCGCTGATGCGCGTCACGATGCTCGATCGGGAGGCGTCGCGACGTGCAGCGGTCGCGAGTCAAGGCGCGGCGACGCCGTATCCTGAGACGCAGACCCTCCATGGCCTGTTCGCGGCCCAGGTCCGCCGGACCCCGGATACCCCGGCACTCGTCGTCGAGGGCCACGGTCGCGAGGACCGGGTGCTGAGTTACGCGGAACTCGATCGACGTGCGGGGCTGCTCGCGGAGCATCTGACCGCGCTGGGCCTGTCGCGTGGCGGACTGGTCGGCGTCTCCGCAGGCCGATCCCCGGAACTGGTGATCGCTATCCTGGCCGTGCTCCGAGCCGGTGGCGCTTACGTGCCGCTCGACCCGGCGTATCCGCCGGCACGGCTGGAATTCATCGCCCGGGATACCGGCATCGACGTCGTGCTGGCGTCCGGCGCGATCACCACCACCCTCGATGCCGGCACTCAGATCATCCGGATCGATCGGTTCGACTGGCGGAGGCCGATCGACGACCCGGCGCGGCCTGCGCCGGTCGCGGTCGAAGTCGGTCCTGACGAGCCGGCCTACGTGCTCTATACCTCCGGTTCCACGGGCCGTCCAAAGGGCGCGGTCGGGTTGCATCGCGGCGCCGTGAATCGCTGCGCGTGGATGTGGACCGAATTCGGATTCGCCGCGGACGATTGCTTCGTGCTGCGGACCAGTCCGAATTTCGTCGACTCGGTGTGGGAGATTTTCGGCGCGCTCTGCCATGGGGCGACGCTGAAGGTCCTTCCGGAAGAGACGCTGCGTGACCCGGCGCGGCTGGTCGGCGCGCTCGCGGTCGGTGCGCCGGTCAGTCACATCGTGCTGGTGCCATCGTTGCTGACGGCGATGCTTGATGCGGAGCCCGATCTCGCCGCCCGCCTGCCCCGGCTGCGTGCTTGCATCACCAGCGGCGAGCCGTTGACGCCCGCGTTGCTGCGGCGATTCCGCGCGGCGGCCCCGGGGGTGGCGCTGCTGAACACCTACGGGACGTCCGAGGTATGGGATGCGACCTGCTTCGATACTCGTCACTGGGAGCCGTCGCAGGGTCGCGTGCCGATCGGTAAACCGATCGGCAACGTGCGCGCGTACATCCTGGACCGCGGCGNNTGGAATCGGCCGTCACTGACCGCGGAGAAATTCGCACGGGATCCGTTCCGGCCGGACGAGACGATGTATCGCACCGGGGATCTCGCCCGCCGCCTGCCCGATGGGAACATCGAGTGCCTGGGCCGCATGGACCAGCAGGTCAAGCTGCGCGGATTCCGCATCGAGTTCGGCGAAATCGAGAACGCGCTCGTCGCCGACTCGGCCGTCGATCGGGCGACGGTCGATCTGCGCGCGGACGCGTCCGGGGAACCGGTCCTTGTCGCCTGGATCGTTCCCCGCGCCGGGGCGGACACCGGGGCTGGCGCGCGCGCAGCATTGCGCAAGGTGGCGCAGTCCGGACTGCCGGACTACATGGTTCCCGGCGGCTACGTATTCGTCGACGCGATGCCGCTGACGCCTAATGGCAAGGTCGACCGGCGCGCGTTACCCGAACCCGATGCCGCGGACCTGCGTGCGGGTGAGGCGGGCGCGCGCTATTCGGCGCCGGTCGGTCCGACCGAGAATGCCGTCGCCGATATCTGGCGAGACGTTATCCGCGCGGAGCGGGTCGGCCGGGAAGACGATTTTTTCGCCAGCGGCGGGCATTCGCTGACGGCCGCACGACTGCTGGCGCGCCTGCGCGCGAAATTCGATGTCGATCTCGGGCTGCGCGAGCTGTTCGACGGTCCGAACGTTGCCGCACTCGCGGCCGCTATCGATCGGCGCGTCGCGCTGACGAATTCGACCGAGCGTCGCCTGGATGGCGGCATACCGTCCTCGCCGGAAGACGAATCTCGCCTGTCGTTCGGACAGGAGCGCCTCTGGTTTCTGAACGAACTCGATCCGGACAGTCCGGCCTACAACATCGCCTTCACGATCGAGATGAAGGGCGAGGTCGACGCGCGCGCCATGCAGCAGGCGCTCGATCAGCTCGTCGCGCGTCACGAGCCGCTCCGCGCGTCGTTTCCTGCCGCCGGCGGGCGGCCTCGTCAGCGGATCGTCGCGGAGTCGCGCGTCGCGCTCGTCGAGTCGGATCGGTCCGGTCTCGATGACGAAGCCCTGCAGTCCGACCTGTGGCAAATCGCGGCACAGCCGTTCGACCTGGCGTCCGGCCCATTGCTGCGGGTGCACCTGCAGCGCTACGGGCCCGCGCGCAGCCGCCTCGTCATCGTCGTTCATCACATCGTCAGCGACGGTGTGTCGAACGGAATCCTGTTCAGCGAACTGGCGCAGCTCTACGCGGCCGCCAGCGCCGGAGAACCGCCGGCCCTGACCCCACTGGCATGCCGCTATGCGCAGTTCATCGGCTGGCAGCGCGATCCCGGCAGGGAAGGCGAACTCGCCGCGGCGATGACGTACTGGCAGCGGCAGCTCGCCGGGGCGCCGCCCGCGCTGGAGCTGCCGACCGACCGGCCGCGGGCGGCCGAGCAGCGGTTTCGCGGTGGCTGGCTCTGGCGCCGAATCGGTCGCGGGCGGGCGGACTCATTGCGCGAGCTCGGGCACGCTCACGGCTGCACGTTGTTCATGGTCATGCTGGCCGCGTTCGACGTGCTGCTGCATCGCTATTCGGGGCAGACCGATCTCGTGGTCGGGACTCCGGTGGCCGGGCGCGAGCGAATGGAATTCGACGCGCTGATCGGATTATTCATCAACACCGTCGCGCTGCGTGTCGACGTCGCGGGTGACCCGACGTTCGCCGATCTGCTGGCGCGGGTCCGCGACGTCACCCTGGACGCTCAGACTCATCAGCGGCTGCCGTTCGAAAGACTCGTCGAGGCACTGCGTCCCGATCGCACGCTGAGCCACGCACCGGTATTCCAGGTCATGTTCAACCTCACGCCGATCCCCGAGCGCGAGGCCGACGCCGGCGGCGTCGAGTTCACGATGGGGCGCCTGCTTGATCACGGCGTGTCGACCTTCGACCTGACGTTGTCGATCGGCGAGCGCGCCGATGGACTCGAACTCGTCTACGAATACGACAGCGACCTGTTCGATCGCGACACGATCGGCCGCATCGCGGTGCATTACGATCAGCTGTTGCGCGCGATCGTCGAGGAGCCGGAACGGCGGCTGAGTCGGCTCCCGATGCTGACCGTCGCCGAAATCCGGCGCCTGACGCATGCGGATGCCGCGCCGGTCTGGGACTCACCGCACACGGTGCCCGAACTCTTCGAGCGTCAGGCCGAACTGCACGAGCGCTCGGCGGCAGTCCTCGACGGCGACCGCACCGTCAGCTATGGCGAACTGGACCGGCTCGCGAACCGGCTTGCCAACGAATTACGCACACGCGGCATCGAACCGGGACGGCGTGTGGCGGTCTGCATGGAGCGATCGGTCGACGCCNNAAAGCCGGTTGTGCCTACGTGCCGGTCGATCCGGACTATCCGCGCGAGCGCGTCCAGGGCATGTTGGACAGCGCCAGGCCCGACGCGGTGGTTACGCGCTCCCGGTTCGCGCGATTGTTCGCCGGCGAAAAGGCCGGGCCGCGCGTCGTCGTGGAACTCGATCTGCATGCGGCTTCGATCGCCGCACAACCGGACGCGCGTCCCCCCGTGGGGGTAACGCCGGACATGTTCGCATACGTCTTGTTCACCTCGGGTTCGACCGGTCGGCCCAAGGGCGTGTGCATCACTCATCGAAACCTGGCGAGTGCGTTCGGCGCGTGGAAGCGCCTCTACGAGCTGGGGCCCGACGATCGGCATCTGCAGATGGCCGGCCTCGCGTTCGATGTGTTCACCGCGGACTGGGTGCGTGCGCTGTGTTCGGGGGCGAGCCTCGTCATTTGCCCGAAATCGATATTCCTTGACCCGCCGGCGCTGGCGGCGATCGTTTGCGCGCAGCGAATCACGGTCGCGGAGTTCGTGCCGGCGGTCGTTCGTGGGCTGGTCCGGCACCTGGCGGGCTCGCGAGACGACCTCGCGCGGATGCGACTCGTCGTCGTCGGCTCCGACGTCTGGCACGGCGCGGAGTGCAACGAATTGGTCCGCGTGGCCGGCCCGCGCGTCCGGGTCATCAACTCATACGGCGTTGCCGAAGCCACCATCGATGCCACCTGGTTCGACGCGTCGGCGAGCGAGCCGCTGCCGGCCGACTCGAGCGTGCCGATTGGGACGGCGTTTGCGAACAGCATCGTCTACGTCTGCGACGAGAATTTGCGCCCGCAGCCCGTCGGCGTGCCCGGTGAACTCTGCATCGGCGGCGCGAGTGTCGGCAGCGGATACGTGGATGACCCCGAGCTGACTCGGGAAAAATTCGTCGCGGATCCGTTCAGACAGCACGGCAGGTTGTACCGAACCGGCGACCGCGCGCGCGTTCGCGGCGACGGCTCGCTGGAGCTGCTCGGCCGCACCGACCGGCAGGTCAAGCTGCGCGGTTTCCGCATCGAACCCGGCGAGATCGAGGCGGCCCTGATGAACGACGCGGCGATCGCGGAGAGCGTCGTCATCTTGCGGGAGTTCGCGCCCGGCGACGCCCGGCTCGTCGCCTACGTCGTGCCCAGCGGTGAGCTGCCGGACCATGCGGTACTGCAGAAATCCCTCAAGGAACGTTTGCCCGACTACATGGTGCCGGCGGCGTTCGTCGCGCTCGACGCGCTGCCGCTGACGCCCAACGGCAAGGTCGACCGGCGCGCACTCCCGCAACCCGAGGGTCGGGCCACCGCAACCGCGGCGGCGATTCCCCCGCGCGATGCGGTCGAGGCGGGGCTCGCGAGCCTGTTCGCGGAGGTGCTGGGCACCGCCGCGGTCGGCATTCACGACGATTTCTTCGCGCTCGGCGGGCACTCGCTGCTGGCGACGCAACTGGTGGCGCGGATCCGCGACGCGTTCGACGTCGAGCTGCCGTTGCGCGTCTTGTTCGATGCGCCGACGGTTGCCGGTATCGCCGTCGCGATCGGCCGCGGCGTCGGCGGGCGTGGGGCGGTGCCGGTCCTGCGCCCCGCATCGCGGCCGGTCGATGAAGTGCCGGCGTCACTCATGCAGCAGCGGCTCTGGTTCCTCGCGAGCTTGGAGCCCGGCGGAGCGGCTTACCATCTGCACTGGGTCGGGCATGCGCGCGGGCCGCTGAATGCCGACGCGTTGTCCTGCGCGGTCGCCGCGGTCGTGGACCGCCACGAGATCCTGCGCACCACGTTCGTCGCGGTCGACGGCGAGCCGAAGCAGCGGATGCGCCGGGAGCTGATGGTGCCCCTCGAGATCGAGGCGTCCGATCCCTCCCGCTGGCGGTCGCGGGCCGCGGAGCTGATCCGCCGCCCGTTCGCGCTGGCGGCGGGCCCGCTGCTGCGGGTGCACGTGCTGCAGCTGGGTCCGGACGAGCAGGTGCTGGTGCTGGTGNNGGTGCAGTACGCCGACTACGCGGTGTGGCAGCGCGGCTGGCTGGCGGGGACGGAGCTGGAGCGGCAGCTGGGTTACTGGCGGCGGCAGCTGGCGGGGACGCCGGCGCAGCTGGCGCTGCCGACCGACCGGCCGCGGCCGCCGGTGCAGACCCATCGCGGCGCTTGGCATCGGATGCGCCTGTCGCCGGAGCTCAGCGGCGCGCTGCGTGACTTCGTCGCCGCCGGCGACTGCACGCTGTTCATGGTGCTGCTGGCGGCGTTCGACGCGGTGCTGGCGCGGTACTCGGGGCAGACGGACGTGGTGGTGGGCACGCCGATCGCGGGGCGGGGGCGGACCGAGCTGGAGGGCCTGGTGGGGTTCTTCGTCAACACGCTGGTGCTGCGCACGGACCTCGGCGGGGATCCGCGCTTCGACGAGCTGCTGGCGCGGGTCAGGCGGGTGGCGCTCGATGCCTATGCCCACCAGGACGTGCCCTTCGAGCGCATCGTCGACGCGCTGTCCCCGGAGCGCGATACGGGTCGCACCCCCCTGTTCCAGGTCATGTTCAACCTGCACAACGAGCCGGTCGAATCGCTCGGCCTCGACGGGCTGGAGGCTCAGGCGTTCGGGGTGGATCGACACACGGCGAAGTTCGACCTGTCCGTGAGCCTGGCGGAGGCCGAGAGCGGGCTGCTCGCCGTTTTCGAGTACAACACCGACCTGTTCNNCTTCGAGCGCATCGTCGAGGCGCTGTCACCGGAGCGCGATCGCGGGCGCAATCCACTGGCCCAGGCATTCCTGACGGTCCACAGCCAGCCGCCCGCGGCGCTCGCTCTCGGTGGCCTGGCTATCGAGCCGATCGTCGTCGACAGCGAGGCGAGCAAGTTCGATCTCAATTTGCACGTCGCGATTCACGACTCCTGCCTCGAACTCGCGTTCGCTTACGACGCGGACCTGTTCGACGCTGAGACGATTGCGGGTCTGGGTGGTTATTACGCGGGGGTGCTGGCGGCGGTGGTGGCGGATCCCGCGGTGCGGTTGTCGGGGTTGCCGTGGCCGGGCGGGGGATTGCGGCGCGCATGTCGGTCGGTGTCGCCGGTGGTGGCGGGGGGCGACCTGGTGTCGGCGTTTGCGGCGCAGGTGGCGGCGGGGCCGCAGCGGCTGGCGGTGCGGGGTGCGGGTGGCAGCCTGAGTTACGGGTCGCTGGCCGCGGGGTCGGACGCGGTGGCGGGGCAGCTGGTGTCGCTGGGCGGGGTGGCGGACGGGCATGCGCCGCGGGTAGGCCTGCTGGCGGGTCAGGACGTGCCGATGGTGATCGGCCTGTGGGGGATTTTGAAGTCGGGCGGGGCGTACGTGCCGCTGGAGCCGAGTCTGCCGGTGGCGCGGCTGGCGGCGCTGGCGGCGGACGCGGGGGTGAGTGCGATCGTCACGGACGCGGCGCACGTGGAACGGGCGCGGGCGTGGTTCGGCTCGCTGCCGGTGGTGGTGGCGGACGCGGCGGACGGGTCGGTTCCGGCCGGCGGTTGGCCGGCGGTGGATCCGGAGCGGCTGGCGTACATCCTCTACACGTCGGGGACGACGGGGGAACCGAAGGGGGTAATGCAGACGCACGGTGGGGCGCTGGCGCAGGTGTCGCGGTATGCGGCGAGCCTGGGGCTGGGGGCGGACGATCGGCTGAGCCTGTTGTCGGGTTACGGCTTCGACGCGGCGGTGCAGGACATCTTCGGGGCGCTGCTGACGGGGGCGGCGCTGTATCCGCTGGACATGCGCGGGGGGGCGGACGCGGGCGCGCTGGTGGATCAGCTGGTGGCGGGCCGGATCACGGTGGTGCACGCGACGCCGACGGTGTACCGGCACCTGTTCGGTGGCGAGCTGCACTGCGACCATGACCTGTCGGCGGTGCGGCAGGTGGTGCTGGGGGGCGAGTCGGTGCGGCGGTCGGACTTCGAGCTGTTCCGGTCGCGGTTTGCGCCGGGGACGGTGTTCGTGAACGGGTTCGGGCTGACGGAGTCGACGATGGGGCTGCAGTTCGTGGCGGATCACGACACGCGGCTGGTGGGCCAGCGGGTGCCGGTGGGCACGGCGGTGGCGGGGCTGGAGGCGGAGCTGTTCGACGCGTCGGGGTCGCCGAGCTGGCCGGGCGAGATCCGGCTGCGGGGCGCGGGGGTGTTCGCGGGTTACTGGGGCCGGCCGGAGTGGACGGCGGCGCGGCGGGACGCGGCGGGCTGGTACCGGACGGGTGACCTGGGGCGGCGGCTGCCGGACGGGCAGATCGTGCACGTGGGCCGGGACGACGCGCAGCTGAAGCTGCGGGGCCAGCGGGTGGAGCCTGGGGAGATCGAGGCGGCGCTGGCGGCGCTGCCGGGGATCCGGGAGTGCGCGGTGCGGGGGTTGGCGCGGCCCGGGGGTGACTGGCTGGTGGCCTGGGTGGTGCCGGCGGGNNCGGTGCTGCCGCGCTACATGGTGCCGCAGGCGTTCGAGTGCGTGGGGTCGTTGCCGCGGCGGGCGAACGGCAAGCTGGTGGTGGAGGCGCTGCCGGCGCCGGGGGCGGCGCGGGTGCGGGCGGCGGTGCCGCCGCGGACCGAGCTGGAGGCGGTGCTGAGCGGGCTGTGGCGGGACGTGCTGCAGGTCGAGACGCTGGGCATCCACGACGACTTCTTCGCGCTCGGCGGGCACTCGCTGCTGGCGACCCGGCTGATCTCGCGGATCCGCGACCGCCTCGGCGTCGAGGTGCCGCT
>JABAOG010010118.1_pt1 | contig 15407 bp, 11 predicted proteins | sample 7062131 | NCBI WGS metagenome assembly JABAOG01 (sample SAMN14538629, study PRJNA623070) | marine sediment metagenome | biome: marine biome [ENVO:00000428]; feature: marine pelagic biome [ENVO:01000023]; material: deep marine sediment [ENVO:00002113] | place: India: Arabian Sea | collected...
AAGATCGTGCCCTGCTCCTTGACGATGATGCTCTCGTCCGCCATCGCCGGCACGTAGGCGCCGCCCGCCGTGCAGGAGCCCATCACGACGGCGATCTGGGGGATCCCTTCGGCCGACATCTGCGCCTGGTTGTAGAAGATGCGCCCGAAGTGGTCGCGGTCGGGGAAGACCTCGTCCTGCATCGGCAGGAACGCGCCGCCGGAGTCGACGAGGTAGATGCACGGCAGGTGGTTCTCCTGCGCGATCTCCTGCGCGCGCAGGTGCTTCTTCACGGTCAGCGGGTAGTAGGTGCCGCCCTTCACCGTGGCGTCGTTGGCCACGATCATGCATTCCTGCCCGGCAATGCGCCCGATGCCAGTCACGATGCCTGCGCCGGGCGCGTCGTCCTCGTACACGCCCCACGCCGCCAGCGGCGAGAGTTCGAGGAACGGCGAGCCGGGGTCGAGCAGGCGGTCGATCCGCTCCCGCACGAACAGTTTCCCTTGTTCGGCATGGCGGCGGCGGTACTTCTCCCCGCCCCCCTCGCGCACCTGAGCCAGCCGCTGGCGCAGCTCGTCGGCCAGCGCGCGATTGTGCTCGGCATTGCGGCGGAACGCTTCGTCGGACGGCTCAAGGTGGGAGCGAATGATGGGCATAAAGGCCTCGCCGGGTGGCTCACTGCGGTGCGGTTAAACAGAGTGTAGCGCGGCAGCGTGCGGGCAGGCAGCACGGGGCGCACTGTGGTACACTCGGACTCGCTCGCCTGTTCTGGAACCTTACCTCAGGGGGTAGCATAGACTATGCCACAGGAACGCCGCAAGCGGCTGGTGTTGATCGATGGCCACGGGCTGGCCTACCGGATGTTTTACGCCATCCAGGCGAACATGAGCACCCGCCAGGGCGAGCCCACCAACGCCACCTACGGCTTCACCCGCACCCTGTTGAGCCTGATCGGCGACGACGATCCGCCCGACTACCTCGCGGTGAGCTTCGACGTGGGCGAAAAGTCGTTCCGCGACGACATCTACGAGGACTACAAGGGCACGCGCGAGAAGATGCCCGACGAACTGGGCGTGCAGATCGAGCGCATCCACCAGGTGCTCGACGCGTTTAACATCCCGCAGCTCGAAGTCGAGGGCTACGAGGCCGACGACGTGCTGGGTACCGTGGCAGGGCTGGCCGACGAGCTGGGCGTGGACACGCTGATCGTGACCGGCGACAAAGACCTGCTTCAGCTCGTCAGCGACCATACCCGCGTGCAGCTCCCGGCGAACCGCATCGGGGCAGACCCTGAGGTGTACGACAAACGCGCCATCGAGGAGAAGTACGGCATCACGGTCGAGCAGTTTGTGGATTTCAAAGCCCTGATCGGCGACAGCTCGGATAACATCCCTGGCGTACGCGGAATCGGGGAAAAGACCGCCGTCAAGCTGTTGAACGAGTACGGCACGCTGGAGAACGTCTACGAGCACCTCGACGAGATCAGCAGCACGCGGTTCCGCAACGCGCTCGAAGCTGGCAAGGACGATGCATTCCTCAGCCAGGAGCTGTCGCGCATCGTGCGGGACGTGCCGCTTGAATTCGACCTGGAGTCGTGCGTGACGCACGACTTCGACCGCGATACGGTCGTTGAGATCTTCCGCGATCTGGAATTTCGCAGCTTCGTGAACCAGCTCCCCGGCGGCGAGGACGCGCCGCTGGTCGACGGGCAGCAGCTCCCGCTGTTCGGCAGCGCGGCAACCACCTCTGAGGCGGAGCGCGCCGAGCCGATCACCGAGACGCACATCGTGCGGGATGAGGCGGCGCTCGACGCGCTGGTCGAGACGCTGGAAAATGCCGAAGCCATCGCGTTCGACACCGAGACGACCAGCACCGACCAGATGCAGGCCCGGCTGGTCGGCATCTCGCTGGCGGTGACACCGGGGGAGGGCTACTATATCCCGGTAGGCCACACGCGGGACGACGACGATCAGCTGCCGATGGAGGTCGTGCTCGAACGGCTGCGCCCGGCGCTGACCGACCCCCACATCCCCAAGTACGCGCACAACATTAAGTACGATGCCGTCGTGATGAGCCGCCACGGGCTCGACGTGCACCCGCTGAGCGTAGACACAATGATCGGCGAGTGGCTGTTGCACCCTGAGCTGTCGCAGCGCAAGCTGGGCCTCAAGGCGCTGAGCTTCTTCCGGCTGGGCGTCGAGATGACCGAGATCGCCGAGCTGCTCGGGCGTGGCAGGAACCAGATCACAATGGACTTGGTGCCGGTGGAAGACGCGGCCCCGTACGCTGCCGCTGACGCCGACATCACCCTGCGGCTGGCCGAGCCGATCTGCCGCGAGATCGAAGAGCAGGATCTGGCCGACCTGCTGTACGACATCGAGATGGCGCTGGTGCCGGTGCTGGCCGACATGGAGCAGGCGGGGGTGCTCGTAGACGCCGATCTGCTGAAGCGCATGTCGGACGAGATGAGCGAGGTGCTCGACGCCCGCACGCAGGAGATCTACGACATCGTCGGCTACGAGTTCAACCTGAACTCCAGCCAGCAGCTCAGCGAGGCGCTGTTCGACAAGCTGCGCCTGCCCGCGCAGGGCCTGCGCAAGACCAAATCCGGGTACTTCTCAACCGCCGCCGACGTGCTGGACTCGCTGCGCGACAAGGACACCACTGGCATCATCGACGCGATCCTCGAATACCGCGAGCTGGAAAAGCTGCGTTCCACCTACCTCGACGCGCTGCCGCAGATGGTCAACCCGGGGACCGGGCGGGTGCACAGCTCGTTCAACCAGACCGGCACGGTCACCGGGCGGTTGAGCAGCAGCGACCCGAACCTGCAGAACATCCCGATCCGCACCGAGCTGGGCCGCCGCGTCCGCGACGCGTTCGTGGCAGCGCCGGGCAACGTGCTGATGGCCGCCGACTACTCGCAGGTGGAACTGCGCATCCTGGCGCACGTCTCGCAGGACGAAGCGCTGATGCGCGCCTTCCACGAGGATCAGGACGTGCACCGCACCACTGCCGCCACCGTGTACGGCATCCCGCTGGAGGAGGTAACGCACGCCCAGCGCAGCTTCGCCAAGTCGGTGAACTTCGGGCTGCTGTACGGTATGAGCGCCTTCCGGCTGGCCCGCGACTCGAACCTGACCCTGCCGGAAGCCGAGGGCTTCGTCAAGACGTACTTCGAGCGCTTCCCGCGGGTCAAGAAGTATCTGGACGAAACACGCGAGCAGGCTATCGAGCAGGGCTACGTCGAGACGCTGCTCAAGCGGCGGCGCTACTTCCCCGCCTTCCAGTCGACCGACCGCAGCCAGCGCGCAATGATCGAGCGTCGCGCCGCCGAGCGTGAGGCGGTCAACATGCCGATTCAGGGGACCGCCGCGGACATCATCAAGATCGCGATGATCCGGCTGCACGATGCGCTGCACGAGCGCGGGCTGCACGGGCGCATGATCCTCCAGGTGCACGACGAGCTGGTGTTGGAAGTGCCGGAGGGAGAAGCCGAGGAAACCGCGGCGCTGGTCACCGAGGTTATGCAGAACGCGCACCCGATGGACGTGCCGCTGAAGGTCGAGGCGCACGTGGGCCGCAACTGGGGCGAACTCAAGTAAGCGAACCGAACGATGGCTGCACACGAACCCACCGCCGCGCCCCGCATCCTGCGCGGCCTGCCTGACTGGCTGCTGCCCGCCGCACTGTTTCTGCTGCTGGCGGCTGCCTCGATCAGCCCCAGCACGTACTTCCTGCACCTCGACACTGCGACCCAGCACATCGCCGCGTTCGACCTGCTGCAGGCCTGCTGGGGCTACACCGCCGCCACCCTCGCGCCGATGGTGCTGCTCGCCGGGCCGTTTGCGGTGTTCGGCCCCAGCCCGGTGATCGAGATGGTGCTGTTGAGCCTGCTCGGTGCGGGCATGGCGGCGGCCTTCTACCGGCTGGCTGCCACGCAACTTGGCTCGCGGCGCTGGGCGCTCGCCGGGGCGCTGTGGTTCGTGGCGCTGCCCTCGGTGCTGTACTACACGCGGATGCACATTGGCTACCCGCTGGCCTTTTTCACCATCGGCGTGATGCTCCACGCTGAGCGGCGCTACGCGTGGGCCGGCGCGGCGCTGGGGCTGGCGTTCACCTCACACTTCAACTACGTGATCCCGGTCGCGTTGTGGCTGGGGTGGGCGCTCCTGCTCGACCGCGAGACGCGGCGCATTCGCTCTCTGGCGAAGCTCGCGGGCGGGCTGCTGGCTCCGCTGGTGCTGCTGGAGGTCGCGCGGTTCCTGTTCACCGGCGTGGTGTTCGGCTGGGTGCGGGAGGAAGTCGAGGACGCGCTCCGGCTCTCGGCGCAGGGCGACGGCAGCCGCTGGCCGGTGTGGCACCTGCTGCGCTTTATCGGCTTCGCCAACGGCTGGCCGAGCCTCGCGCTGCTGGTCGGCGGGTTGGCATACCCGCTGGTGCGCCAGAAGGGCCGCCCGCTGCTCGACGCGGCGGCGCTGGCAGGCTGGTCGCTGATGGTCTTCTATAGCCTTCGCATCAGCGTGATGGCGAACACGTTCCTGACCCCGCGCATGTTCTCCGCCGCGTACCCGCTGCTGGCGCTCACCGCGCTGGCGGTGCTGTACGGGGCGGCACAGTGGCTGCACGGGCGGCTCGACGCCGGGCAGGCCGGGCTGCTACATGGCATCGGGGCAGCGCTGGTGCTGCTGGCGCTGCCGGTGTGGGTGCTGCACAACACGCTCGACGCGGCGGGCGGCACGCGCACCGCGTACCCGGCAGCCGAGGAGGCCATCGCAGAGGCGTCGGCGGCGGGCCTGCCGGTGCGCTATTTCGGGGCGTTCAGCAGCGCGCTCTCATTCGCGCAGCGGCACCACGCCGAGATGCACATTAACGAACTCGACCCGGACTACGTCGTCGGTGATACTGCCGCGGTGCTGATCTTCGAGGGCACGGACCATCCGATGCTGACCGCGCTTCAGGCTGACCCGCGTGTGGACCCGGCCAATTACACCATCACGACCATGCCGCACCGCACCGCGTACCGTCCGGCAGCCATGGAGGACTACGGGGTTGGGCCGCGTGTGCTGAACCGGCTCACCCGGCAGGCGTTCGCCCGCGATGCAGGCGCGGAGGTCAGCGAGCTGGTGATCTGGTGGCCGCGCGCACCAGAGGGCACGTTCGAGGCGCGGCGGCAGCTCGACGAGTACGTGTTCTACTACCCCGGCAGCGGCTGCGTGTCGCCGCGCGGGTTCGGCGAAGCGCAGAATCGGAACTACTACGACCTGCTGGCGGACAAGGCCCGNNGCTGGCTGCGGGTGACGTGCGCGGCGTGGGGCAGGCGATCCGCACGTGGCTGGAAAACTAGCGCCCCGGCGGTATACTGGTAACCGCTGTTGCCCCACACCGTGAAGGAACGTCTATGAGCAAGCGCATCGTCGTGATGCCCGCCTATAATGCTGCCCAAACGCTGGTCTGGACGGTCGCCGCGATCCCTGAGGGCGAGATCGACGACGTGATCCTGGTGGATGATGGCAGCGGGGATAACACTGCCAGCGTCGCAGAGCGGTTGGGGCTGAACGTGATCGTGCACCCGCACAATGCGGGGTACGGGGCAAACCAGAAAACGTGCTACATGGAGGCACTGCGGCGCGGGGCAGACGTGGTAATCATGCTGCACCCGGATGGCCAATACGACCCCGCCGTGATCCCGGACATGATCGAGGCGATCGAAAGCGGGAAGGGCGACATGGTGATGGCCTCACGCTTCCTCGACCCGCAGGGGCCGCGCAAAGGCGGGATGCCGCTGTACAAGATCATGGCGAACCGCTTTCTCTCAACCGTCGAAAACCTGGTGCTGGGCACCCGGCTCAGCGAGTTCCACACCGGCTACCGCGCCTTCAGCCGCCAGGTGCTGGAGACGCTGCCGCTCCTGCGGAACTCCGACGACTTCGTGTTCGACAACCAGATGATTTTTCAGGTGATCGCGTTCGGCTTCAACATCACCGAGGTGCCTGTCTCGACCAAGTACTTCGAAGGGGCCTCCTCGATTAACTTCCGCCGCAGCGTGGTATACGGGCTCAGCACGCTGGCTGTGGCGTGGCGCTATCTGCTGCACCGCCTCGGCTTACGCAAAGACAAGTTATTCCACCACTAGCCCGGCTGATCGTCACCGGGCGGCTCCGGCACAGCAGGCGGAGACACCTCATCGTCCAGCGTGGTGACGTCGATCGCCTGCACGTACGTCTGCACGTCGCTCCACGAACCGAACTCGCTGCCCACCTGTGACGCGGTGAACGTCGCCGCCGCCGACCCGAGCTCCAGTGCCTCGTTGATAGCGTTGTTGCGCATCAGGCCCGCCACGAAGCCCGCCAGCAGGGCATCCCACACACCGCTGGTCGTTCCGCTTAGGATATCAGGCAGATCGACCAGCCACACGCTGCCGTCCTGCGCGGCGAGGATCGCGCAGCCTGCCTCACGCATCTGCACCAGCACGTTCTCGGCCCCGCGGCGGCGGAGTTCGTTCGCCGCGCCGACCACGTCACGGCGGCTGCGGACCGGGTAATTGAGCAGCCCCTCGGCCTCGATCTGGCTCAGCGCAACCATGTCCGGCTGGCTTTCGAAGGCTGACAGCAGCGGCGAACCCGGCGAGATCAGCACGGTGCGCGCCCCGGCTTCCCGCGCCACGGCAGCCAACCGCGCGTAGCTGTCCTCCGGCACGCCAGCCGGCAGCGCCCCGCCGAACACCAGCACGTCCCCATGGCTGGTCGTCTCCTTGATCACCTGCATCACCTGCTCGATGTCGTCGGGCGTCAGGCCCGCTTCTTCCTCAATGATGTGCGTCTCCGTCCCCGCCCCAGTGTCGAGGATGATCGTGCTGCTGCGGGTGCGGCCGCTGGTACGGATCACGGTCTTGTCGAATCCTTCTGCCGCGATCAGCGCCTGGTAGGCGCGGCCGGTCGCGTCGTCGCCCAGTAGCAGCACGGCATGGCTGCGGTACATCAGCCGATGCAGCGCCCGCGCAATGTTAACGCCTACCCCGGCGGGGTCGAGGCGCGTTGCCCCATGAGTCTGGTTGTGATACCCTACCGCAAGGTAATGGGTAACGAGCGTGCGCTCCAGCGATGGGCTGAGCGTCACAGTGATAATCCTGGTCTTCTGTTCGTCTTCCACAGCCATTCTTACTCCTTACCACCGTTTCAAGCTCATATCCGGATATTATCGCGATGCCGCCACACTGGAAAGAAGCCCTTCCACATCTCAGCGAAGCCGTCAGGCGCCCGAACTTCGGGATTATTACCGATGTCGACGGCACACTCAGCCCGATCGTGCCAAACCCCAACGACGCGCGCATCAGCCCACGCAGCCGCGAGCTGCTGGCCGCACTGCAAGCCGTTCTGCCGCTGGTTGCGGTGGTCTCCGGGCGCGCAGCAGCCGACGTGCATGGCCGGGTGGACGTGCCGGGGCTGGCGATCATCGGCAACCACGGTCTTGAGGAATGGGTCGACGGCGAAGTGCGGGTCGTGCCCGAGATCCAGACCTTCCGCCCGGCGCTGGTCGCGGCTATCGCAGTGCTTGAGCCGCTGCTTGAGCCCGGCATGCGCCTCGAAGACAAGGGTGCAACGCTTTCGGTGCACTACCGGCAGGTCGAGAAGCCCGACGAAACCGCCGGGCGCTTCCAGCCTGTCGCGCTGACCGCGGCGGAAAACAACGGCCTGCGCCTGTTCCACGGCAGGCGGGTGTTCGAGCTTCGCCCCCCGATCGACGTGGACAAGGGCAGCGCGCTGCGGCGGTTGATCGCCGCAAACGCGCTCGACTCTGCACTGTACATGGGGGACGATACCACCGACGTGGACGCCCTGATCGCCGCGCGGGAGCTGCGCGAGGACGGCGTGTGCTACGCGCTCGGCGTCGGTGTCGAGTCGGACGGAACGCCCGAGTTAGTGCTTGAAGCCGCCGATATGCTGGTATCCGGCGTGTCTGGCGTCGAGGGGCTGCTGGGCTGGGTGCTCAACGCGCGCAGGGCATCCTCAACCTGAGCGTAGAACCACTGACGCACGTCGTTTTCCCGCACCAGCTCGCGCATCGCCTCACTGCGGCGGTTGCGCTCGGCGACCGGCATGGTCAGCGCCTCGTGCATTGCCTCAACCGTACCGTGGATGTCGAACGGCGAGACGGTTAGCGCGTACTCGCCCAGCTCGTAGAACGCCCCTGCATACTCCGAGAGCAGCAGCACGCCGTCGCGCTGGTTGACGACCGCGCCCTCTTTCGCCACCAGGTTCATGCCATCCGCCACCGGGTTGACGAGCAGCACGTCGTAGAGCTGCATCGCCGCGATCGCGCGGTGGTAGTTCTCCCCCACCACGATGCGCACCGGCTCCCATAGCTCGTCACTGTACTGTGCGTTGATCATCCCGGCTTCGGCCATGATGTCCCGCAGATAGGTCTGGTACTCGTCCACCCCCATGCGGGAGGGCACCAGCAGCGCCAGCATCTGCACGCGCCCGCGGTGCTCGGGGTACTGTTCGAGCAGCGCGCCGTATGCCTCCAGCCCGCGCAGGATGTTCTTGCTCGGCTCGATGCGGTCTACCCGCAGGATCAGGCTACGATCCCCGATCACGTTCAGAATCTGGGACGTCAGCAGGCGCGTCTCCGCTTCCTCCGCAATCCCTTCGATCTTCTCGACATCCACCGATATGGGGTAGGCGCGGGCGCTGATCTCCTTGCCATAGTAGTAGATCGCATCACGCCGCCCGCGCGAGTGCGCGTTCGGCAGGTAAAAGCGGCAGGTCTGCACGAAGTTAAACGCATCTTTCTGCGTCTGGAAGCCAACCCGGTCGGACTGGAGCAGGCTGGTCAGGATGCCGACGCGAATGTCCTCCGGCAGGATACGCCACGCGTCAGGGCCGGGCCACGGGATGTGGATGAACGGCTGGATCTGCACGCGCTCGCCCAGCCGCTTGCGCAGGAAGTACGGCACCAGATACAGGTGGTAGTCCTGCGGGAAGATGATGATCGGGCGGTCGGTGTCCTCGACGCTCTCCGCGATGGCGTCGGCGAACAGGCGGTTCATGCGCACGTAACCCTCGCGCCACGCCTCCCACGTTTTGCGGGTGATGCTGGGCGTGCGCGGGATGTTCCACAACTGATGGTGGATGAACCACAGCAGCGGGTTGGCGATGACGTTATAGTACAGGTTGTACTCACGCCGGTCGGGTCGGATCAGGCGCAGCGAGATCCCCTCGATGTTGCGCGGACGGTCCTCGTTCTCTTCCGACCAGCGCCGGTCGGCTCGCGTCATGGCAGATGCGACCCACAGCACTTCGTGCTTCTCCGCCAGCGCGCTCAAGGCAGTGACGAGCCCCCCGCTGCCACGACGGGCCTCCAGCGTGCCATCACGACGAGCCTGAAAGCTGAACGGCCCGCGGTTCGATGCGATCACGATCAGCGGGCTGCCGGACTGGTTATTTTCGCGCGCCATTGCACTACCCTCTCACACTCACTGCGATACGCTGTCAGGGAACGCCCACGCTCGACGGCGCTGCGTTCCCCTGACAGAGCTATCTATATCATATCAGCCCGTACGGGCTGCTTTCGAACGAACTCCGGTCAGGAGTTCCGGCGCTGGCGAGCCTGACGGCGGCGCATCCGGCGGATCGCCTTACGGCGGGAAATCCGCTTTTCCTCGCTCTTGCTGACGTGCCAGCGCTTGCGGCGCACATCCGACAGGATGCGGCTCTTCGTCACCTTCTTGCGGAATCGCTTCAGAAGCTGTTCCTGCGATTCGCCTGGGCGAAGTTTTACACTAACCATGAATCATGCCTCCTGATAATGGCTGAAGCGGGCTAAAAACCGTGCGATGCCACCGGGCAGCAACCCGCCGGAGCTGCCGGTGTATCCGGGATCTGAAACTGACGTACCGGAGCGCACGCGCGTCGAAGCAGCCTGTACGGATACAGCCGACCGCTCACCGCTCCGGTGAAATCAGTTCAGACGGTCGCCGGGATAACCCGGCGGTGGGGTTAGTAGCGGAAGATGGCAGCGACAGGCCCGGCGCCGGGCATATCGTCCGCTTCCACACTGTATACGGTGCCGCTGTTCGAGAGTGTCTGTACTGCGGCCAGATCGAGCAGGTCTTCCCCGTCGATGGCGGGCTCTGAGTGCCCGTTCAGCGTGCCTGTCGCCGGGTCAAACGTCCCCCAGCGCTCCTCGCCCTTCTGCACGAACAGCATATCGACCCGCCCGTAGTGGGCAGCAGGCAGCACGACGGAAAGGTTGTCGCTCGCACGCTCGGTACCTGCAAGCTGCTTGTAGGCCGCGACGGCTTCCTCACGCCCGCGTGCGAAAATTCCCTCGACCAGCTCCCACGCGTCCTGGTGCAGATCCTGCGGTTCGGCGTCGTCGAAGTTACCCGTCAGCCCCCGGTCGAGCAGGTTCGGGTACGTGTTGGCCTTCCGATAGATCGGGTGCAGGTACTCGACGCCTGCCAGCACCAGCGGCGCTGAGCTGCCGTTGAGGAATTCCTGCACACCGTCGTTCACCTGGCGGAAGAAGCGCAGGATCTTCTCTTTGTCGAGCTCCTCACCGGTCGCTCCGTGGCCGTGGTACATGCCTGCGTCGCCGCTGCGGTCGCCGCGCTGCACCGAGTGGGCCTGCTGCTGCTTCTCGGTAATATCGTACCACAGCGCATCGGCGATGCTCTCCGGCACGCTCTCGAGGTCTATTTCGTCTACCGTGTAGCGCGTGCCCTGCAGCAGCCACACGCGGCCCTGGCTGAGCGCCAGCACGTAGAACTTGCCGTCCCCGCTGAGCAGCGGCAGCAGCGGCTTGATGTGGAAGCGGTCGCCGATCACCAGCGTCTCATCGAAGGAAAGTGGCAGCCGGTAGGTGCGCATTTCCCCCTCGTCGGTGAGGAACACGGCGAGACCGTCGCTCTGGTGCTCCCAGAAGTCACGGTCGCCCAGCAGCGCGTAGGCAGGTTCGAGCAGCGCGCTCGCTTCCTGCGGCGACGCGTCAGCCTCTCGTTCGAGACGTTCCTGAGCTTGTTGGAGGAGGTTCTTCAGCCGGATCGGGTTTTGCTGTGTTTCAGCCCCGGCCCGGTACGTGGGGAAGTACATCGAAAAACGCAGGCCATCACGTGCGGTCATCAACTGGTGCAGATCATCAATCGTAAATAGATCCATGGCAACCCCTTTCCCAAAGGACGATTAGAACGAACAATAAAGTACCACCACTATACAGTTATCAGAGCGAAAACGCCGGGGGCGTCTTAGTCGCCCCCGGATTTACGCTGGCGCCGGCGCGCACGGCGGATCGCCTTCTTCTTCTCGATCCGGCGCTGTTCGCTCTTGCTAACGTACCAGCGCTTGCGACGCACGTCGGTAAGGATGCGGCTCTTGGTCACGACCTTGCGGAAACGCTTGAGCAGTGCTTCCTGAGACTCGCCCGGCTGTAGTTTTACACTAACCATCCAAACGTCCCTTTCGTACGCCTTCGGCGTAGACAAACCTTTCGTTCAATGAATTCGCGCTGGGCCACTGCTGCAGCCCAGCGCGAAACTGCCCGTCTATTCTACCCGGCAAGGGCCAACCCGTCCACTGCGGATCAGGCTACGCCTGATCGGCGACCGAGTCCTGCTCTTCGTACGCCGGTTCCTCAGGCTGCGCAGCGAGCATGCGCTCGTGCATCCACGCTTCCTGCTCGTCGGCGGTGACTGCGTTGAGGCTCAGGCTGATGCGCTGCTGTGCGCGGTCGATGTCGATGATCCGCACCAGCAGTTCTTCGCCCTCGCTCACCATCTGGCCGGGGTCGGTCACGCCGTACTCCGACATCTCGCTCACGTGGACCAGCCCCTCGAAGTGGCCGGGCAGCGCCACGAAGATACCGAAGTCTGCGGCGTTCGTCACCGTACCGGTGACCAGGCTGCCGATCTGGTAGTGCTCCTCGATCTCGTCCCACGGGTCCGGCATCAGGGCGGCGCGGTTCAGGCTGATCCGCTCCTTGTTCAGGTCGACTTCGTCGATGCGGACCTCGACCTCGTCGCCGACCTTCAACACGTCGCTCGGGTGGCTGACGTAGCGGCGGTCCAGATTCGAGATGTGAACCAGCCCGTCAACTCCGCCGATGTCCACGAAGGCTCCAAAGTCCACCAGCCCGACGACCTGCCCCTTCACAACTGAGCCAATCTCCAGCTCGGCGAGGCGGGCACGCTTCACAGCGCTGCGCGCGTCACGCTCGGAAAGGATCAGGCGGTTGCGCTCGCGGTTGACCTCAACCACCTTGGTATCCAGCGTGTTCCCGATCATGTCCGCCTTGATCTCGCGAAGCTGCTCGGACGACACCCCGCGGGGGATGTCCACCACGTGCGACTGCGGGATGAACCCGCGAATGCGGCCAAAGTCAGCCAGCAGGCCGCCCTTGTTGAACCCAACGACCGTGACCTGCACGACCTCGTTGGCCTCCATCAGCTCTTCAGCCTCGAACCAGTCGGTCTGCTGAAGCGCCTTGTTGAGCGACACCAGCAGGTTGCCTTCCTGGTTCGTCGGGCGCAGCACGTAAACCGTGATGTCCTGGCCCGGTTGCAGCGCAGCAACCACGTCGTCATTCAGGCGATCCAGGTCCTCGCGCGGGATGAACGCGTCACGCTTCAACCCCACATCGACGATCACTTCGTTCTCGTCTACCTCAAGAATCACACCATCCAGCAACTGGCCGCGCCGGGGCATCGAGTAATCGTATGCGTCCAGCAGGTCAGCAAAACTCTCGGCATCTTCCGCAAAATCGAATCCCGTATCCAGACTTGTCGTCTCGACCGGCTTGAATGTCTCCAACCCTTCCACAGTTCTCTCCCTTTTGATGGGTTGAGGGAAATCTCCCTCGGCGGGCCGGAAGCCCGCACAAAAAGCGACGCCGCTGTCTTGTTCGCGCATGAGCAGGGCAGCAGCCTGAGTACTCTTCGAGAGAGCGACGTATCTGGTTGGCGGTGTGTGGATCGTCGAGTTTCGTGCCTCGCGAAAAGTGCCTCCAGTCCCCAGCTACCTCTACGGCGCGGTACTGAATGCAATATACATTTGCCCCAGAGTGAGCGATGCTCACCCGTTATCGCGGTCAGAGGCCAACGGCTCGTAACCTCTCACTCGCGACCATCCCGCTTATCCCGCCTATAGGAGAGTATAAGTGACCGGGCATAAAACCGACAAGGATTTTGTATAAGTTTTTGATAAAAATCCTCTAAATTTCGCGGATATCGTGAACACTTGACTTAGAACGCACGTTCGTGATAAACTTAGCCAAAGATCGAACTCATGTGCTACCCAGCGTTCCCTCCGCGGCAGGAGAATGCCGTCTGCTGGGTACCCACCAAGGCGAGGAAGTGGTATTATGCCAGACGTAAAACTATCTGCCCGCCAGAAGGCCATGTTGAAGTTCATCGGTAGTTTCGTGAACGACAATGGCTACCCCCCGACCATCCGCGAGATCGGGAAGGCGTGCAACATCTCTTCGACCTCCGTCGTGAACTACAATCTCAACAAGCTGGAGCGTGAAGGGCTAATCGTGCGGGACCGCGAAGTCTCGCGCGGGCTGCGCCTGGCGAACATGCCGGTTGCACAGGCCAACTTCACAGTGCCGCTGGTGGGCCGGATCGTCGCCAGCGAACCGGTGCCGGTGCCCGGCAGTGACTTCGCGATCTTCGGCGCGGACGAATCCATCGAGCTCACGCGGGATATGGTCGAGAAGCAGGCAGACGATCTGTTCGCGCTGCAGGTCAAGGGTGATTCGATGGTCGACGCGATGATCAACGACGGCGACATCGTGATCATGCGCCCGCACAAGCGGGTCGAGAACGGTGATCTGGTTGCGGTGTGGCTGTCTGACCGCGAGGAAACCACGCTCAAGCGGATCTACCGCGAGGGCAAGCGCGTGCGCCTCCAGCCTGCCAACCCGACGATGGACCCGATTTACGTCGAGGATGCCAGCGTGGTGCAGGTTCAGGGCCACGTGGTTGCGGTGCTGCGCCAGATCTAACCGCACTGCCCGCAGTGATATAAATCTCCTACCCCGGCGTGCCCGGGGTTGACGCGCAGGCGTTGGCTCTGCGCGTTTTTTTGTCGGTTCCGACCGTGACTTTCCCCACCCGGCGGGGTAAACTGACGAGCCAGACCATACCCTGAGCCGGAGCGCCACACGCACCTATGACAGCAGCCGAACGATCCTCCTCTGAGACCGTCACCATGCGGCGTATCTTCCATACGTGGTGGCCGCTGGCGGCGAGCTGGCTGCTGATGTCGGTCGAGCTCCCGGCGGTCAGTGCGGTGGTGGCGCGGTTAGCCGAGCCGGAGGTGCACCTCGCCGCGTACGGAAGCGTGGTCTTTCCGCTGGCGCTGATCGTCGAAGCCCCGATCATCATGCTGCTGGCCGCCTCCACGTCGCTCAGCAAGGACTGGGCGTCGTATGTTAAGCTGCGCCGCTTCATGATGCGCAGCGGGGCGCTGCTGACGGTGCTCCACCTGCTGATCGCGCTGACGCCGCTGTACGACGCCGTGGTCAGCGGGCTGCTGAATGCCCCGCCCGAGGTGATCGAGCCCGCCCGGCTCGGGTTGATCATCATGACTCCGTGGACGTGGTCGATCGCGTACCGCCGCTTCAACCAGGGCGTGCTGATCCGGTTCGATCACTCGCGTGCAGTGAGCATCGGCACGGCGGTGCGGCTGCTCTCGAACTGGCTGGTGCTGGCTGTCGGGCTGGCGACGCGCTTCGCCCCCGGCATCGTGGTGGCGACCAGCGCGGTGGCAACCGGGGTCGTCGCCGAGGCAATCTACATCGGGCTGAGGGTGCGCCCGGTGGTGCAGGGCGAGCTGCGCGAGGCACCTGTCGTCGAACCCGCGCTCACGTTCCCGGCATTTGTGACGTTCTACGTGCCGCTTGCGCTGACTTCGCTGCTGAACCTGCTGGTGCAGCCGCTGGGCAGCGCCGCGATGGGCCGCATGCCGCAGGTGCTCCCCTCACTCGCGATCTGGCCGGTCCTCTCCGGGTTCAGCTTTATCTTCCGCAGCCCCGGCATCGCGTTCAACGAGGTCGTGGTTGCGCTGCTCGACGAGCCCGGCTCGGTGCGCCCGCTGCGCCGCTTTGCGACGTGGCTGGCAGCCGGCACCACCGCGCTGCTGCTTGTAGTGGTGGCGTCACCGCTGGGTGATCTGTGGCTCAACGAGGTGTCGTCCCTCAGCCCGGCGCTGGCGGGGCTGGCGCGCCCCGGCATGTGGCTGCTGCTGCCGCTGCCCGCACTGATCGCGATCCAGAACTGGTATCAGGGCGTGATCGTCAACAGCCGCTACACGCGCGGCATCACCGAGGCGATTATCCTGTACCTGCTCACGAGCGCGGCGGTGCTGGGGTTGGGGGTGCTGTGGGGCGACGCAGCGGGGCTGTACGTGGCGCTGACGGCGTTCACC
>JABAOG010005018.1_pt2 | contig 15405 bp, 14 predicted proteins | sample 7062131 | NCBI WGS metagenome assembly JABAOG01 (sample SAMN14538629, study PRJNA623070) | marine sediment metagenome | biome: marine biome [ENVO:00000428]; feature: marine pelagic biome [ENVO:01000023]; material: deep marine sediment [ENVO:00002113] | place: India: Arabian Sea | collected...
ACGCCGGCGCCGCCGAAGAGGCCGATCTTGCCGCCCTTGCGGTAGGGCGCGAGCAGGTCGATGACCTTGATGCCCGTCTCGAAGATCTCCACCTCGGTGCTCTGCTCGACGAACTCGGGCGGCGCACGGTGGATGGGCATCGAGACCTCGGCCTCGATGGGGCCGGCCTCGTCCACCGGCTGACCGACGACGTTCATGATGCGACCGAGGCAGGCCTCGCCCACCGGCACGGTGATCGGGGCGCCGGTCGGCTTGACCTCCATGCCGCGGACCAGACCGTCGGTGGTGTCCATCGCGATGGTGCGGACGGTGTTCTCGCCGAGGTGCTGGGCGACCTCGAGGGTCAGGTTCCACTCCTCGTCCGAGATGCCGGGGTTCGAGACGTGGAGGGCCGACAGGATCTGCGGGAGATCGCCAGCGGGGAACTCGACGTCGACGACCGGTCCGATGACCTGGGTGATGCGTCCGTTCTGAAGGTCTGCCATGTGTCCTCTTCTGGTGTCGGCGCCGGTCTTCGGGCCGATGATCGGTCCTCTCCGCATGCGAGGAGGGCCGTGTGGGGTGCAAGGAGGCGGATTCGATCCGCGAAATCGGCGGTCGCTTAGCATGGGCCCCGGGGCGAGGCAACGGGGGGTCTAGGCCCATCGGGCGCAGGACTCAAGCGTATGTGATCACTCACAAATCCGTCGACACCGAACACCGTCAGCGTAAAGTTCCGCGCGAGAAAATGCGTCTTCGAGCCAAGGTCCTGGTGGCGATTCGCATCCGATTCGCATCACAGGGCTTGCCTCGGACCCTCTTTCTGGGGAAAACTAGGACCTGCAAACCTCTCGGACACCGTCCAAGAGGTGAGCGAGTGTCAGATGTCAGACGCTGCCGGAGACCGCATGGGTGAACCACAGAGAGCCGCTGAGCCATCAGCTGCTCCCAAAAAGGACGACCTAATTGGCCGGGTCATCAACGACCGGTTCAAGATCCTCGAGCTCATCGCCCGGGGAGGCATGGGTCGTGTCTACAAGGCTCGTCAAGAGCCGCTCGGCCGTGAGGTCGCGCTGAAGGTTCTCGACCCGCGCTACAAGGGCGACGAGGACCCGGAGTTCCAGGCTCGCTTCTTCTTGGAGGCGTCCACCGCCGCCAAGCTCTCCCATCCGAACACCGTCACCGTCTTCGACTACGGTAAGACCAGCGACGAGATCTACTTCATCGTCATGGAGATGGTGGAGGGCCGAACCCTCTCCTCCATGCTCAAGTCCGTGGGTGCCCTCGAGGCGACCCAGGCGATCCACATCGCACTGCAAATCGCCCGCTCGGTCCGTGAGGCCCACGGCCTCGGTGTCATCCACCGCGACCTGAAGCCGGCCAACGTGCTGATCACCACGCACGCGGACGAGGAAGACTTCGTGAAGGTGCTGGACTTCGGTCTGGTGAAGGACCTGGAGGACAACCAGGAGCTGACCCAGCAGGGCCTCTTCATGGGGTCGCCGAAGTACATGTCCCCGGAGCAGATCCAGGGCGGCAGGGTCGACGCGCGCACCGACGTCTATTCGTTGGGCGTCATCATCTACTACATGCTCACCGGCAGGGTGCCCTTCGAGGGCGCCACGCAGGTGCAGACCCTGATGGCACACGTGAAGAACGATGTGCCGCCGATGGAGCGCGAGGATGGGCAGCCCATCCCGCAGGAGCTCCAGAACGTCGTGCTCCGTTCCCTGTCCAAGGATATGGACATCCGCTACCCGTCGATGAACGACCTCATCCTCGCGCTGAAGCAGGCCAGCGGCCTCCTCGGCGCGCCGATGTCGTCGAGCCAGTCGATCTCGATCAGCGGTGAGTACGAGACCGGTGGCGTGCCCCACGGCACGCCCAGCGGCGGCATGCCGCAGTTGGTCGGCACGCCCAGCGGCGGCATCGCGACCCAGCTCGACGACGCCCTCGAGGTCGACGTCGAGGGCGAGAGCAGCGGCGGCGGCAAGAAGTGGTTGCTCGCGCTGGTCGCCCTGGCGGTCATCGGTGCCGGCGTCTTCTTCGCGACCCAGAACACCCAGCAGCCGCCGGAGGTCGCCGAAGCGGCCACCGAAACCGACACCGAGGCGGAAGAGCCCGAGGGCCCGACCGAGGAAGAGCTCGCCGCGCAGGCGGAGGCCGAGGCCGCCGAAGAGGCCGCCGAAGCGGCCGAAGAGACCGTCCCGGCCGAAGAGGCCGCCCCGCCGGCCCGCTGCCAGGTGACGATCACCTCGAGCCCGACCGGCGCCGAGGTCTTCGTCGGCGAGCGCAGCTACGGCAGCACGCCCGCCCGCATCGTCTGGGTTGGCGACGCCGCCGAGCCGGGTCGAGAGGTCACCTTCCGCTTCGAGAAGAACGGCTACCGCTCCGAGTCGGTCACCCGAACCGTCGAGGGCGACACCCTCGAGGTCGAAGCGAATCTCCGCCGCCGCTTCGTCCCGCGTCGCGGGGGCTCGTCCATGATGAGCTCCGGCTCGTCCATGGATGACGATCCGGGCTTCACCAACAGCGGCAACAACTACCGCGACAACCCGTACTGACGAGCGCTTCGCTCCAACGAAAACGCCGAGCCCCCGGGCTCGGCGTTTTTCGTTCCGTCGGGGCTCCTACTGGCGCCGAGAGGTGAGCGACCGACGGAACGAGAAACGCCGAGCCCGTTGCCAGGCTCGGCGTTCCTACGTGAAGCGGTGAGCGCCCTACCCCTGCAGGGCCTCGGCGCCGCCGATGATCTCCATCAGCTCCTTGGTGATCGCGGCCTGGCGGGCGCGGTTGTACTGGAGCGTCAGCTTGTCGATCATCTCGCTGGCGTTGTTCGTCGCCGCGTCCATCGCGGTCATCCGCGCGCCGTGCTCGGAAGCGACCGACTCGAGCAGGGCCCGGAACATCTCCACCTCGATGTACATCGGGAGGAGCCGGTCCAGGAGGACCGTCTTGCTCGGCTCGTAGTCGAAGTCGCCGAGCGAGTCCTGGTCGAGCTCCTTGGGGACGATCGGGAGCAGCTGCTCGACGATCACTTCCTGGCTGATGGCGCTCTTGAACTCGTTGTAGACCAGGTACACGGCGTCGAGCTCGCCCTTCGGATGCTCGTAGTCGTGGACCACGGTGCGCCCGATCTCACCGGCCTTGTCGAGCGAGAGCTCCTCGAAGACGCCGGTGAAGTCGTGGATGATCTCGGCGCCGCGGCGCTTGAAGTAGTCGCGCCCCTTGCGGCCGATGACCGTGAAGCGGACGACGACGCCCTGCTCCTCGAGCTCCTTCCACTTCTGGTGGGCCGCCTTGCAGATGCTCGAGTTGAAGGCGCCGGCGAGACCACGGTCGCTGGTCAGCACGACGAGCATCGCGTGGTCGGTGTCCCGCGACTCGAGGAGCGGGTGCAGATCCTCCGGGCTCTCCTCCTTGGCGCGAGCCGCGACGTTGCTGAGCACGTCGAGGGTCTTGAGCGCGTAGGGGCGGAGCTCCAGGATCTCCTGCTGGGCTCGCCGCAGCCGGGCGGCAGCGACCAGCTTCATGGCGCGGGTGATCTTCTGCGTGTTCTTGACGCTTCCGATGCGCTTGCGGATGTCTTTGAGGCTCGGCATCGCCGGGTTCCTTCAGCTCGGGATGAGGGGGACAGGAGTCTCAGGCCTGGGTCTTGGGCTCGAAGACCTCGGCGAACTCCTCGCAGGCCTTCTTCAGCTCGTCGCCGAGACCCTTCTTCAGGGTCTTCTTCTCGACGATGCCCTTCAGCAGGTCGGGCTTCTCCGCCCGGAGCCAGGAGACGAGCTCCTTCTCGTAGCGGCGGATCTCGTTTGCCGGGATATCGTCGACGAAGCCGTTGGTGGCAGCGTAGATGATGGCGATCTGCTCCTCGACGGCGATGGGCGCGTACTGGCCCTGCTTGAGCACCTCCACGAGGCGCTCACCGCGGGCGAGCTGCTGCTGCGTCGCCTTGTCGAGGTCCGACGCGAACTGCGCGAAGGCCTCCATCTCGCGGTACTGCGCGAGCTCGAGGCGGAGCGTGCCGGCGACCTGCTTCATGGCCTTGATCTGCGCGTTGCCGCCGACGCGCGACACCGAGATGCCGACGTTGATGGCCGGGCGGACGCCGGAGTAGAAGAGGTCCGTCTCGAGGAAGATCTGGCCGTCGGTGATCGAGATGACGTTNNGTCTCGATGACCGGCAGCGCGGTCAGCGAGCCACCGGAGTCCGGGAGCTTCTTCGCCTCGAAGCCGTCGCCCTTCTTCTCGGCGGCTTCCTTCGCCTCGTGGGCGGCCTCCTTGCCGAGGAAAATCTCGACGCCTTCGCCGCGCCCCGGCTCCTCGCCCTTCTTCACGACGACCCACTCCTCGGCCATCTTCGCGGCGCGCTCGAGCAGGCGGCTGTGCAGGTAGAAGACGTCGCCGGGGTAGGCCTCGCGGCCCGGCGGGCGGCGCAGCAGCAGCGAGAGCTGGCGGTAGGCGACGGCCTGCTTGGAGAGGTCGTCGTAGATGATCAGGGCGTGCTCGCCGTTGTCGCGGAAGTACTCGCCCATGGTGCAGCCGGTGTAGGGCGCGATGAACTGCAGCGGGGCGGGCTCGGAGGCGCCGGCGATGACGACGGTGGTGTATTCCATCGCGCCGTTCTTCGCGAGGCGGTCCACCACCTGCGCGACCGTGGACTGCTTCTGGCCGATCGCCACGTAGATGCAGTGAACGCCCTGCCCCTTCTGGTTGATGATCGTGTCGATGGCGACGGCGGTCTTGCCGGTCTGGCGGTCGCCGATGATCAGCTCGCGCTGGCCGCGGCCGATCGGGATCATCGCGTCGATGGCCTTGAGGCCGGTCTGCAGCGGCTCCTTGACCGGCTGGCGGCCGATGATGCCCGGCGCCTTCAGCTCGACGCGGCGGGTGTGCTCGCTCTCGATCGGGCCCTTGCCGTCGACCGGCTGACCGAGGGCGTTGACCACGCGACCGACGAGCGCCGGGCCGACGGGCACCTCGACGATGCGGCCGGTGCGCTTGACGGTGTCGCCCTCCTTGATGCCGACGTCCGAGCCGAAGATGGCCACGCCGACGTTGTCCTCCTCGAGGTTGAGGACCATGCCGATGACGCCGCCGGGGAACTCGACGAGCTCGCCGGCCATGGCGCTGTCGAGGCCGTAGACGCGCGCGATACCGTCACCGACGGTGAGGACGGTGCCCGTCTCCATGACGTCGACCGCCTGGTCGTAACCGGCGATCTGCTGCTTGATGATGTTGGAAATCTCTTCGGCGCGAAGCTGCATCGCTCTTTCCTTTGCTGGCCGCGGGGACCTGCTCGGTCGCCGCGGCGCGGCGTGACTGTCTGGGCTGGGTGGTGGAAGCGCCGCTCGGCGGCGCGGAGTTCATGGGGGCCGCTCAGTGAGCGGCGAGCTGTTCCTCGATCTGGCGGAGCCGGTGACGGACGCTCCCGTCGAAGACCTTGTCGCCCACGCGGGTGACCACGCCGGCGATGAGGTCCGGGTCCTGCTTCTCGACGACGACGACCTTCTTGCCGATGGCCGACTCGAGCTCCTTCTGGAGCTTCATCTTGAAGGCGCCCGCGAGCGGCGCCGCGGTGGTCACCTCGGCGACCACTCGACCCTCGCGCGCTTCGGCGAGCTCGATGTAGGCCTCGGCGATCTCGGGCAGGTGCCGGAAGCGACGCCGATCGGCGAGCAGCTTCAGCGTGTTGATGGTCTCGGTGGAGAGCATCATCCGCTTGCCGATCGCGTCGACGATCTTGCGCCGCGTTTCCGCGCCGATGGCGGGGTTCTCGAAGACCGACTGCAGCTCGTCGCTGCCGTTCCAGGTCTCGACGAGCCCCTCCAGATCCTTGCGGATCTTGGGGATGACGTTCTTCTCGGCCGCGAGCTCGAGGAGCGCGCGCCCATAACGGCGACCGATGGGAGTGGCCTTCACGCCTGGGTCTCCTTCGACCCGGCCGCATCGGCCAGGTGCTTCAGGTACTCGTCGGCGAGCCGCTGCTGGTCCGCCGGCTTGGTCTGTTCGCGGAGGACGTCCTCCGCCGCGGAGACGGCCGCCTTGGCCATCTCCGCGGTGAGGTCCTCGCGGAGCTGCTTCATCCGCTGCTGGATGGTGAACTCCACGTCCTTCCGGATGGAGGCGGCCTTCGACTCGGCCTCGGCGACGATCCGGTCGCGCTCCTGCTCACCGGCGCGGACCATCTCGGCCCGCAGGGTCTCGAGCTGCCCGTCGAGGGCCTCGAGGCGCTCGCTGTACTCCGCCTTCTTGGCCTCGGCCTCGGCCTTGAGCCGCTGGGCTTCGGCGAGGTGCTCCTCGATCTCCCGACGACGGGCCTCGAGGGCCTTGGGCACCGCGCGCCCCTTCTTGAAGAGGAAGTACCAGAAGAGGAAGACGAGGAAGCCGAAGGTGATGACCGACGCCCGGAAGGCGCGGTCGCTGAGGATCGCGCCGGCGGTGACCTGAGCGCCGTGGCCGCCCTCTTCGTGCAGCTCTTCGTGAGCGTCCTCGAACTCCGTCTCCTCGATGGCCGCCAGCAAGTCCGCGTCCTCGGCGGCCGGGTCGAGCGGCTCCTCTTCGGCGAAGTCCTCGCCTTCGAGGTTCTCTTCGGCGGCCATCGCCTCGAGCTCCTCCTCGGACGCCTCGAGCGCGACCTCGTCGGTGCTCGGGGCCAGCTCCGGGGAATCCACTTCCTCGGCGGCAGCGGCGGCTTCGGCAGCGGCGGCTTCGGCTTCGGCTTCGGCCGCCTCGGCGGCGGCGGCGGCCTCGCGAGCCTCCCGAAGCGCGCGCAGGCGCTCACGGCGGGCGGCGAGCTCGGCCGCGGTCGGCCCGGTCATCTCGCTGGCGGCCTCCATGGTCGCCGCCTCCATCGGGGCGGTCTCCATGGTCGCCGGGGCCATCGTGGCCTCCATGGTGGGAGCGGCCGCGGCTTCCATGGTCGGGGCGGCCTCCATCGTGGCCGCTTCCATGGTGGGCTGCTCCTCCTCCGCGTCCTGCGCGAAGGCGAGCGTGGGAACGAGGCTGACGGCGAGGGCCAGCAGTAGGGACTTGGTCGGGGCAGTCATCTCAGGCGACCTCTCGCTCGAGGAGCTTGCTGGCGATCTGCTTGGCGAGCGCCGGGGTCTGCGCCTCCAGCTCGGCGCGGATCTTGGCGGCTTCCTTCTCGAGGCTCTGCTCGGCTTCGGCGAGCTCCTTGGAGGTCTCGGCCCGCACCTTCTCGAGCACCTGCGCCTCGAGGCGCTTGCCCTCCGCGCGGAGCTTCTCGCGCTCCTCACCGGCCTTGAGGCGCGCGGCGCGCATCTCGGCGGCGAGCTTGTCCTCGGCGGCGAAGGCGCTGGCCTGCAGCTCCTTGGCCTCCTTCTTCGCGCCGTCGATCATCTCGTCCCGCTTCTCGATGAGGCGGATGACCGGCCCGAAGACGAGGACCTTCAGGATGAGGAAGGCGAGGAAGAAGAGCCCCATCTGGATGAAGAACGTTCCATCCAGGTCGATGAGGCTGCCTTCGGAGAGGAGAGCGCTGAGGAGGTGCATGCGATTCTCGGAGTTCGTGGGGCCCGATGGGCGCTTCCGTTCGGAGAGCTAGGGCCGCGGGCGCCGAAAGCCCAACCGGCTCGGCCGGGGTCTCGGCGCGCGCGGAATAGCACGGCGCATGGCCCCGTCAACCGTTGCGGGACCCAGCGAGAGCGCCTTTGTCGGCCGTGCCCGCAGCCGGTGGCGGCCCGGCCCCTGAAAGGGGTGTGACCGGGCTCTCAGAGCTCGATGCGACTCGACGCTTCGAGGACGTAGCGCTTCGAGTCCCAGCGCCCGCGCGTGGCGTGGGCCGAGTCCGCGCCGATGTCGAAGACCCAGAGCCCCTCGGCGCCGGCCTGGGTGGTGCTCCCCGCGCCGAAGAGGGTCATCGGCGTCTCGGGCACCTGGACCGAATAGCACTTGTGCACGTGCCCATGGAGGATCGCGCCTCGACCGACCGAGCCGCAGATCGCGAGCAGCTCGTCGGCGTTCTCGAGCCCATGGTTGGGGGTGTCCGGCCGCCCGCTCTTCAGCCGCGGGGCGTAGTGGGTCATCACGAAGACGAAGCGCCCGGCGACTTTCGGGTGCGCGAGCGCGTCGGCCAGCCCCTCGAGCTGGACGTCCGGGATTCGGCCGCTCGAGCGCATGATCGGAGGGTTCGGACGCGCGCTGTTGACGGTGATCACCGCCACGTGCTCACCGAAGAGGCGCACCTGCGGCCAGACCTCGTCCCGGACCAGCTCGGGCAGGTCGGTGGTCAGCACGTCCGCGAAGTGCTCCTCGAAGACGCCCAGCGCGTCCGGCAGGTAGACATCGTGGTTGCCGGGGACGGTGACGAAGCCGTCGGCCGCTTCGCGGATCGGCTCGATGGCCTTCCGGGCGTAGACGATCTCCGGCTCGGTCCCCAGAGCGGTGTAGTCGCCGCTGCACAGGGCCACGTCGATGCCCTCGGCGCTCACGAGCTCGGCGAGCGCTCGGACCTTCTTGGGCGCGTGGCGGTAGTGCTTGGCGCGACGCAGCCGCAGGTTCATCCAGCCGACGAGGCGCTTGTTGAGAAACTTGAGGCTGGAGACCTCCCGAAAGCCCTGCTCGAGATGGATGTCGCTGAAGTGGAGGAAGCGCACGTGTGGTCGTTTTTCGGTCACGGGCGGGGCGATCGCAAGGTCAAGGCCACGCGGCGGGCTGCTCGAGCCCCATGCCCTCCGGCAGGCCGAAGCGGACGTTCGCGCCCTGCAGCGCCTGGCCGGCGGCGCCCTTCACCAGGTTGTCGACCGTGCCCATGGCGACGATCTTGCCCGAGCGCTCGTCGACGGCGTAGCCGAGGTGGACCCGGTTGCTTCCGCGGATCCAGAGGGTGTCCGGCGCCTGGCCGGGATCGAGCACGACCACCGAGGGCGATCCCTGGTAGCGCTCGCGGGCCGCGGCGGTGAGGGACTCGGCCGTCGCGCCCTCGGCAGCGTCCGCGTAGGCGGTGATGAGGATGCCCCGGCTCATCGGCACCAGGTGCGGCGTGAAGAGCACCGTCAGCTCGGTGTTCGCCGCCCGCCCGAGCTCCTGGTCGATCTCCGGAGTGTGTCGATGCTGGCCGACCTTGTAGGCGCGGATCCCCTCGGCGGCCTCGGGCAGGTGCGTCTTCAGCGAAGGCTTGCGGCCGGCGCCGCTGACGCCGCTCTTGGCGTCGATGACGATCCCGGCCGGCTTCGCCAGCCCCGCCTCCAGGATCGGCGCGAGGGCGAGGATCGCCGCGGTCGGGTAGCAACCGGGCACGGCCACCAGGTCCGCCGAGGCGATCGCCTCGCGGTTCAGCTCGACCAACCCGTAGACCCGCTCGGAGTGGCGGTGCGGCGCGCCGTGATCGCCGTACCAGGCCTCGTAGACCGCCAGATCGGCCAGCCGGAAGTCGGCGCTGAGATCGAAGACGGTGAGCCCCTTCTCCCGCAGCGCATCGACCGAGGGAGCGCTCGCCCCGTGGGGCAGCGCGCAGAAGGCGACGTCGGCACGCTCGGCGATCGCCGCGGCGTCGAAGGGCTCGACCTCGCCCTCGAGGATGCCGGCGAAGGTCGGCAGCACCTCGGCGATCGGCTGACCCGCCGTCGAGTGGCCGGCGACGTAGCCGATCGCGAAGCGCGGATGGCCATGGAGGAGACGGAGGAGCTCGGCACCGGTGTAGCCGGTGGCCCCGACGACGGCGGCGCGGATGAGGGTGTCGGTCATGGGATCAGAGAGGTGTAGAAACAGCTCGGCCCCGATCCTTCGAGAGGACCGAGGCCGGTGCAAATGGTTCCCGAGAGCGGCTCAGCGCTTCGAGTACTGGAACTTCTTGCGGGCGCCCGGCTGACCGGGCTTCTTGCGCTCCTTCTCGCGGGCGTCGCGGGTCAGCAGACCGGCGCGCTTGAGGGGCGGCTTGAGAGCGTCGTCCATGGCGACGAGGGCGCGGGAGATGCCGTGCCGAACCGCCTCGGCCTGGGACGCGGTGCCGCCTCCCTTGACCGTGACCTCGACGTCGAAGGCGTCGCGCTTGGCGATCGCATCGAAGGGCTGCTCGATGATCATCCGGAGCACGTCGCGCGGGAAGTAGTCCTCGAACGCGCGGCCATTGACCTTGACGTGGCCGGATCCCTCCGTGAGAAACACGCGGGCGACCGCGTTCTTGCGCTTACCGGTGCCGTAGAACCGGCCATCGATGACTCTGGGCCTTGCCATCTCTAATACCTCAGAACTTGAAGGGCTCGGGCTTCTGAGCCGCGTGGGGGTGCTCGGCGCCGGCGTAGACCTTGAGCTTCTTCGCCTGACGGCGACCCAAGCTGGTCTTGGGCAGCATGCCCTTGACGGCCTTCTCGATCACGAACTCGGGACGGCGACCGATGAGGTGGCGATAGCGCTCCTCCTTCAGGCCCCCCGGGTAGTGGGAGTGGTGGTACCAGCGCTTCTGGTCGAGCTTGCCCCCGGTGAGCTTCACCTTCTCCGCGTTGACGATGACGACGAAGTCACCGTTGTCGGCGTGAGGGGCGAAGTCCGGGCGGTGCTTGCCACGAAGAACGCTGGCGACTCGGGACGCGAGGCGCCCGAGCGGGATGTCAGTGGCGTCCAGGACGAACCAGGAACGCTCGATGTCGGTGTTGGAAGCGCTGTCGGTGCGCATGACTGCAACCTCTTTGAAGTCCTCGGCGGGGAAAGGGCCCCGGCGTCGAGGGGGCGCGTCTAGTAGCCGGCGGCCGACCCGGTGTCAAGGCGGGGCGGCCCGGATCGACCCGAGAAATGAATGGAACGGAAGGGGGCCCCGTCGATCATCGGTGAGCAGGCAACGCAGCCTGACGCCCCCGACACGGGAGATTCCCCATGAATACCGCCCTCTTCCTGTCACTCTTCACCCTCTTCGGCAACTCGATGAGCCCGACGACCACCGTGCGCCGAGGCACGACCGCCCGAGCGGTGACCCAGCTTCGGGTGGCCACCCCCACCCCCACGCAGATCCGAACGGCGAGGGCGCCCGTGCGCCGCACCGCCGTGCGTGTCCCGGTCCGAGCTCCTCGGCTCCGCGTCGAGTCCTCGCGCCCCGCCGAGCCGCAGGGCACCGGCGCCTTCCGCTGTGCGGTGCTGGAGAACGGCGTGACCGGCGCCGCGTCCTATCGGGTCGTGGACGGCTCGCGGACGGTGGCCAGCGGACGGTGCCTGAGCCCGGCGACCAGCCTCCCCGCCGGTGACTACCGGGTGATCGTCGCCCTCGACGGCATGGCCGACGACGCCAGCCGGAACATGCCCCTGTCCGTGCGAGACGGCCGGACCTCCACCGTTCGCGCGGTCTTCGAGACCGCCCGACTGACGGTGACCGTCCTCCACGACGGCCGGCGGATCCCCGGCCGGGCCGTGCTGAGGAAGGACGGCCGAGTGGTCACCTCCCTCGGCAGCGGCGTCTATTCGCGGGTCAGCGCCGGCCGCTACGAGGTGGAGATCTCCACCCGCTACGGCACCGTCCGTGGCTCCCGCACCGTCTCTCTGGATCTGCGCCCCGGTCAGGTCCGGGCCCTGAACGTCCCCTTCTGACGCCGCTCGTCGGCTCTTCCACACCACACCCCATCCACCCCCGGCGCCTCCACCCCCTCGCGGGGTGGGGGCGTCACCCTTTTTTGGGGATCTCGGCTGGCCGGCCAGGGTTTGAGCGTTAGCATCGGCGGGTGGAGACCGAGCCACAGCGCAGCCCCGAGCCGCCGCCGCCCTCGGAGGGCGAGAGCAGTGGGGAGATCGTGCGCTCCGAGACCACCGAGGAGCCGAGCGAGAGCGCCCTCGAGCGGTCTCAGCCCTACCAGCCGGGCCCCTTCATGCGCTGGCTCTACCGGCGCTTCTTCCGCCACATCGAGGTGGACGAGACGTGGTCCGACGAGGTGCGGGCGGCCGCGGAGAAGGGCGTCGTGGTCTACGTGGCCCGCTCGATCTCCTTTTTGGACTTCCTCTGCCTCGACTTCCTGGTGAAGCGCTTCGGGCTGCCACTCGTTCGCTTCGTCAACGATCTCGGGCTGTGGATCCTCGAGCCCTTCGGCCGGGGCGAGCGGCGGCTGCGCTTTCGACGGCAGGTGCCCGAAGAAGAGGGGCTGGCCTCCGTCGTCCGGGACCGCTTCAGCGCCCTACTCTTCCTGCGAAAGCCACCGAAGGTCGGATCGCGCGCGCGGCGGGGGGAGAAGACCGAGGCCGATCTGATCCGGACGCTGGTCGAGACCCAGCGAAAGATCGATCAGCCGATCCTGCTGGTGCCCCAGACCTTCATCTGGAACATCCGGCCGCCGAAGCAGAAGCGGGGCCTGGTGGACCTCTTCTTCGGCCCGGTGGAGTGGCCGGGGAAGGTGCGGGTCTTCTTCCAGTTCCTCTTCAACTACCGCAACGCGCGGCTGCGCTCCGGCACCGCCTTCGACCTGCGTGCCTTCATCGAGAGCCACCAGGACCTCACCGACCTCGAGATCGCCGACAAGGTCCGCTACGCGCTGCTCCGCCGCATCGAGCGCGAGCGACGGCTGGTGCAGGGGCCGACCAAGAAGACCACCGGCCGGATGCTGGAGGAGCTGCTGCGGAGCCCGCGGGTCCGGCGGCGCATCAGGGCCCACGCCGAGCAGACCGGCAAGAGCATCCCCAAGGTCGAGAAGGACGCCCGCAAGATGCTCAAGCAGCTGGCCGCCAACCAGCAGCCGTGGGCGATCCTCCTCTTCCTGCGCGTGCTCACCTGGGTCTTCCGCAAGATCTACGATGGCCTCGAGGTGGATCAGGAGGGGGTCGAGCGGGTCCGTGAAGCCGCGCGGCACGGGCCGCTGATCTACCTGCCGAGCCACAAGAGCCACGTCGACTACCTGGTGCTCAGCTACCTGCTGCAGAAGCAGGCCCTGCAGCCGCCGCTCATCGCGGCGGGCGACAACCTCTCCTTCTTCCCGCTGGGCTTCTTCCTGCGGCGCGGCGGCGCCTTCTTCATCAAGCGTTCCTTCAAGGGCAAGAAGCTCTACCCCGCGCTGGTGGACGCCTACATGCGCAAGCTGCTCGTGGAGGGTTTCCCGATCGAGTTCTTCCTCGAGGGCGGCCGCTCGCGGACCGGCAAGCTGCTCAGCCCGAAGTTCGGCCTGCTCTCGATGGTCGTCGACGCCGCCGCGCAGGCGCACCTGCCCAACGTCTCCTTCGTGCCGGTCTCCATCGGCTACGAGCGGATCGTGGAAGAGCGCTCCTACGTCCACGAGCTCGGTGGCGGCGAGAAGCAGAAGGAGAGCCTCGGCGGTCTCATGGGCACCCCGAAGCTGCTGCGCTCGAAGTACGGCCGCCTCTACGTGCAGTTCGGCGAGATCCTCACCCTCGGGGAGGCGCTGGGCGAGCGGAAGATGGACGAGCTGACCCCCCCGAAGAGGCGGGCGCTGGTGCAGGAGATCGCCCACGAGACGCTGCGCCGCGTCGACAAGGTCACCATGGTCACCCCCGCGGCGATGGTCGCCACCGCGCTGCTGGTCCACCGGCGCCGCGGCATTCGCGTCGGCGAGCTGCGCGACCGCATCGAGATGCTCTTCGAGTCGCTCGAGGGGGCCGGCGCACGAGTCGCCGATCCGCTCACCGACGGCCAGGGCCAGCTGCGCCAGGACACGCTCGAGGAGACGCTGGCGCTCTTCGTCGACGCCGGCCTCGTGGAGGAGCACGAGACGGGCGGCGAGACCATCTACCGCGTGCCCGGCCGCCGGCGGATGGCCCTCGAGTACTACAAGAACAACGTGCTGCACTTCTTCGTCCCGGCGGCGCTGGTAGCGAACGCCATCCAGGTCGGCGACGAGCCGGTCGCCGTCAGCACGGTGAAGGAGCGGGTCGCCAAGCTGGCCAAGCTCTTCGAATACGAGCTGCACACTCCGTCGGACACCGACGCGATGGTCGACGAGGCGCTCGGCGCGATGGAGCGCGCCGGCGAGATCGAGCGGATGGCCGACCACGTGAAGACCGCCGACGGCCACGCCGGGCGCAACCTCGCGACCTACGGCGACATGCTGCGTAGCTATTTCGAGGCGTATCTCCTGGCGATCCGAGCGGCGAGCAAGCTGCCCCCCAAGGACGACGAGGAAGACGGGCCGGGACGCAAGGACTGGGTGAAGAAGACCCTCGAGCTCGGCCAGCGGATGTACCTCGCCGGTGAGCTCGAGCACCGCGAGTCGATCTCCAAGCCGAAGGTCGAGACCGCCATCAAGGCGCTCAAGGACCACGAGCTGCTGACCTACGGACCGATGGATACGCTCGTGGCCGGCGAGGCCGACGCCGAGGACTTCGACCGGCTGCAGAAGCAGCTGCGCACGTTCCTTCGCTAGGGGCGCTCAGCCGGCGCCGTAGGCCCTGCAGACCGGCCGCAGCACGCAGGGCTCGCACTTGGCCGGGTCGCGGCGGCTGGGGCAGTCGCGGCTCACGCCCATGTGGCAGAGGGCGAAGTCGTAGCGGACCGGGTCGGCCCCATCGAGGTGCCGCAGCGCGGCGGTGATCTCCTCGGCGGTGCGCCAGCTCGCGTCGTTGCGCTCGGTCAGCCCCAGGTTCCGACCGATGCGGTGGATGTGGGTGTCGACCGGAATCACCAAGAGCGAGGGGTCGAGGGGCCACAGGCCCAGGTCCACCCCGTCGGCGGGACGGACCATCCAGCGCACGTAGAGGAGCAAGCGCTTGCAGGCGCTGCCGGCGCGTGGGTCGGGCATCAGGTGGCGCAGCGAACGGTCCGCGCCGGGGCCACGCAGCTCGTCGGCGAAGCGAGCGAGCCCCTCGCGCAGCTCGCCGGCGTCCTCCACGTGCGCGGTGAAGCGAGCGCCGAGGCTGCCATGCGTGCGGCGGACGGCACCGGCGTTGGCGAGCAGCGCCGCCACGTGCTCGCCCTTCCACACCCGGTGGACGAAGCCCCGGAGGGCGCGCCGCAGCTGCGCTCGGGAGCGCTCGTCGACCGCCTTCGCCGGCTCCGGGCCGAGCACGTCGAGCACCCGCTGCACGCTCCGCCGAACCGCGACCACGTTGCCGAACGCGAGGCTCGCCGCGACGAGCCCCACCACCTCCTGGTCGGCGGGATCGCCATAGCGGTGCACGACCCCCACCGGGTCCGCCTCCCGCCGCGCCGCGCGGTCGGTGCTCTCCACCAACTGGTCCAGGCGCCGCTTCATCGCAGCCGTCGGTGGACGAGGCACCCCCCAGTCGTAGCAGACCGTCGCCACGCAGTCCGACGCCGACTCCTGCTGGCGCACAGAGGTGAGCTGCCTTTGTGCGCTGAGACCCTCTGCCGGCGCGGAGCGAGGGGACGCTNNCGCCGAGGGCCGGCTCCGACTCGGCGTGGTATGGGTTAGCCGGCACCAAACGCCGGGTAGCAAACGCCGGGTAGCAAACGCCTGCAAACGCCGGGGACAAACGCCTGCAAACGCCGGGTGCAAACGCCGGGGACGATCGTCGTCGTGCC
>JABAOG010001993.1_pt1 | contig 15389 bp, 16 predicted proteins | sample 7062131 | NCBI WGS metagenome assembly JABAOG01 (sample SAMN14538629, study PRJNA623070) | marine sediment metagenome | biome: marine biome [ENVO:00000428]; feature: marine pelagic biome [ENVO:01000023]; material: deep marine sediment [ENVO:00002113] | place: India: Arabian Sea | collected...
GAGCGCGGCGGATTCCTGCTCGGATTCGCGGCCTTCCCGCCTGAGCGGATCCGCGACGGCGCCCGCCGCCTCGCCGCGCTGTTCGACGGCGAAGCGGCGTGACCGCGCGAGACGACCAAGGCGGCGCCGCGAGGACCGTCGCCCGCGCCCGGTCGGTCCCGCGATGCGCTATCGGTAACGCAGCTTCGGTTGCCACCCGTCCTCGCCGCCGCCCAGAAGGCCGAACAGGTGATACGCCGGGCAGTACTCATCGCCCGGTCCGAACCACGCCCGAGAGATCCGGACGATCCGTCCCTCCGGTTCCCGCCGCAGCACCGAAACGCCGGGGAGCGGCGATCCCGCCGCATCTTCGAAACCGAGGTCGCCCGTGAAGGTCGAGCCCCGGCTCGAAAGCATGCGGAACCCCCAGCCTCGCTGCCGCGCGAAGTTCGCCTGCATCTCGGGCGGATCGGGCGACACGACGACGAAGGCCGCCCGATCCTGGATGTGCGGCAGAATACCGTTGAAGCCGTCCGCCCACAACGTACACATGGCGCACGTCCTGCCCATGTTGTGGATCACGATCAGCTCCTCTTTCTCGCCGAAGGCGGCGGACGCTCGCAACGCTTCGCCGTCGGGTGACGCGAGCGCGTAATCGGCAATCTCCTCCGCGGGCAACCTCCGCCGCAGCTCGGCCACCCGGCGCCTCGCCCGCGCGATCTCTTCTTCGGCCTCCGCGATCATCCGCTCGATCGTCGCCGCCCTGTCTCGAACCGCGACTCTGTCGAGCTCGGTAACTCCCGTGCTGCCTCTCATCGACTCCCTCCGTGTGTCTCGCCACCGATGCCTGCCCCTGACGAGCTCCATCTCATCCTGCGCGCACACCGCTGCCCCGCCTCGCGTCGACCCGCCGCCGCGCGANNACCCGCCGCTGCCCGACGCCCGGCCCGGTTCGTCGCGGAACGCCGCGCTTCCGCCGGGCACCTCTCGTGCCCGGCGGAAGCGCCAGGGGGCTCCGGGAACCGACTCCTCAGCGTGCCCCGACCTCCGGCGGCATCATGACGACGATGAACGAGTCCGGCCGCCCTTCGTTCTCCGGTCCGACGAACACGAGTGGATGCGACGAAGCGCCAGCCCCCGCCACGGGGGGGCGCCCCCCGATATCGGCGTTGGTCAGGTACGGCGCGAAGATCATGATGTGCGGGGGCAGCGGGCCAACCGCTTCGGACCCGTCGGCACTCTTGATGTTCGCGCGCCCCTCCGAGGACAGCATGTAGGCCACGCTGACTCGCTCCGGCAGCCGGAACCGCCCCGTTTGGAAACCGGCCGCGAGCTCACGCTCGACCTCGTCCTTCCCCTTGCCGCCGAGCAGGAGCTTCGCCTCGGACAGGTCACGCTCCAGGAAGGTCGCGGCGCCCGCGGCGTCGTAGCAGATCGGGTACACGCCGCCGAAGCGGTCGCGCATCAGGAGGCACGCGAATCCGTTCGATCCCTGCCGCGCCACCGCGTAACCCTCGCGCTCCAGGACGTACACCGTCGCCGCCTGCGCCACGTGCGCCGGCGCCGCGCTCAGCGCCAGGCCGACTCCGCGGTCGCGCGGCAGGANNGCGCTCCAGCACGTACACTGTTGCGTTGCGCGCCACGTGCGCCGGAGCAGCGCTCAGCGCGAGGGCGATCTCCCGGTCGCGCGGCAGGAACTCGATGTGCGCCGCCGCCTTGTTCGGCACCTGCGCCGCGCCCGACGACGCCCCGACCAGGATGAGCAGCCCCGCGAGTGCCGGCCTCAGTCTCGACATGACATACCTCCTGCACATAGTGTATCGCGCGCCGCGACGCGGCGCTCGCGACCGTTCGGGCCGCGTGAGCAACAGTGGCCACGCGCCCCGGCGCGGGCCATATCCAGTTTCCGGTCGCCGATCCGCGCCAATCCACACGCGCACTCCTCAGCGGTCCGCCGGCCGGCCGTGCCCGCGGATGCGGAGCAGGAGCCCGCGCGCGCGAGCCAAGTGATGATCGTCGTGCTCCGCCACGAAGAACGCCCAGTCGATCAGCCGCAGATCCCGGCCGAGCCGCTCGTGGAACGACCGCGCTTCGACCCGCTCTTCGGTGAGCCCTTCCAGCCGGCGCACGAGCGCCTGGCGCCGGCGACGGAGACGCTCGAGCAGCTCGATCGTCAGGCGATCGTTGTGGCGCGCTTCTTCGGTCGCAGCGTTCGTGGCGTCCCACGGCGTGAGGCACCGCGAGCCGGCGAGAAAGTCGTCGAGCCGCCGCGAGTCCAGGTCGTGGATGTCATCCAGATGGCCGACGTGCTCCTTGGCCGACCATTCGCCGCCCACCCGCAACCTCAGCTCCTCCTCCGGGACATGGCGGAAGATCGCTTCGCACCGCGCGGGCGTTCCGCGCAGCCGCTCCAGCACCGCCGGAAACCACCGCCGCGGCAGGTCGAAGGTGAATCGACGGTCCGACCACCTCATCTGATCGATCATGACATCACGCGGTGATGGGCAGGGTCACGGCGGCGCCCGCCGTCCCGCGACCGTCTGAACACGCCCGTCGATCATCGACCGAATCGCCGAAGATGACGGGCATCACCGAGCCGACCTCCCGATGATTCATGTCGCACTTCCCTGTCCGTGTGTGGAGCCTGACCCGGGCCGCACCTTGCGTGCCCGGTGCGCCATCGACATGTTGGCGTGCGGTTATTCGATTCAACTACTCTTCGAAGTAGAAATGCAATGGTGCGTTGGCGTGATCTGAACGCGCTGGCGGAACTCGGCTTCTCGACGTACGAGCGGAAGGCGCTCGTGACGCTTGCGGCGCTCGGAACCGCCGACGCGGCCGCACTCTGCCGCGAGGGTTCGATCCCCACATCGAAGATCTACCGGGCGATGGAGAAGCTTGCTCATCTCGGGCTGGTCGAGGCGCNNAGGCGCAGCCCACGCGGCCCAAGCTGTACGCGGCGTTGCCCGCGGAGGTGGTGGCGGATCGCGTGGTCGAGCTGGCGCGGGAGCGGGCGCAAGGGATCGCCGAGCAGGCGGGAGTGCTCCGCGAGGCGCTGTCCGCGCTGCCGGGCCCGCCGCGTGGGAGGCACGCGTTCGTGGATCTCGCCCTCGGCGCGGAGAGTCACGTCAAGCGCCACCTCGTCCGGCTCGCGGCTGCGGAGCGTCGCATCTTCTCTTACGTGGAGATCGGGGACATCACGGCGATCGACCGCGCGGTCGCCGCCGGGTTCCCGGTGCTTCGCCGGATCGCGCGGAGCGCGGCGGATCGCGGCGTCGATCACCGCGTGGTCTTCGGATTCACCTATCGCACGGCGCCGGCGCTGGTCGACTTCCTCCGTTCGCACCGGAACGATCTCGAGCACGTCACCGGGATCCGGTACGCGGGCGAGCTCGGCCACCCCTTTCACGTGGTCGATGATGACACGGTCATTCTTCCGCTCGATCATCCGTTCGTGCCCGAAGGGCCGTACGCGTCGCTGCTCGTTCGCGACGCGGACCTCGCGCGCTGCTTGACGGAGGGGTTCGAGACGCTCTGGCGGAAGGCCATGCACGACCTCCGGGAGATCGACTTTCATCCGCGGGGCGCCGAGGGCCGCTGAGTATGCGGCCGGAAGTAGCTGGTGTTGACCACCCGCGTGCGCATCGCATCCAGCGGCTCGAGAACGAAGTCGAACCCGAAGTCGTCGAGCAGGCGTCCGAAACCGAGCGCGCCCTCCGTCACCCAGCCGATCCCGTGGCGGGGGGCGCGCCTTCCCGGACGTACGTGATGTAGTCCGTGTTCTCCGGCGCGCGCCCGAGCTCGCGGACCGCCACGGCGATCTGTCCGCGGTGATGGGAGCCGTGCAACGCCACGTGGATGAGGATGTCGATGAGCTTCGTCTCGTACTCCCGGCCGCCGCTGGTCCGATAGGCGACGACGCGGTCCAGATCCGAAGGCGACACGGATTCGACGAGGTCGCGATACGCCGTCGCGTTCCGCTGCACGAGATCCGCGCACTCATCGAGCGACAGCTCGGGCCAGACCTCGATCCCGGGATGCGGCTCTCCACGAATACGCGAGAGCCATATCTGCTCCGCAGCCAGCAGGTGGGAGAGCAGGAGCCGCGGGCGGTCCGCCGGCCCGGCCGCCCGCAGGTTCGTGAGGACGCGTCGATTCGCCCAGTGCGCGTGCGCCACGAGAGCGCGCACGAAACCGCTGTCCATTCGGCCTCTCCTCTACGGCCCGTCAGGGCGGCGTGCCCGGCGCTCCGCCGGCCTTCGCGGCCAGCGCCGTGATCTCGTTCAAGACCGCATCCTTCAGGCCGAACGGGCAGCCCCAGTAATCGAAGATTCCGCCCTGCCGCGCGTTCCAGCCGCAGATGACGAACACGCCGGTGCCCAGGCGGTGCTTCAGGTGCGTTGCCAGCCACCCGACGAAGCCGCTGTTGTCCAGCGCCGGGTCGAAGTGGAAGCAGAATACGGCAAACTGCTCGCCACCCGGCGAAGGCGCCTCGACGAGCTGGCTCCACCCATCGCGATCGCGAACGAGGGCGAGCGCGTCGAGCGATGCCCGTTCCGGGAAATCCACGCCCGGGAACTCGACGAACCGGAAGGCGCCGTCGAAGACGTCGAGGCGCGCTCGCGCGATCACCGACCGCAGCCGTCGATCCGACTGCGCCGGCGTTTCGTGGCTCACGTACACGGGATCCACTCGAGCCGGGGGGCCATACGATCACCTGCGCGCACCGTTCGCGCCTCTTCTGTACTCCTCGACGACCGGTTTCACGCCCTCGCGGAACGTCGGGACGCCCGGGCTCCACCCGAGCAGCTCACGCGCTCGCGCGTTCTTCGTCCGGTAGGAGCCCGTGAACGCTTCCGCCACCGGCCGGCCGGCGAACACGGCCGCCAGCCAGACGGGGATCCCGCCGGGCTGACCGCGCCCGAACTCTCGAAGCAGGATCTCGCCGATGGCGCGCATCCGGAGCGGCTCATCGTCGACGATGTTCAGGACCTCGCCGACCGGCGGATTCTCGAGCGCGCGCAGGTACGCGTCGGCCGCGTCCCGGATGCTCACGAGTGGCATGAAATTGTTCCCGCTCCCCATGTACTTGAACTGGCCCTTCTCCGCCGCGGGCAGGACCGTGCGCGCAAAGAACCCTGCGGCGCCGTACACCCAGCCAAGTCGCAGCGAAACGCCGGGCACTCCGTCGTCGCACGCCTCGCGGACCAGCCGCTCGCCGGCGCGGTACGCCTCCCCTCGTGCATTGGGCACCGCGGGCGTGCTCTCATCCACCCACACATCGCCGTGGTCGCCCACGGCCAGGAACCCCGACGTGTAGATCAACGCCCGACACTGGCCGCCCGATCTCGCCGCGTCGATCAGCCCACGCGTCGCCACGAGGTCCGCGGTTCGCATCTGCCGCAGCCACGCGGACCCGCCGCGCCGGCCGATCGGTACGGCCGCGGTATGGATCAACACGTCCGCATCGGCGGCGTGCCCCAGCCACCCCCCGGGATCCCTCATGTCGCCACGCACGGGACGCCCTCCGAGCCGCCGCACTACCGCCTCCGATGCATCGGACCGGACGAGTCCGACGACATCGTGGCCTGCCGCTCTCAGCAACTTCAGGACCTCCGATCCGACGAATCCCGCGGGTCCCGTGATGAACACCTTCATTGCCTCACCTCGGTGTAGTTCGGTTGCGGCCTCGCTCCCATACTCCGCGGGGGAGCTGAACGAAAGCCTAATCGACGGCTTCGTCGTGTGGAAGCGCCAGAACGTCGAATTCCTGCCAGGCCATTTCCGCCGGTCCCGCAACCACGCGCGCCGGACCCGCTTGTCGCCCGATCCTGCGCGCCGGCGCCACGGCGCGACCGCAGGATTGACGCACCCGAGATGGCCCGCCAGATTCTCACCCATGAGCGACGTCGCCCGATTCGCCGAACGATCCGAACGTGCCGCCGACAGCTCGCCCGCCGGGCTCGATGACGGCGAGTTCGTGCGCCGGATCGAGCCGTTCAGGCGGGAGCTTCACGCCTACTGCTACCGGATGTCGGGTTCGCTCTTCGACGCCGATGACCTGGTCCAGGAGACCATGCTCCGCGCCTGGAACGCGCGCGGCAGATTGAACGTCGCGGGCCATGTCCGGGCCTGGCTCTACCGCGTCGCGACCAACGTGTGCCGCGACCACATCCGTCGAACCCGCCGACGCACCCTCCCGCCCGCCTACGGACCGGCCGCGGAAGGCCCGGCGTTCACTGCCCGCTCGCTGCACGAGCCGATCTGGCTGGATCCCTACCCGGACGCCGAGCTCCCGGATGGCACCCCGGGCCCTGACGCCCGCTACGCCCTCCGCGAATCGGTCGCGCTCGCGTTCCTCTCCGCGATCCAGCATCTGCCGGGTCGCCAGCGCGCCGCGTTGATCCTTCGCGACGCGCTCGGCTGGTCGGCGCACGACACGGCCGGCGCCCTCGGTACTTCGACGGCGGCGGTCAACAGCGCCCTGCAACGCGCGCGCACCACGCTGAGGCGGCACCTGCCCGCGAACGACGACGGCTTCGCCGGTGACCCGCCGGACGCCCGACAGCGTGCCCTCCTCGAGCGCTACGTCCGCGCATGGGAGGAGGGCGACCTGGACGGACTGTTGGCGCTGCTGCGAGAGGACGCGATCATCAGCATGCCGCCCGAAACGCTCTGGCTCCGCGGGCACACGGCCATCCGCGCGTTCCTCGGGTCCACGATCCTCTCCGGCGAAGCACGCGGTCGCGTCCTGCTCCGGCCGATCTCGGCCAACCTCCAGCCCGCGTTCGCACTGTACCGCCTGGAGTCGTCCGGCTATCGACCCATGGCCATCACGCTGCTCCGGATCGCCGGCGGGAAGGTCGCGGAAATGACCGGCTTCCTCGACCCTCGCCTCCTCCCGCGATTCCGAGTGGCGCTCCTCCTCCCGCGGTAATCCGCCGCCGCGCCCGCCTAGGCGCCACTCTCGACGAACGTCCTCGCCTCGCTCACGAGATCCGCCCACGCCCCGGTCTCGCAGCGCAGCGAGACCCACTCGCGCATCGCCCGGCCGTGCCCGGGATCGAACGGCTCGCCCTCTCCGGACTCGATCAACGCGTTCACGCGCCCCTTCGGGAGCTTGAGCACCAGCCGCCCTCGCACGAGCATCGCGAACACCTTGCCGCCGACCTTCAATCCGGCGGAACCGAACATCCTTCCCTCGGTCACCGCAGGATCCACCTGCATGTCCGCAGCGATGCGGGCGAAGACTTCGCTTTCATCCCGGTTCACGTGCGCGTCCATTCGCTCTCCACTCTGCGTCGACGCCGTTCGTCCGATCGCGCCGGCCCTCGGCCACCGCGCCGCGAGGAACGCGCTCGCGTCCTCCCGGCGGCCGGTCCGGCGGGCCAAGGTCGCCGGACATCCGCGTGGCGACCGGGCCGTCCATACGTATTACGTCCGAGCCGCCCGAAAATGATCGGTCTCCGCGTGGCCACGCGGTCCGTCGTCGCATCGCGCCGCGTGTTGCGGATGCGCACGGATGCCGGGGCAGGCGCCGTATCCGCTCGCGATCCGCCGACCGGACCGGATGCGGGCGGCCGGAGTCGCGGCTAACTCCGGGCGGCGCGCGACTCCGGCGCTCCCGCCGCGCGTCCACCGCTCCCCTCCCGGCGCGTCGGCAGCCACACGGTGAACGTACTCCCCTCGCCGGGGCGACTCTCGACGGTGATGTCCCCTCCGAGCAGTCGAGCCAGCCGGCGGGCAACCGCGAGCCCCAGCCCCGTACCGCCCTTCTGCCTGGTCATGGCCTCTTCGATCTGGAAGAACGGCTCGAAGACGTGCGCCAGGTCTTCGGGTGCGATCCCGATCCCGGTGTCCCTGACCCGGAACACGACCCGGCCGTCGTCGAGCTCGGCGGTCAGCTCGANNCAGGAACGCGGGCGCGATCCCCTGGCCCGTATCGCGCACCGCGATCTCGGCGTATTGGTCTCGCAGCGCCAGGGACACGTCCACGCGCCCGCCCTCGGGCGTGAACTTGATCGCGTTCGAGAGCAGGTTGATCAGGATCTGCCGCACCATCTCGGCGTCCGTTTCGATCGTCGTCGGCGCGTCGGGCACGCGAACGCGTAGATCGAGGCCTTTCCCGGCAGCCCGGGGGCGGACGATTTCGGCCGCCTCCCGGACCAGGTCCGGCAGGTTCACACGGGTCGTCTCGACCTTCTCGCGGCCGGTCTCCGTTCGGGAGAAGGTGAGGATCTCCGCGATGACTCTCGCGAGGTCATCGGCCTGGAGCTTGATCCGCGCGAGATACTCCCGTTGCCGCTCGCTCACCGGACCGGCGACTTCGGCATCGAGCAGGTCCGCGTACCCGACGATCGCGGTGAGCGGCGTGCGCAACTCATGGGACATGACCGCCAGGAAGTCCGACTTCGCCTTGCTCGCCGCCTGGGCGTCCGCGTAGAGACGCGCGTTGTCCAGGGCCATCGCGGCGCGGCCGGCGAGTTCCTGTGCCAGCCGGAGATCATCCGCACCGTATGGCCGGGACGCCGAAACGAAGGTGATCGCGCCCAGGAGCTGCCCGCGCGCGATGAGCGGGGTCGCGATCGCGGATCGCGCCCCGAGCGCTCGTACGAGCCGCCTGTGCTCGGCATTCTGGGTGCGGGTCGCGAGGATCGCGTCCGTGACCTCCGGTATCAGCTCGGGCTCCCTGCGCCGGAGCACGGCGGCTGCGGGTTGAGGGGATTCCCAGTCCGGCGGGTAACGCCGCTCGAGCTCGCGCAGCAGGCCCTCCTTCCCGGGGTCCCGATGCGCGCCGGCTACCCTGCGGAGGCGGTCGTCCTCGACCGCATCCACCACGCACCAGTCGGCCAGCGCCGGTACCACGAGCCGCACCATGCTGGTCAGCGTGATCCGGTAATCGAGCGAGGAGGACAGGGTGCGGCTCGCTTCGGCAAGGAACCGCACGGCCCGCTCGGCGCGCCTCTGCGCCGTGACATCCCGAAAGCTCCACACCCGACCCGCGATCCGGGTGTCGATCCGCTGCGCCGTCGAGTAGCGTTCGAAGACCCGCCCATCCTTGAATTCCAGAACGTCATAGCTCTCCTCGTCGGGGTGCGCGTACAGGTACCGCACCTTCTCGAGGAAGCCCTCCGGGTCGGCCAGCTGATCCAGCACGAACGCCAGCAAGCGCGCGTCGTCACGCGTGGCCGCCAGCTCCTCCGGGATGCGCCAGAGCTGTAGGAACTTCCGGTTGAAACTGACGATGCGGCCGTCCGGATCCACCACCAGGAGCCCGTCCGCCGTCGATTCGATCGTGGCGCGAAGAAGGGAAAGCGATCTCTGACGCTCCGTCTCGGCGCGCTTCCGGTCGGTGACATCCTCGCCGATCCCCACGACCCGGCGGACCGCTCCGCGCTCGTCCCGCACCGGCACGTTCCTGGATCGGATCCAGCGGACCTCACCGTCGGGTCGTACGACGCGGTAATCCACCGTCGCTTCGCCGGCCAGGGCCCGGTCCATCGCCTCGTCGACCATCGGAAGGTCTTCCGGGTAGACCGCCTCGCGCCATGACGTCGGATCGACCTCGAGGCTCTCGACGCGGCGGCCGTAGATGGCTTCGTACGCGCGGTTGGCGTAAACGACCGCGCGCGACCGCGGGTCGATGATCCAGGCGATTTCGCGGATGTTGTCGGCGATCTGCCGGAAATACTCCAGCCGTCCCTGGAAGATACCCATCCCCGAATGCGACGGCCCGGTCATCTCCTCACGTATGTGCGCTCGTGATTACGCCCGGATGCGATGCTCCGGACGCTCGTCGGCGCCACTGCAATGTGCGAGCCGGAATCGAATCGGCGGGTACGCGAGTCCCGGGCAGGCCGACAGGCCGACGCGTTCCATCGAACCGCTCCCGAGCGCTCGGACATCGCTCCTCCGCGGCATCCGTCGCTCGGGAGCGAGCCGTCGGCCCGCCGATTGCCCCGCCACCCGACGTGCCGGCCGCCTCGAGCGTCGCCCGTGTGGCCGATCCCGGCGCCGGGTCGACCCGGACGCACTCTCGCCGACCGGGTCGCTCCGCGGCAGGTGCGGCCGGGGCGCAATCAGAAATACCGCAGCAGCGCGATTTGCACGTAATCGTCGCGGCGAAGGTCATCCAGGATCCCCGGGCGCCCGGCCGCAGCGAACGCGCGCGCCTTGACCGAGACGATCCACCGATCGCCCAGTCGGGTCCGGCCCTCGAGGTTCGCGAACACATCCCGATCATCCGCGTCCACGATGGCCCCGACCAGCAACTCCGTGGATCGGACGTCGTTCACGACCGTCCGTGCGCCGATGAACACGTCGCTCTCGAACGGCGTCGTGGCCTCTTCTCCTCGGCTGTCGAAGAGGTACTCGGCCAGGACGCCCACATCGACCGGCGTCCCGAAAGCGCCGGGCCACGTCCGTTCGAAGCCGCCGGTAAACGCCAGGTAGCGGCCGTCGTCCGGCTCCTCCCGCGTGATGAGCTCGAGCTTCCACAGCCACGCGGCGCGCGTCACCTGGAGATCGAGTCCGCTCTGATCGGTCAGATAGTAGAACGGGATGAGCCTGGGAGGGGCGCCACCCGAGTCCTCCACGTGGAACTGCGGGTCCCGGCTCGTACCCACGAAGTGCGAGATCCCCACGTCCACGTCGCCCAGCGTATGCGTCCATCGAATCGCCCAGTCCAGGTGCGATCGTTCCGCGGACGACTCGTATCTCGCGGCGTCCGTCGCGACGGTGAGCCGGGAACGAAGCCGTCCTTCCGCGCCAGGGAACGTCCTCTCGCGGAACCAGGGGAGCAGGTAGAGGTCGATCGTCCCCCAGTCCAGGTAGACGGCGGCGTTGGCCATCGGCTGGCCCAGCTTGTCCTCGCCGTCGATGTCGCCAGACCAAGTCCGTCTGGTTGANNGTCGATGTCCTCGACGAGGTCCGTCTGGTTGATGACGTCGACCAGGTGCTGGGACTCGGTGACGCCCCAGAAGACTCGTCGCACCCCGAGGCGCAGCTCCCAGTCGTCGAACAGGAGTTCGAGGCTGAGGATCCGGAGGTCGCCGTGCGTCCGCTTCTCGTCGCCCGGATCGAGCCGTTGGAAGGGTCTCAGGACGAAGCGCCAGGACCGCTGTCCGCCGCCGAGGACCAGCTCGGGCTCGACGGCGAAGGACACACTCGAGCCGTGCTGCCGCGCCTCGAGCGGCTCGGCCGGAAACGCGCGCACTTCGACGCGTGCATCGCCGAGGAGCTGCGCTTCGGCTCGCGCCGCGCCCACGGCCGCACAGGCCAGGCTCATGGACGACGCGAGGATCCGCCTCGCGATCCTCCCGTACGCGGCTCGAGCCGATCTCGCCGTCGCAACGCTCGGCGCCCGGGTCGGACCGGCGGAGCCGGACATGCCGGCTCCGCCGGTCGGAACGCGCCCGGTGCCAGCGCGTTCCGTGGTCGGAGAATTCACTTCGCCGTCCGCAGGCTGCGCTGCTCGAAGTCGGCCGGCGTGAACCCGTTCTTGAACCTGAAGTCGCTCCAGACGATGATCGTGCTCTTGCCCGTCTGGTGATTCACCATCTCCATCCGGTGCGCGCGCCAGAGTCCGCCGAGGTACTGCCTGTATTCGTCGGCTCGATAGGTCTTCAGCAGATCGTCCTTCCGATCGTAGTAGTCGATTCTCAGGACACGATACTCGGCCGCGTCCAGCCACACGACCTGGCGCGTGTATCCGGAATGGGCGTACCGAGGGATCCGCTCGATGACGAACGCAGGGGTTCCGTCCACGACCTCTTCCCGAAGGAAGCGATACGTGTACTTCTCCACCTCCTGGGAGCTGATGTCCTCGTACGCGAACTCGCTCCCCATGAACGGCCCGGACTTGTTGTTCGTGGCGATCCGCTTGATCCTCCGAAGGGCCGGTAGGTACAGCCATTGATCGTCGCTCTCGATCGGGTGGCTGTGCGTGAGGAACGCGGTCCCCGCGATGTCCCTCGGGCTGTCGAACATGACCAGGGACTTGTCGCCGTCCCCCGGCACCTCGAGCACCTTGAGCCGGAGCGTTCGCCGGCTTTCGTCTCCGTTCTGGTTGCGGAGGATCATCTCCATCTCGGCCGTGAAGTCGCCGAATCCGGACTCGCGTCGATCCGCCTCGGTCGCGATCTCGAGTCCCCGCTCCTCAGGTGTCTGCGCGCGGGCCTCACGGCCGGACAGCACGAGGGCCAGGGTCAAGGCGGTCACCACCCTCGAGGCGCGCGTCATCCGATGCATGTCAAACCTCCGGTTCCAATGAAGAATTCCAGTGTGCGGATCCCGGCACGGCGCTCTCCGCGCCATCTAGGCGCCCGCAGGCGCCGGGCTCGGCTCTCGCACCTCCACGGCTGCGCTTCGACCCTCCAACGCCAGGAGGAGCGGCGGCAGCACGAGGAGGTCGAACACCAGAGCGATCGCGATCGTGAGCGCCGAGAGGAGCCCCATCTGCGCGTTGACCTCGAACGAGGATGCTGCGAGGATGGCGAAGCCCACGACCAGCACCACGTTGCTCACCAGGAGAGCGGGTCCGACGACCTTGTAGGCGTGACGCACCGCGTCCTGCGGAGATGCGCCGAGAGCCCGCCGCGCGTACAGGAACTTGCTGAGCAGGTGGACCGTGTTGTCCACCACGATCCCGAACGTCATCGCCGTGACGGTCGACGAGAACATCCCCACCTGCCCGATCAGGACCCCCCAGATCCCGAAGGCGACAACGGCGGGGCCCAGGTTGGGGAGCAGACTGATCAGTCCGAGGCGCAAGCTGCGGAACGCCACGATCAAACAGGCGGAGACCAGCAGAATCCCCAACAGCGTGCCCGTCAGCATCCCCTGGATGTTGTGTTGCGAGATGCGCGCGAACATCGCGGCCGGACCGGTCAGCGCCTGGCTGGACGCACGCGCCTGCCCTCCGGAGAAACCCCGGTCGGCAAGCCAGCGGTCGGCGCGCGCCCCGAATTCACGGATCTCGCGAGCCGTGATGGGGTTGGTGATCACCGTGAAGCGTGCCGCGGACTTGTCGATGTCGATCTGGTTGTTCAGGTCCAGGCCGTAGGGCAGCGACATCTCGTAGAGCAGCAGGTACTGCGCGGCCAGCTCGCGCGACTCCGGGATGCGGTAGTACGGGGCGCTGTCCCCGTGCATGTTGCGGTTGAGCCGCTTCATCACATCCGCGATCGAGACCACGCTCAGCACCTCGGGCTGCTGGCGGTACCAGCCGGCGAAGTCTTCGACTTTCCGGAGGAACGCCGGGTCGGAGATCCCGTTGGCCGAACCGGCCGCCAGCGAATACTCGAGGTTGTAAAACCCGATGCCGTTCTCGATCGCATAGGCCGTGTTTTGACGGAACGCGGTCGACGAATCGAAGTATTCCACGAAATCGTCGTTCAGCTCGTTCCGCGGGATCAGCAGGGCGCTGCCCGCGATCACCGCCGCCGCCCCGACGAGGATCGGACGCCGGAAGCGGACGACCAGGTCGGCCAGCCGGTCCGGCCAGCGGCTTTCCCGCTTCGACGCCGCGGCAGGGCGCAGGGGGAACAACGACATGAGCGCCGGAAGGAACGTGACCGCGAGAACGAATGCGGCGGCGATGCCCATCGCCGTGATGTTGCCGAGGCGGCGGAACGGCGGCGACTCGCTGAAATTCATGCTGAGGAACCCGATCGTCGTCGTGAGGCTCGTGAGGAAGACCGGCCCGAAATTCACCGCCAGGCTCCGCACGATCGCCTCACGCTTCGGAAGCGATCCCAGCCACGCGCGAGTCGTGGTCACCACGTGTACGCAGTCCGCGACGGCCAGCGTGAGCACCATGGTGGACGCAGACGCCGAGACCGGCTCCAGTGGCAGCCCGAGGTGCCCGGCGAGTCCCATCGCCGCCAGACTCGAGAGCGCGACCACGACGACGAGACCGAACGTTCCCGCCAGCGTCCGGAGCAGCACGAGCGCCAGCACGATGATGGCGAGGTACATCAGGGGGATCAGCGTCTTGGCGTCGTTCTGGCCGGACTCCATGAACGCGTGGTTGTGCACGGCACCGCCGGTCAGCCGTATCCGGATTCCCGGATGCCTCGCTTCCACCGCCTCGACCAGCGCCCGGGCGCTATCCACCGCTGCCAGGAGCGCCGTCTCGTTGCCGTCGGGCAGCGGCACCAGGACGTCCACCGCCGTGGTGCGACCCGAGGGACTCACGATGCGATTGACCAGCGCCGGATCCGAAAACGCCACGCGCCGGATCTCCTCGAGATCCTCCGGTGTGAGCGCCGCGGGGTCCGGGACCAGGTCCTGCACCACCAGCTCATCGCCTTCGGCTCGCGTGTGCTGGAAATTCGTCAACGACTCGACCCGCGTCGCGTACGGGATCCGCCACCCCGCTTGCGTCAGCTCGTGGACCACGCCAAGTACCTCCGGCGTGAAGATCGATTCCCGCGACTCGGTCAGGAATAGGAGGTTGTCCGTCTTGCCGTAGACGTCCTGGAACGCATCGTAATCCATCATCTCCGGGTTGTCCGGCGCGAAGAACACCCGGTAGTTGCTCGCGAACTTCAGCTTTCCCACTCCACTTCCGGCGGCGGCGACGCCCACGACGCTCGCGAGGAGTACCGGTAACCGCCATCGTAAAACCCACCGGGCCCACCGGGCCCCGAACGATCGATCGTACTTCGACTCGAACACGCTAGGCTGGTCGCCCATGAGTGCCTTCTCCCTTGAAAATTGCACCGAGCCCGCTCGGCTCGTGACGGTCTTCGTGCCTCAGAGTGAGCGTCGCGCGTGTGCGCTCGGCAGGGCACCGCACCCCGGCGCGGCCCTGAAGCCGCCACTACTGAAAAAACTCGTTCCTGGACCGCGCACCCGTCTCATCCTCCAGGGTCCGCCGCACGCGGGTGGAGAACTCACACGATCTTCGCGCCCTGCGGCGGCTTCGGCTCGGCCACCGTCTGGTAGAACCAGATGTGATAACCGTAGGGGTCGGCCACCTTGAAGGTGCGATCGCCCCACCACTCCGTCGTCAGCGGAGCCGCGATCTTCACCCCCTTGCCGGCCACCTCGTCGTGGTACGTATCCACGTCCGCCACCTCGAGATAGATCTCGACCGGGCGCGGGGCCGACCCCGGCGCCGCACCGTCGAGCTTTCCCTGCGGGCGAGAAAGCATGATCCGCGCACCGCCCAGCGTCACGGTGCAGAAGTCCAGCTTCCCGTCCTTGCCGAGCATCCCCATCAGGTGGCCGAAGCCGAGCTTGTCGACGTAAAACGCCCGAAGCTCGTCCACCGATTCCACGAAGATGATCGGCATCACCGATCCGCCGACCTGCGTACTCATCGCAGCTCTCCTTTATCCACGAGGGTTCCAGCCGGGGGCCGCGTGCCGCGGCCCCCGAGTGTTGCGTCAGTATATCCCCGTCCT
>JABAOG010016038.1_pt1 | contig 15379 bp, 12 predicted proteins | sample 7062131 | NCBI WGS metagenome assembly JABAOG01 (sample SAMN14538629, study PRJNA623070) | marine sediment metagenome | biome: marine biome [ENVO:00000428]; feature: marine pelagic biome [ENVO:01000023]; material: deep marine sediment [ENVO:00002113] | place: India: Arabian Sea | collected...
AGCCCAGGCTGATAGTTCCCAGGCCAACATTCGGGCCAATCTGGATCAGATAGGCGTTGATTACACCCCCTATTACCTGGTAAACGCTTTGGCAATCGACGGCGGCCCCATTATTCGGGCCTGGCTCAACAACCGGCCTGAAGTGGACCGGATTCTTGACAACCCGATACTGCGACCACTACCAGCCAAGGCGAATACGGCCAGCGGCCTGACCAGCTTATCCGCACCCTTACCACTATGGAACCAAACCTCTATTGGCGCTGATAAGGTCTGGTCAGAATTTAGTGTCACCGGAGAAGGCATTGTTATCGGACAATCCGATTCCGGCGTTCAAGGCGACCATCCTGAGTTAGCGGAAAGTTACCGGGGCCGGGAGCAAGGCGATGACTACAATTGGCTTGACCCCTGGTACGATACATCTTCTCCGGAAGATATAGGCGGTCATGGGACTCACACGCTTGGTTCTATTGTAGGGAAAAATGTTGGACTGGCGCCCGGAGCAGAGTGGTTTGGCTGTACGAATCTGGCCCGCAACCTGGCAAATCCGGCACTTTATCTCGATTGTATGCAATTTATGCTGGCTCCTTACCCGCTGGATGGGAACCCTTTTACCGACGGCGACCCACTGCGCTCGGCCCACATTCTCAATAATTCCTGGGGCTGTCCGCCGCTGGAAGGCTGTGACCCTGAGTCGCTACTGCCGGCGGTGCGGGCCTTACGGGCAGCCGGGATTTTTATGGTGGTTTCGGCCGGAAATGAAGGAACGGCCGGTTGTGGCAGCATCAGCCATCCCCTGGCAATTTATGATGAGGTCTTTTCGGTGGGGGCGATTAGTGAATCTGGCAACCTGGCCGATTTCAGCAGCTTGGGGCCGGTCACTGTTGACGAAAGCGGCCGAATAAAGCCGGATATTGTCGCGCCCGGGGTCGATATTCTCTCCGCTTTCCCAAATGGGACATATGAATATTTAGGGGGCACTTCGATGGCCGGGCCGCATGTAGCCGGGGTGATTGCCCTTATCTGGTCGGCAAACCCCGCCCTGATCGGACAAATTGACAGAACCGAAGAAATTCTGATCGAAACGGCCAGGCCTTTTACAGGCCCTCTACCCCCCTGTGTGGATCAAAATCAAACGCCGAATAATGGCGTTGGCTATGGGGTTGTAGATGCGTATGCGGCCGTTCAAATGGCCCTCGACAGCCCGCCTTAAGAATCGTCCTCAACCTTATGCTCGGCCTGAATAAAACGACGGGTCTCAGTTTCCGCCCGCAGCAGCAGCGAATGAGTTGAAACCCGACTACCCCGGTAATCAATTGAGGGGAGTAATGCGCTGTCCGTTATCCCAGTGGCCGCAAAATAAACCTGATTATTGGTTACTAATTCGTCACAAGTCAAAATCCGTCTGGTGTCAAGACCGGCTTTATTAACTGCCAGCCGCTCATTTTCGGTCTGTGGCGCCAGACGAGCTAACATGGCCCCACCCAAGGCTTTCACGGCGCAGGCGGCAATCAAACCTTCAGCCACGCCGCCGATGCCCATTAAAACATCGGCGCCGCGTCCGCGAACGGCCGCTTCTAAGGCTCCAACCACATCCCCTTCAGCCCGCAGCAGAATCCGCGCCCCGGATGAACGAATTTCTTCCATCAAGTCCCGGTGTCTGGCCCGATCCAGCACAATGACCGTCAGATCCCGCACTGATTTATTTTTAACGCGTGCAATCAAAGCCAACGTCCAGGCGGCGGGAGCATCCATGCACTCCGGAACCAGGGCATCGCCTACATCGCTATCGACGATGATTTTATCCATATAAACGGCCGATGGATCCGGGGACCATATGGAGCCTTTAGGAGCCACAGAGACGATAGAGATAGCGCCGGTGTGGCCTCGAATCACCAGATTGGTGCCATCAATTGGATCAACAACAACATCTAGCTCGGGGCCATTTCCGGAGCCAACGGCTTTACCGGTACTCAAGGGCGAATATTCCCCTAAGCGGCCTTCCTCGCCCATAACGATATGACCGGCCATATCTAAGGTGTTTAAGGCACTGGCGGCGGCTTTTGTGGCGGCGTGATGGGTAGCATTCTGCATTCCCAAACCAATCCAGCGTCCGGCGCTCATTGCGGCCGCTTCTGTTACTCTTAATAAATCTAAGCCTATATTGTGAAATGCTTCTTGGGTCATCTGTTCACCTATATTCAGTCATGCGCCGGTGTTTAATCCTGGTCTATGGCTTCTAATAATCCGGCCGTTTCCCAGGCCTGCATCCCCCCTTCCAAAATCTGCACCTTGCTGCAGCCATGTTCTTTCATAATATGGGCCGCGAGACGGCTGCGGCGACCACTGCGACAAACAAAGACAACGTGTTTGTCTTCTGGAATATCTGACACATTAGAGAGTAAGTCCGGTAAAGGCTTAGAAGCAGCCTGAGGAATGCGCCCTTTCTTAAACTCCCGTGGTTCCCGAACATCGAAAATCATCGGCGGCTCGAGACCAGCGGCTATCATCTGACGCAAACGACGGGCATCTACTGTCTCGACATCTCTTTCAATGATTTGTGAATCATAAAATGTAATTGCCTGGGGATAAAAATGTTTGGGCAAGTTTTGACATTCTTTAAAAACCCGGAAAGGACATTCATAGATGCAGACGGCCGGATCCAACACTTTGTGGAACATATGCCCGATGGCCTCTTCTTCAATCAGAAAATGATTTTCTCCAAGAAATTCGATGAAGTTGGTAGATTCCATCAATTTCCTGACCGGGTAGCTGACCCGAACCATAAAAACATCGCCCCCTTTATCCCGGCAGACCTTGACCACGTTTTCCAACATATGAATACCGGAAAAGTCGCAGTGATTGACATTGTGCATTCGAATTAGTAAAAAACGTTGCTCTTTATACTTTTCTAGGTGCTCTAATATCGTTTCTTCAACGTGATTGACCGCCCCGAAGTACAAATCGCCGAGGATATCGATAACACCCAATTGGGGGCAGGTCGGTTTTTCCGGCTGGTACAGGAAATGCTTGAAATCCTCATCCGGCACCACATTTTGAACTCTTGGGGCACTGGTCCGCATAATGTACAGGGCAAAGGAAAGCATGATGCCCAATAAAACGGCAAAGGCGATTTCCAGGAATAAGGTTCCCAAAAATGTGACCAGCATAATAATGGCGTCGCCGCGGGTGCCGCGCCAAATCCGGGCAATCTCTTTAGTGTTGATCATCCCCAGGGCAACGATAATCAGCACACCCGCTAAGGCAGCTCTGGGGAGCAGAGCGCCTAAGGGCGCTAAGGTAAATAAGGCAATGAGGACAAAGGCACTGGAGAATAGTGCCGCCACAGGTGTTTTTGCACCGGCGTTGGCATTGACGGCCGACCGTGAAAAGGAGCCGGCTACCGGATAGCCGCTCAAAAATCCGACCGCAATATTGGCTAATCCCTGGCCCACAAATTCCTGATTACTATCAAGCCGTTGGCCGGTCTGGTTGGCAATTGAGCGCGATATCGCCAGCGTTTCTACCAAACCGATGGCCCCGACCGCCAAAGCGCCGCTTGATAACCTGGCGACAAAATCCAGATTGAACATCGAAAAATCGGTCAAGGGCGGCAGAGACGCTGGCAGCTCACCAATGACGGCTACCCCTGCTTCGTTCAAACTAAATAAAAATACAACCAGGGAAGCACCCACCATCGCGATGAGGGAGGCAGGTATTTTGCGGCTGATTTTTCGGAGACCAAAGACAATGACAACAGCGCCAATGCCGAGGGCGGCCGTTTCCGGATGGATCTCAGGCAGACTTTCAACAATATGCAGGATTGACTCAATGATATTATGACCGGAGGATTGAACTGCCAGCAGCGGCCCAATCTGGCGGATGGCAATAAGAAAACCGGCCCCGGTGGCAAAGCCCACAATGACCGAATGGGAGACAAAATTAATTAAGACGCCCAGCCGGGCTAAGCCCATAACCAGTTGAAACAGGCCAACCATTACCGCCAAAAGGCCGGCGGCAATAACAAATTCGGCCGTCCCTGGATCAAAGCCGGTTGACAGGGATGACAAAACCAATAAGGATATCGCATTTGTCGGGCCGGTATGGGCCTGGTTTGATGACCCCCATAAGGCGCCGATGATGGCCCCAACAACGGCCGCATAGATACCCATTTCCGGAGGTAATTCGGCTACCAGGGCAAAAGCAATCGCCTGAGGCAGCAGAATGACCGCAACGGTGATGCCGGCTACGATGTCCTGACGAACATTTTCCCGGTCATAGGTTGTAATAAGTCGAAACGGTCGTGCCAGGTAATATGGAATTGGCCCCAATGAACGCCCCAAATTCACTTTTGGTCGCAGTCCGGCTTCCATTGCGAATCTCCTTTACTGTCTTGGTGTCTTTTTGCGTTCAACTTATTCTAGCAAAAAAGCCCTTTGAATTGTAATGATTCAAAGGGCCTTTTTGTCAATTTTATGGCGCCGGCGTTTCGGCCGGTTTTGGCGGTTCCGCTGCCTCCGGCGGTTTAATATCGCTTGGCGTTGGGGTTGCTCGTGGCTGATCAGCTGTTGGCTGCGGCTGTGGCGTTTCTTGCGGCGCTGACTGCGCCCCGCTAACTGTCACCGCCTTGCAACCATAGAGGTTGTTGTTCTCATTAGCCTCATATACTGTCCGGTCAGTATCAACCTGGGCCCACAGGCGATGGCTCCCAATGCCAAAGACGTAGTTGGCGCTAAAGGTTTTACTGGCGCCAGCTTCCAGGTCAGCACCCTGAACACCCCAGGCCAGATTCCCAATTTGGAAATTCTGCGGCGGTTCAGGATTGGGGTTATCATAGAAGTCAAGGTAGAAATTGTTGCCATATGTAACATCAGTTTGCCCCTGATTCTTTATTGTCACCTGGACGATAGTGTTCTGCCCAGGCTGCGGATTGGCCGGAACCAGGGTTATACCTGTCACAATCAGATCAACGCCCGGCGGATTCCCCGGTGGCGGCGGATTCAGGGTACAGGGCGCGGTTGTGGGGGTCGGCGTGGGGGGCGGCGGCGGTGCGCCGCCTCCTTTTATTACGACCGGCAGGAATGCGCCGGTGAAGCCGCTGCCGATGACAGTCGTTGTGTCGGTTGCCGAGTCGGTGATAGCCGGATCGCTCTGGGCGGTAGCCGTTACCGTAGTGACATCAACTGTGCCGCTGGTCGCGGTTCCCGGAATAAAAACGGTGACAGAGACGGTACGGCTATCATTCCCTAATATCTGGATCACACTCGGGTTGACATACACCTCCCAACCCTCACTCGAATCAATGGTCATATTAAAGGTTTCAATTTTGCCACCCAGGTTAGAAATCGTATGGCCGTATTCTAAGATTTCCCCGGGTGCTCCAGAACCAACATTATCCGGGGAGAGGATGACGCCAGCCGTATCACTGACAACGGTGGTTGTGTCCAAAGCGGTATCAAAAACGGCCGGATCAATTCCACTGGTTGCTGTTACCGTTGTTGTATCAATGGTGCCGCTAATTGCCCCAGGTGGCACATCAACCGTCACACTAATTGGAAATACCTGGCCGGCAGACAGGCCGATACTGGTTGGCATAACCGATACGGGCCAACCTTGATCCGAGCTGACGGTCAGGGTGAAAGTGTCAAAGCTATTACCTGTGTTCGTCAAAAAATGGGTATATAAAATCTGGGCGCCCGGCACGGCTATACTATTGTTGTCCGGCGCAATCAATACTCCCACAATTGGTTCGCTTATTACCGTGGTCACATCGAGGGCAGTATCAGAAACGGCCGGATCAAAGCTGCTGGTTGCCACTACAGATGTCGTATCGACTGTGCCGCTAACTGCTCCAGGCGGTACGTTAACGGTGACACTTACTGTCGCCTGTTGGCTGGAACCGAGGCCAACAACTGTCGGGGTAACAGACACGGTCCATCCTTGATCAGAGCTTGGGGCTATGGTAAAGGTGTCAAAGTTGGTGCCCGTATTTTCAACTGTATGAGTGTAAAAAACTTGATTACCTGGTGATGCTGTTTGAGCATTGTCAGGAAAGATATCCACCCCGGCAACTTGTTGGCTGATTACCATTGTCACATCTAAAGCAATATCGGAAACGGCCGGACTTAACTCACTGGTAGCGGTTATGGTAGTGGTATTTATGGTGCCACTGAGGGCTCCTGGGGGCACATTGACTGTTACCGTCACCGGAAATTGTTGGCCCGCAAAAAGGCTAATGCTGCTCGGTACGGCCGATACGGACCAACCAAGGTCTGAACTGACTGTTATGGTAAAAGTGTCAAGGTCATTCCCCAGATTTGTTAACCGGTGAATGTACTCAACTGTCTCGCCGGGGACGGCCGTGCCTGTATAATTGGGCGAGATATCCACCCCGGGAATCTGCCCGCTAATAACTGTGGTTATATTGAAGGCTGAATCCGTTACGGCCGGACTAACGACGGAGGTGGCGGTCACGGTCATCGTATCCATCGTACCGCTGACTACGTTGGCAATTGACATGAAAATTTCAACCGGCTTGGTTTCGCCGGGAGCGAGTGAAACCGTGTCTGGAAAACCTANNGGGAGCGAGTGAAACCGTATCTGGAAATGTTGTTGAAGGTAGCGTAACCCAGCCATTACTGGACTCGGCGACAATCTCGAATGTTTGGGCCACGCCGCTCGTATTGGTGATGAAGTGATTGTAGTAAATAGGTTGATTTGGTGCGCCGATGCCCATATTGTCAGGCGCTAACCAGACACCACTAGCCCCAGGTATTTCAGTCACGGTGGTTATGTCTGTCGCAGTTAACTGCACACTGGGCGAGAGAGATGATGTAGCCGTTACCAGCGCGGTATGGACCGTGCCGCCCCCATTCGAGGGAATGCCAATGGTGAAGGAGAAAGGTTCCGTCTCGAACGGTCCAACAGAGACCATTTGCATCGACGGGGTAATGGTCCAGTTAGGTGTTGAGCTGGTTTCAATCTGGATTGTTTCGGCCGCATTTGAATTGTTTACAATAAAATGGGTATAGGTGACATTTGTTCCAGCAGTGGTTGTACCGGTATTAATAGGCGGTATCAGGTCAAGATCGAAAGCAAGATTAACCGTTGTGGTGTCGGTTAGGCTGTCAATTACGGCCGTGTCGGTCATGGAGGTTGCCTGGATAACGGCCGCGTATTCTGTACCGCTAATCGCATTGCTTGCAATCTGAACCATCACCGTAAACGGCATGGTTGCGCCCGCCGGAATTGAAGTGGTCGTGGTCGGTTCAATGGTCACATTCCAACCTGCGGGTACAGGCGACTCTAAAGTTATGGAGTAAGTATCGGGGCTGTCGCCCGTATTGGTCAGGGTATGATAATAGGTGACGATCTCGGAAGGCAGCCCGCTGCCATTTTGATCCAGGCCAACATCAACGCCTGCAACCTGATTAGAGAACGCAGCCTGGGCCTCTGATTGGGCTCCCATAAGCAGCAAAAATAACAGGAGTAGACTAACGCCCCCGCCGGTGATGGTCAGTAATACTTGAAATAAACGGGAGTGATTCCTACCTGAAAAACGGCCGACTGATTGTGATAAATTATTGATCATTGTTCAACCCCTTTGGAACAGCATGACCTGTTGTGCCGGGCACTTTGGAAAAAAGGAAAAGGCACAAGGCAATAAGCGTTATCTTAACATAAGTTAAGATAAAGCAACAATCAATATTTAGCAATAGGCCAATTTGGTTGTTTGGAAACAGCCTAGTTAACAGTCAAGCCCAAACAACCATAAACATTATTGGTTTCATTTGACTCTTCAACCACACCATCTGTATCAATTTGGGCATACAGATGGTGAAAACCAGCCCCGAAGGTATAGGTTCCTATGAATGTCAGGCTGGTTCCGGCCGTAAAATCAATCCCCTGGACACCCCAGAACAGATCGCCTGGCTGGAACGGTCCCGGCGGTTCCGGTACAGGATCGTCGTAAAAATCAATAATAAAGTTATTGCCTGCTGTCACATCCGTCATGCCTTGATTTTTAACAGTTACCCGCACAGTGGCTTCTTGCCCCGCTTGTGGCGGATTGGGATTGAGCGATATCGCTGTCACCACCAGATCCACCCCCGGTGGATTGTCAGGTGGCTGGATAATGAGCGAACAATCGGGCGTCTCCTCGCCGGCGTTGTTGGCCATCATGGGTAAAAACATTGGTATCGGCACAATGGTCGTATCTGTCGAGAAATCGGTGACGCTTGGGTCTGATTGCGAGGTCACGGTCACAATTGTATTATCAACATCCCCCTGTTGGGCGTTCGGGCTAACCACAACCGTGACAATAATGTCGGTTTCTTGCTGGCCGTTTATTGTGACCTCCTCCGGTGAAACATTGGTAAACCATCCTTCGCTTGAATTGACGGTTAAGTCAAATGTTTCCGTCCCTGGTCCCAAATTTCTAACGGTATGCTGGTAAATCATGGTTTCCCCCGGATTTCCGATATCTTGATTATCGGGGAAAATGATCCCCCCGCTCCGGTCCCCTTCAGTACCTTGAACCTTCGGCGCCGTCCCCCCGGAAATTAACAACAATAGAAACAGCCAGGAAATTGTCCAAAGAAAGGATGATGGGAAGGGTTTATATCGAGCCATAATCAAACACCCGGTAAGGATAGACGTTTATCACTTTCGTTCCCTGAAATTGGGTGATCATGGGAACATCTTTCCGATAAACGTGCATATGTCCATGAAGTAAATATTTCGGCTGGAACCATTGCATAAAATTGAGAAATATCTTAAAGCCGGTATGCGGAATATCCTTGGCGTCATGAATTTTATAGGGCGGCGAATGCGTCACCAGAATATCCAAAGAACGGCCGTAACGCCAACGGTTCCAAATTAACTGTGGAATCATTGACATAACGTTGGCTGTCATTTCGCCCTCTGTATACATGTACGGCGAATTTTTTCGATATCGCATCGACCCTTCCAGGCCACCAATCAATAAACCATCCTGTTCAACGACGCGCCTGTGAATGTTGATTCCCCCCTGCGCTTTTGTCAAAATTTTACCACTAACCGTATACTGCGGCCCGCCGTCGTGGTTTCCAAGGACATACAACATGGGGACATCTAAGGCAGATACTAAAAATTCCAGATAATAATATGGCAAATCCCCACAGCCGATGATCAAATCGATACCGGGATATTNNGACCGCCAAAATCCGCACTGTCACGCTCCCCAACAATGAAAGATCACGACGCCGACCACTCCCGGCCTTTGTTGTAGGCCAATTTATCCAATATCGCCTGCTCAAGGTCGATGCCGCTGATACTGGCTAATTGAAGCAAGTATAATGCCACATCGGCCAATTCGCCTGCTAGGGCTGCTTTATCGGCCGTTTGCTCCTGCCATTGGAAATGTTCAAGCACTTCGGCCGCTTCAATGGACAGGGACAGAGCCAGATTTTTAGGCGTTTGTTTTTTAGGTGAGTCGACCCCATACCAACCTTTTCCGGCCACAAAGTCGTGCATACGTGCTTCCAGTTCTTTCAGTTCCATTATGTCAGCAGAAAGTAGCTGGTAGCCAGTAATCAGTACAGAAAGCAAGCGGCATTTACTTGCACAACCTTTATTAAAATCGAAAGGGTCAATGATTTTGAAACTTACCGACGACCGACTACTGACTACCAATTACATTATTTACAGTTTCTCAGCTACAAAGGCCGTAAGGTCGGCTAAACGTGAGGAGTAACCCCACTCGTTATCGTACCAGGTGATGACTTTGACTAGATTGCCGCCAATGACCTGGGTTGAAAGGGCATCGACTGTTGAGGAATTTGGATTGCCGATGAAGTCAGTTGAGACTAGCGGTTCTTCGGTATAATCCAGAACTTTGCCCAACCAGTCATCGCCTTCGGCCGCCGCCTTGAAGGTGGCGTTCAGTTCTTCAATTGTGGTGTCTTTTTCCAACTCGGCCGTCAGGTCAACCACCGATACCGTGACAACAGGCACCCGGAAAGCCATTCCATCGAAACGGCCGTCCAGATCTGGAATCACCAATGAGACCGCTTTGGCCGCGCCGGTCGTGGTGGGAATGATGTTAATGCCGGCCGAACGGGAACGACGCAAATCCTTGGAAGCCATGTCCAGAATCTTCTGCCCGTTGGTATAGGCATGAATGGTGGACATCAAGGCCCGTTTGACGCCGAAGGTATCATTCAGCACCTTGGCTACCGGCGCCAGGCAGTTGGTTGTACAACTGGCATTGGAGATAACATGGTGATTATCAGGATCATAGGTATCCTCATTGACGCCCAGGCAGAAGGTGGCATCGACGCCTTTGCCGGGCGCAGAAATTAAGACCTTTTTAGCGCCGCCTTCCAGATGAAGTCCGGCCCTTTCTCTATCCCGAAAGATGCCGGTGCATTCGAGAACAATGTCAACACCAAGATCGCCCCAGGGCAGTTTGGCCGGATCGCGTTCAGCATAGCTCTTCAATTTCTCACCATCGACGTAAATGTCATTATCACGTACCTCGACCTCGCCCGGGAAACGGCCGTAGGTCGAGTCATATTTGAGTAGATGGGCATTTGTGGTGGTATCCATCAAATCATTGACCGCTTCAACATCCAGGACGCCCTGGTAATTTTCATAGATGGCTTTGTATACCTGGCGACCAATACGCCCAAAACCATTAATTCCTACTTTGACTGCCATAAAATTCTCTCCTTTTTAAGATAAACGTAAGCGTTTAATATGCATCAATACGATTTGTACTTTGATTTGTCGGCCCTGAAAGTTCCATAATAGCTTGGGCCAGCTTCTGACTATCATGCCGCCACGGCCGATTTTCATCAACCAGATCAACCGCCACCATCCTTTCGACGTCAGGCGGTACCGGGTCAACAAAAATCGTGTTTCCGCCACCAACATCCGCCCCGACTGAAAAATTATTGTTTGCTAAAACGGCATCCATTAAACCGCGTTTAGTAATTTTTCCAAAAGAGACATGTTTGTTGATGACAGCCACATGATCCGCAACAGTGTAATTATCCGTCTCACCGGGCTGAGTGGCAAGATTACAAACATAAATGCGATTAGCCCTGGTCTCTTGTAAGGCGCGGGCAATATCAGGCACTAATAGATTAGGCAGAATGCTGGTGTAGAGACTGCCTGGCCCAATGACGACCAGGTCGGCCTGTAATATAGCTTGAACAGCGGGGGGATAGGCCGGGGTGTTGGCTGGTTCTAAATGGACCCGCTTAATTCGACCGCCTGCCTTGGGAATTTGGCTTTCACCGACGACGCGTTTCGTTCCGGTGCCAACGGCCGTTTCGATATCGGCCGTTAGAACCACATTTTCCAATGTGGAGGGCAGCACCCGCCCCCGGATGGCCAGCACCCGCCCGGCCGCCAGGAGCGCCTCGTCAAAGCTGCCGGTGATACCCATCAAGGCCACCAGGAGTAAATTACCAAAGGCGTGGCCTCTTAATTCGCCTTTGTCGGCCGCTTTACCATTGCCATTGGAACGTCCCCCGAAGCGATATTGCATCAGATGGGTCATTAAAGCCTCATCTCTTGAAAGGGCAGCGATGTTGTTGCGAAAATCGCCCGGCGGCAGCACACCCAGTTCCTCTCGCAAACGGCCGCTGCTACCCCCGTCATCCGCAACGGTTACAATGGCGGTGATGTTACTGGTATATTCCCGAAGTCCCCGGAGCAAGCTGGGCATCCCTGTGCCGCCGCCAATCGCCACAATTCGTGGACCGCGATTCCGCTGGGTGTAATAATAGAGGGAATCACTAAGCCGCTCCCCCGGCCTGCGAAAAGGCGCGACCAGATTCGAACCTAATTTGAGGACAGCGATAAAAATAATACCGCCCCCAATCAACAGCGGCAGTAGGATTTGCAGCCCCACCGGCAAAAACTGCAAGGTCAGCAGCCCGTAGAGATCGGCCGGCAGGAGATGCCATTCTCTCAAAGCCACCAGGAAGGAACCGATACCGGCCCCGACGACAACAGCCCCGACACCCATAATAAATAACCAGCGCTTTATACCCATCCCTAATCGCAACCATTTGCGCCAGGCAGCCCATAATTCGTTGAAAGATTTGTACGTTCCCATTGGGCAAACGATTCTAGCAACAGCCCCAACCCGACGCCACTTTTGCAGATTGGCGACGCCTTTTGGCTGTGCTATGATCCCAAAAGTCTGGCTTCTAAGTCAGAAAGCCAGAAGCGAGATATTTCATTGTATAAATCGGCCGGGGTTGCAAACCACCCGGCTACAAACGACTGACCCAGGAGAAACCATGCGGACTGTTTTTTGGGACTATGACAACCAGACTATTAAGATGATTGACCAACGCCAGCTACCGTTTGACTTTGAAGTGGCGGAGTTTGATGATTACCATAAAGTTGCCAGAGCGATCACGGAGATGTATGTGCGCGGCGCACCGGCAATCGGGGCCACGGCCGCTTTTGGAATGGCTCTGGCAGCGCTCCAAAGCGAGGCGACAGACCGGATGGCCCTGCTGCGGGATCTGGAAAAAGCGGCCGAAACCTTAAACGCCGCCCGCCCAACGGCCGTCAACCTCTCCTGGGCCGTCGCCAAGCAGCTGCGGGTCGCCACCAATGAGGAGCTTGAAGGGGTTGACGAAGTCCGGCACGCTTTGTTGGAAGCGGCCCAAAAAATAGCCGATGATGATGTCGCCCTGAACCGCCGCATGGGTTTTAACGGAGCGGAACTCATCTCCGATGGCGATACTATCCTCCACCATTGTAATACCGGCGCTTTAGCCACCGTTGATTGGGGAACAGCCCTGGGCGTCATTTTTGCCGCTCATGAACAAGGCAAAAAGATTCATGTCCTGGTTGATGAGACCCGGCCCCGGCTGCAAGGGGCACGGCTGACAGCCTGGGAACTCCAGCAGCGGGGGATTTCCTTTGACCTGATTGCGGACAATGCCGCCGGTCATTTTATGCGCACCGGGCAGGTGGATATTGTATTGGTCGGTTCGGACAGAACGGCCGCCAATGGTGATGTAGCCAACAAAATTGGCACCTATAAACTGGCCGTCGTTGCCAAAGAAAATGGCGTTCCTTTTTATCCCGTCGTGCCGACCAGCACTGTTGACCTCAATCTGGAAAACGGCGATTTAATTCCGATTGAAGAACGGCCGCAGGAAGAAGTCCTGAACGCTATTGACCGTCCCCTCTCCCCGACCGGCATCACGGCCCGCAACCCCGCCTTTGACGTCACGCCCCACCGCTATGTCACCGGCATTGTCACCGAAGCCGGTATTGTCTACCCGCCATTCGTGAAAAACCTGCGGCAAGCGGTTGAGTCCGAACAGGAAAAGGAATGAAAAAGTAATTGGTAACTGGTTAGTCGCATCAACAAAAACTCATTACCAATTACCAATTACCAATTACCATCATGACCTATCCTCAAGAAATCATCCCGGTCGTTATCCTCTGCGGTGGGCAAGGAACGCGCATGCGGGGGCAAACGCAGACGAAGAAGGAGTTAGTGCGGGTCGGTGACCAGCCTATCATGTGGCATGTCATGCGTATCTTCTCAACCTACGGTCATAATCATTTTATTCTGACTTTAGGGTATGAAGCAGCCCAGATAAAACGATTCTTTCTGGATTATAATGCCATGATCCGGGATGTATCTCTTTCTATCGGCGCCGATAACGAACAACAGCTCAACCCCCACCTGCTCAGCGAACTGGACCATCCTAACTGGAAAGTGATTTTGGCTGATACGGGTTTGCACACGGAGAAAGCGAGCCGGATTGCGAAAGTGGCCCAGCACATTGAGGCAGACCGCTTTTTTGTTGCCTATGGGGATGATGTGGCCAATATTGATCTGGGTAAATTGGAAGCTTTCCACAAGCAGCATGGCAAATTGGCCACGATTACGGCCGTCCAGGTCACTTTACCTTATGGCATTGTGGAAGCAGATGAATCAGGCTTGGTGTCCGGGTTTGTGGAACGGCCGACCTTGCCCAACTGGATCAACGGCGGCTTTATGCTTTTTGAACGGCCGGTTTTGGAGTTGATGTCGGCCGGCGAAGACGTCAATCTTGAAACGGAAGTGTTGCCCAAACTGGCCGAACAGCGGGAATTAATGATTTACCGCCATGTTGGTTTCTGGCAGTCGATGAATACCATGAAAGATAACATCTTGCTGGAGAAGATGTGGCAAGAAGGCAACGCCCCCTGGAAAGTCTGGTGAGCGAAGCCATGCACGTTCTTGTTACCGGGGCGACTGGGTTTATCGGCCGGGTCTTCGTCCAGCATCTCATCCAAAACCAAATCGAAACAACAGTCCTCGTCCGGGAAGTGTATGGAGGGGAGAAGCCTTTTCCGGAACCACTCAAATCACTTCGCTCTCAATTTAACGCTGTCTACGCCGATCTCAGAAACTACCGCCTGACAAGTCGGGCGGTGGCCGAAGCCTCGCCGACCCACATCGTCCACCTCGCCGCCGAGGGAGTGACAGCCCCCTTTCTGCCGGTGGAAACCACGTTACGCCAAAATGTCCAGGGTACGTTGAATCTCTTACGGGCTTTTTGTGAGAGCAGGCATGTTTGGGCCAGGCCAGAGCAGATTATTGTGGCCCGCACTCCCGGCGAACGAACGGCGATGAACGTTTATGCCGCCGGAAAAGCGGCCGCCTGGCAGTTCTGTAAAATGTATGCTCGGACCGAAAGTTGGCCTATTAACGGCTGCATGATCTTTCAGGCTTATGGCCCCGGCCAACACGCCAACAACCTTATCCCGGCTGCTATTCGAGCCGCCAAAGCCAATGAAGATTTTCCCCTGACGAGCGGCGAACAGGTTCGGGACTGGATTTACCTGGCTGATATTGTTGNNCTGAGGTGGTAGAAACCATCTATCGCCTGGCCGACAGCAGCGGCCGTCCCCAAATTGGCGTCCTACCCGACAGGCCTGGTGAAGACCCGGAACAAATCGCGAAGGCGGCCGAAACGGAAAAGTTGATCGGCTGGCGGGCCAAAACAACACTGGAACAAGGCTTGAGCCACCTCCTCGAATCATGACCAGGCCGCATCTTTCCCGGTGGCGGCTTTTTCTCCTCATTATGGTTGTTTTCATCATCCAGGGTTGCCGCCAGGACGACCAAACATCCACCGTAACGGCCGNNAGCAACCACCCCCCGGCGACGCCGTTACCAATCCCGGCAACCGCCGTACCAACTGCCACCCCGACCCTAACAACCCCAACCGCCACCCCTCACCTACAACCAACCGGGCAAACAACGATCGGTCTTTCTGTTCGCAACCAACCGCTCACAGCTTTCCGGGCAGGTTTGGGTGACAAAAAGGTCGTTTTTGTTGGTGGAGAAGAAACGGCCGGTTCCTGGATAACC
>JABAOG010001788.1_pt1 | contig 15353 bp, 16 predicted proteins | sample 7062131 | NCBI WGS metagenome assembly JABAOG01 (sample SAMN14538629, study PRJNA623070) | marine sediment metagenome | biome: marine biome [ENVO:00000428]; feature: marine pelagic biome [ENVO:01000023]; material: deep marine sediment [ENVO:00002113] | place: India: Arabian Sea | collected...
GACCGGCGACGGCGTCGACGTGGTCTTCGACCCCATCGGTGGTGCTCGCCAGCTCCGGCGCTCCTATCGGGCGCTCCGGAAGGGCGGGCGGCTGGTGTGGTTCGGGGTGGCGGCTACGAAGAAGGAAGGGAGATGGGTCATCCCGGCCAGTCTGCTCACCCGCACGCTGCTGGCGCTGCTCCCCGACGGCAAGTCTGCCCCGTTGATGGGGAATGCCGGCGCCACGATGGGCAAGGAGAACACGTGGTATCGGGAGACGCTGGCCGAGTTGCTCGACTACCTGGCGGCCGGAAAGGTCGGCCCGCTCATTGCCGAGCGCCTTCCTCTCGTCGAGGCGGCACGTGCTCATGAGCAGATCGAAGCGGGGCGCTACACGGGCAAGATCGTGCTCATCGCCGGCGACTAGCGCGACCCCGAGCGCGTTGCGAACCCCGTATCCTGGGACGATGGAATTCGAGCGAAACATCGACGACGTTCTGTCCGAGTTGCACGAGATCGCCGCCGGAGACGGCACCTGGGGGTATGGCAGGGCGTTCACCTATGTGTTCGACGGTCCCGATGTCGTCGATCTGAGCTCGACCGCCATGCGGCTGTTCGCGGGCTCCAATGGTCTGGACCCGACGGCGTTCCCCTCGTTCCTTCGTTTCGAGAACGACCTGGTTGCCTTCGGGCGGTCGATACTGCACGGCGACGACGGTGTCGTCGGTTCGGCGACCTCCGGGGGAACGGAGTCGATTCTCCTGGCCGCCAAGGCGGCACGGGACCGGCTTCGGGCCGGGGGAGTGAGCGGTCCGCTCAACATGGTTGCTCCGATCACCGCACATGCGGCGTTCCACAAGGCCGCCGCCTACCTGGATCTCGAGATCCGAACCACGGCGGTGGATGCCGCCTTTCGGGGAATCCCCGACGCCATGGAGGCAGCGATCGACGAGAGGACGGCCATGGTCGTCGCCTCGGCGCCTTCCTATGCCCACGGTGTGGTCGACCCGGTCGCCGAGATCGGGGCACTGGCCAAGAGGACCGGTCGCTGGTTTCACGTCGACGCATGCGTCGGAGGCTTCGTGCTCCCGTTCCTCGAGGGGTCGCCGGCGTTCGACTTCTCGGTCGAGACGGTCGACTCGATTTCGGTGGACCTGCACAAGTACGGGTACGCGCCCAAGGGTGCCTCACTCGTGCTGTACCGGAATCGAGAGCTTCGCTCCCACCAGTTCTTCGCCACCGCTTCGTGGACCGGGTACCCGGTGGCCAATGCAACGGTGCAGTCGACCCGATCGGGTGCTCCGCTCGCCGCCGCCTGGGCGACGGTCGAGCACCTCGGCGTTCCCGGCTACCGGCGCCTCGTGTCGGATGCCTGGGAGGCGACGGGCGCCGTTCTCGACGCTCTCCGACCGGATGCGACCGTGGACGTGCTGGCCGAACCGGATGCACCGCTGTTCGCCGTTTCGTCCGCCAACGTGTTCTCTCACGCCGCCAAGATGCGGCAACGCGGATGGATGGTCGGCGTCACTCCCTCGTTCGGGCCCTCGCCCGCTCACCTTCATCTGACCATGACGGCCGGCCATCTCCCGAGGGTCGCGGAACTCGCCACCGATCTCCTGGAGACCGCCGATCCGGAGCCTCTTCCCGAGTCACCGCTCGCCGGCGTCGGCCTGGAAGCCGTTCCTCCCGAAGTGATCGGCCAACTGCTCGACTCCATCGACTTCGAAGCCGACCGGGCGCTCATCGATGCCGCCGTCGACTCGCTGGACCCGTCTGCCCGCGCCGGGCTCATCTCCGCCTTCCTCCAGCATCTGTACTCATGACCGTGGCGCTGATCGGCACAACCGTCTTGCTGGCCTTCGGGTGGGCGCTCCGCCGGATCATCCCGCCCCGGGGGGTCATGCTGTCGATCCTGCCGGCCGCCATCCTGGGTGGTCTGGTGGCGCTTTTGTTGCGTGCCGTCGATGTCCTCCCCGGCAGTGTCGAAGGGTGGCAGGACGCTGCCTACCACCTGTTCGGGATCTCCTTTCTGGCCATCGGCCTCACGCCGACCGGCAAGACCCGGCTGCGGAAGGGAGCACTGTGGATGGGAATCGGACAGTGGGCCACGTTCTCCTTGCAGGCGGCCGCCGGCGGGCTGGTGGTTCTGGCTCTGGGCTCGTTGCACGACGGGTTCGGATTTCTCGCTCCGATGGGTCTCAATGAGGGTCCCGGCCAGGCGCTGTCGATCGGCCGGCTGTGGGAATCCGACTATGGGTTCACCAACGCTGCTTCTATCGGCGCAACGATCGCCTCGCTCGGGTTCTTGATCGCCTATGCCGGCGGGTTGCTCGTGGTGCGAGGACGGTCGGCCGCCGTCGAACCGGTGTTGAGGCCGGGACGTTTCACCCGTGCCACGCTGTTCCTCGGTGCCGCCGTCACGGCCGGCTATGCAGTCACCTATCAGGTCGTGTTCCACGGTCTCGGCCTGGTCGGTGATGACATCCGCGATCTGGTGCTCGCCGTGATGTTCTTCGTTGCCCTGCTGGTGGGCATGGGTGTCCGCCGGCTCCTCGAATCTCGTGGGCACCGGATCGACGGATACCAGATTCGACTGGTGGCGGTCATGGCGGTCGACGGGCTCACCGTGGCCATCCTCGGATCGCTCACCTGGGAGGCGGTCAGTGACGTGATCGGACCGATGCTGGCCGTGGTGACCCTGGCGTTGGTGGCGACCACGGCGATCATCCTGCCGGCGGGCAGGTGGTTGGGGCGGTGGCGGATGGAGCGTTCCCTGGCCTTGTTCGGAACCGTGACCGGCACCGCCGCGTCGGGTCTGGCACTGCTCACACTGGTCGATCGCGATCTCGAATCTCCGGCAGCGGCCGAACTCGGCGCCATGGTGGTGGTGTCGGCCCCGGTCGTCCTCGGCGGCATCGCGCTGGCCACGGCCGTTGCCTCCGGAAACATCTCGGTCCTTGTGGGCACGGCGGCGTTCGCGGCCATCGGCCTGGTGTCGCTCGGTGTCCTCGGCTGGGTGATGGGACGGGTGACTGAGTAGGCCCGTCATACGGGCGCGGCCCTACGGAGGCCGGCCGCTGGTCGAGTAGCGGTGACCGAGTGGACTGGTCCACAGGTAGTCGCCATCGGGGAGCCGGCAGTAGGTCCATCCGCACAGGTGGCGGTTGACGTGATCATGCCGGCAGAGAGCGGAGAGGCAGTGCGTGTGGGTGTCGCCACCCTGGGACCAGGGAGTTCTGTGGTCGAGGTCGCACGAGGTGGCCGGAACACGGCAGCCGGGGAAGGCGCACGTACGGTCTCTCACCTCCACGGCCCGCCGCTGGTGTCGAGTCGGACGTCTCCGCGTGATGCCGCCGGCGACCGGCATTCCGCTGTCCGGATGGGTGACGGTCCAGCGCCACTCGGAGCCGTGCTGGGAGTCGGCGATCCGGCGGGCGACGTCTGCGACGACCGGTCCGAACCCGGCGAGGTCACCCGGCGCCTCGGACAGCCCGGCGAGGGTCTCGAGATCCACCCGGAGTTCGACGATTCCCCGGTCGGAACCATTCCGGTGGTGCCGGCCCTCGAGGAGATCGAGGAACACGTCGGCGCGAAGTTGGTCCATGGTGCGCGACTCGCCCGACGTTTTCAGACGGCGGGCGATGCGGTGGATCTTGCGGCCGATGGCCACGGCCCGCTCGGCGGGGAGGTCGTAGCCCGTCACGTTGGCGGTGCCTTCTGAGTTGGCCTCAACGACCACCCGCCGCTCATCCACCGCGTCTTCGTATCGTGTGCGGGCATCCTCGGGATCGAGTTCCATGCACAGTCGCACGAGCCTGCTTCTCAGCTGGCCGGTCGTGAGACGAGCTGCATCCGCAAGGACGTCCCCGGCGACTCGTTGTGCTGTTTCGCCGGAAACGTGCGATGTGCCTTCGACGATGACCTTCGCCTTGGCAACGTCGATCGCGCCCCCGGCGAGAGCTCGCCACACGGCCGGCAACCGTCGATCCAGGTCGAGTGCGAGGTCGAGTTCAACGTCTGCGGTGCGCCGCGTCAGGGCCAGGCCGGCCCGGATCTCCGACGAGGCGGCCCGGTGGGCGAGCTCGTAGTCATCGTCGAGTTCATGCATGACGTCTGAGATCGACGCCATCGCCTCATATGCCCGGGCGGCGTAGTGCGCCGTCATTCGCCGGTGGGCTCGCAGCGCTACCACGCGGTCGTGACCGGAGAGCGTTCTCACATCCAGCCGGTAGAGCGCCGCGCCGAGCACCGGGCCGGGCGGCAGATCCTCGAGTGCTGTTTCCAAGTCATCGAACATATGTTCGCATGGTAGCATAATGCAGTGACAGAAAGCAATGCTCTAGTGTGTATAACCGCCACGGGCGGCGTTTCTCTATCATCTCCTCATGACGATCGAGTTTCCGGCGGATTTCTTCTGGGGGACGGCCACCGCGGCCCACCAGGTGGAGGGAGACAACACCAACTCCGACTGGTGGGAGTGGGAGCACCGGCCGGGCACTCCGGTCGCAGAACCGAGCGGCGACGCCATCGAGCACTTCGCCCGCTTCGACGACGACATCGCGCTGCTCGCCGGCCTCGGCTACCAGATGTATCGATTCTCGGTGGAGTGGGCCCGGGTCGAACCCGAGGAGGGAACGTTCGATCCGGCCGCGCTGGAGCACTACCGGGCCATGGTCGAGTCGGTTCGAGCGCACGGAATGGAGCCGATGGTGACGCTCCACCACTTCACCGTGCCGCGCTGGTTCGCCGGCAGGGGAGGGTTCACGTCCGCCGATGCTCCGGTGCTGTTCGAGCGCTACTCCCGCAAGGTGGTGGCGGCGCTCGGCGATGCCGCCGACTGGTACTGCACCATCAACGAGCCCGGAGTACTGGCGATGGGCGGCTACCTGGGAGCCTTCGGGTGGCCGCCGGGAACCACCGACATGGACTCGTGGCATCGTGCCATCAACGGCCTGCGCTCGTCGCANNGATTCAACGAGGACGTCTTTCTGGAGGTGTGCACCGAGGACGACTTCGCCGGCATTCAGACGTACACCCGCGCTCCCATCGAGGCACCGTCCTGGACGGCGCCGCTCGTCAAGCTCCTCGTAGGTTCGGGGCCGGTCCGAAGGGCCATCCTGCCGCGCCTGATCCGGTCCCGCACGACCAACTTCGCCGATGTCGCCACCGGCGATGGGTTCCGCCGTACCGATATGGGCTACGAGTATCGGCCGCAGGCCATCGCCGCGACCGTCCGCCGGGCGGCCCAGCTACTTCCCGGCACCGATCTGGTCGTGACCGAGCACGGCATCGCCACCACCGACGACGCCGAGCGCGTCGAGTTCATCACCGAAGGCCTCACCGCATTGCATCGAGTGAGCGAGGACGGCATCCCGCTGCGCGGCTACCTGCACTGGTCCGCCTTCGACAACTTCGAGTGGGCGCTCGGCTACCGCATGCAGTTCGGATTGATCGCCGTCGACCGGCAGACGCAGCAGCGCACCCCGAAGCCGTCGGCGAGGTTCCTGGGTGAGATCGCCCGGACCGGCATCCTGGCAGCCCATTGACAGGATGGCCGGCACCTGGAGAGCTCACTTGAACGACAGGTACCAAAGGTAGTCAACCAGGTCGCGAGTCTCCTCGACGGTGAACAACGTGCCGAAGTTCGGCATGTCGGTTCCCATGCCGCCACGACGAATCTTCGCGTACCAGATGTCACCGCTTCGCAACCAGGCGGCGTCGCCGAACGATACCGGGGTCTCCAGGCTCGTACCGGCGGCCGGTCCGTCGCCGGCGCCCGACTCCCCGTGGCAGGCAGCGCAGTTCTTCGCGTACAGTTCGACCGTCGCGGCGTCCGGTTCGGCCTGCGACCAGAGGTAGGCCACGGCGTCGATGAGAAGGTCGTCGGGGATCGTCGGATTGGCGGCGCGAAGAAGGTCGAAACCTGAGGAAGGCGAGTTGTGGAGCCGTAGATCGGGATCGGCGATGTCCTCGGGGATCTCGAGCCGGTCGACGTTCACGGCGCCCTGCTCGCGGTCGGGGGTCACGCCTGCCGTGCGCGGTTCCGCATCGATGTCGACGCCGGCTGCCGTCAGTTGGTCGATGATCGGATCGTCCGGTGGTTCGGGGAGCGGCGAGTTCCCATCGACGACCTCGATCAGACCGCGCATCCGCCAGTGGTCGATGCTGCACCAGGTATTGCAGTAGTACGTGTAGATGCCGGGGGAGTCGAACGTCACCGTCGTCTCGCCGACGTGGCCCGGGTCGATGTGGCCGAGGTCGATTCCGAGGCCGGGTCCGACGGCGACGCCGTGTGTCACGTCGTCCGCCGAGAACCGGAGCGTGACCGTTTCCCCGACCTCGAGACGGATGAGGTCGGGAGAGAATCCACCTGCTTCGGGCGTGCGAGCCGTGATGTCGATCACGCGGTGGTCGGCCAGCGCCGGCCGGATGCCGAACTGGTAGCCCAGTATCACGGCGGGGATGCCGGCGACGATGGCCAGAAAGGCGACGGCGGCGACGCGGTTGGTTCTCGACCCGTTCATCCGAGGTACAGCCACAGCAGGAGGAGCGACACCGTCAGCAGGAAGCCGGCGACGGGCGTACCCGAGCGCGCTGCAGTCGCTCCTGAGGGATCATGGCGAAAGGCGATGGTGAATGTCGTTCGCAACGACATCGCCAGACCACCGAGAATCACTGCCGCCTGGATGCCGGGTACCGCTCCCGAGAGGAGTGGATCCCACCCCGCATCGCGGCCACCGAACAGGTTCCAGCCCCAGCCGAGGGGATCGGAGAGGGCCGGGAGCGCATAGCTTCCGTTCGTCATGGCGAACCCGATGCTGAAGGCGATCCACGCGGCGAGGCCCAGGGGGATGAGTGCATGGGAGTAGTCGTTGAAGGTCTCTCGCAGCGGGCGACGGGTCGAGGATCGGCGACGCCCGACGGCTACCGAGGCGAGGAACAATCCCGGAGCAACCACCAGGCACAAACCGAGGAATCCCAGCGCGTACAGGGTCCAGCCCTCGAGCGACTCGACGGCGGCCCACTGCTTGACCGTTGTCCAGGGTCCGAAGAGAACGGCCGGATACACCACTGCGCACGTGAGCATGATCAGCGCCTTGAAGGCTTCGTCGACTCGACGTCTGCCGACCGGCTTTCCCAGGTCGGCGCCCGGTTTGCGCAGATTGATCACGACGTTGTCCATCGTGCAGGTGCGCAGGCATTCGGTGCAGAGACCGCAGTCGAGATTGCGGTCGAGCTTTCCCGGGTAGATCATCCAGGGGCATCCATACCCTCGTTCGTTGCCCGTGATGCAGTCCTTGGAGCGGTGATCGACGCAGACCTGCGGATCCCGCACTCGCAGTTCCAGCGGTGCGGCCAGCGAGTACAGGCCGATGAACCCGCCGATCGGGCACAGGTACCTGCAGAAGGTCCGCTTCTCGAACAGCAGGCTCGTCGCCAGAGCAACGAAGGTGAGCCCAAGGATGACGGCCGAAGACACCGACGGACGGGTGAGGATCACCATCGAGAACACCGCCAACAGCAGGAAGGCAGCGTTCTGCGCCCACATGTTGCGAAACCGACGCGGCCAGCGCCATCCGCGTGTGAGGAGGCGTTCCCCTCCACCGACGATGCTCCGCCGTTGCAGCCACTCACCCGGCGCAGGGATGGGGCAGACGGTGCACCAGGCGCGACCAAGACCCGGCACCAGAACGACCATGAGGATGGCCCACCAGACGATCCAAACGAAGACGATGCCGAAGTTGCGGTTGCCGGCCGATGTACCCGCCAATCCGGCGACGATCGCCAGCACGAAGGGCGCAAGCAGTAGCAGCATCAGGACCGGTTGGAACGCCCGCGAGAGCAGGAGACGTCGCAGGCGCGGCATGCGAGTCAGGATGTCGCGGCCGTCGGGTGGGCGCAGGCGCGTGCTCACGCCGGCCGCCGTCTCCGGGCACCGGCGATGGCCGCACCCACGGCGAGCACCGCGATAGCGGATCCTCGCCACAGCGGCTCGTTCGGCTCGACCACCAGTTCGCCGATCATGAATGGATGGAGAGGACCGCAGGCGACCGAACACCGGTACCGGAATTTGCCCGTTCGGTCGGCGGTGAAGCTGAATGTTGTCGAAGTGCCCGGCTCGACCCGTTCCTCGATTTCGTAGCCGTCGAGGTAGAACCCATGGACCACGTCCGACGCGGTGAGCGTGAGGTGCACGACGTCGCCTCGCCGTACCTCCACCCTCGCCGGGGAGTAGGCGAACTCTGCGGCGTCGACGGACAGATGGTGGGTCTGCGGTTCGCCGAATGCCGGGATCGGAACGAGCAGGATGATGAGGACGGCGAGGAGCAGGAGTCCCCGGGTCATCAGCTTCGACGAGGTGGTTTTCAACGTCATCCAGTCGGCATCGGTGTCGGCGTCGGCGGACCGAAGGGCCCGTAGCGGGCGTCGATGAACTCCCGTATCTCCAGCGGAGACTTCCCGTCTGCCGTCATTCGCATGGTGTCCTGGGCGATGTCCACGCAGATCCCGCAACCCGTGGCGTGAGAGTCGAACGTGATCGTTCCGTCGGGGCCGACGTCGGAGATGAAACAGGCAAGATTGCTGTCGTGTCCCATGGGGCCGCAGCCGCAGTAGCAGGGCTGGTGAGCGAGATCGCCGGGATGGTCGACGGCGAACTGGTACGCCTCTTGAACCGAATCGGGGGCTGAGAGCACGAACTCGGGAAACATCGTGTTCCCGTCGTGGCCGTCGCCGCCGCAGGCGGAGAGTCCCAGCGCCGAAATGAGCAGTATCGCCGTTAGGGCAATAGTCCGAATCTTCATTGGGTTCCTTCGTTGTTGGTGATCACTGCACCCAGTTGGAGAGGATCACGATCTCCCGGTCGGGGTTCGCCGGGTCGTTGGTGGAGAGGTGGAGCCGGAAGTCGTGGAATCCGCCCATGCCGGCCTGCATGGTGAACAGCACCGTGACGTTGGTCGATTCTCCGGGATCGAGGACCATCGAACCGATGGTCGGCGTAGGCGGTCAACACCCGTCCTTCAGTTCGACGAACGGGGTCTCGGCAAACAGCAGAGTGGCGTCACCCGTGTTGGTCACCTCGAAGGTTGCCTCGATCATCTGATTGAACGGCACGTCTCCGAAGTCGACGTAGTCACGGTCGAGTTGGAGTACCGGTGTGCCGATCGTGTCGATCGCGCGTGGTTTCTGATCCCGGCTCTCGCACGACGTGAGCGACAGGACCAGTAGCGTCGCAACGGCGACGCCGACCCACCGATGGCCACCGGTGGGCGGCCGGCCGGTGCGAGATTGCTTCGTCACGGTTCCTCCCCGGATCCGATCGGGCGCTCCCGAAGGCTCGCATAAGTGGATTTGATTCATGATTATCAGGCAATGTGATCGCTATGGAATGCGCCAGAAGTCCCATCGCAGTTGGGAAAGTCCCAACCGGTCGCTACTGGTAGTCCCGACGTCACCACTAGAGTCCCGGTTTCGAGGAGGAGTCGATGAAACTTCGATGGTTGATGGTGCTGATCGCATTGCTTGCCGCAGCTTGCGGCGATGGCACGACCGCAACGACCGTGGCGGCCGCCGGTCCGGCGGGCGACCTGTCAGGCATAAAGATGGACGTGCATCAGGCTCCCGACTGAGGGTGCTGCTCTGAGTGGGTCGGGTACCTACAGGATCTTGGAGCCAGCGTCGATCTCACCGAAGATCCTCAGCTGGCCGAATTCAAAGCAGAGAACGGAGTGCCGGAGAGTGCAGGATCTTGCCACACAGCGCTCGTCGAGGGCTACGTCGTTGAAGGACATGTTCCCGCCGGAGCGATCTTGCGGCTTCTCGAGGAGCGACCGGATGCGATCGGCATCGCGTTGCCGGGCATGCCGGCTGACTCGCCGGGGATGGGTGGCGATCTCGAGACCTGGGAGTCGCAGCCCGTTGTGCTGATCGAGAACGACGGCGACCTGGTTCCGTTCGACTACTAGAGGACGCGCGGATAGCGGGCGCTTTGTACCCGCGATGGGATGTCTGGCTGTGCCTCTAGAAGTTTGCGTGCTGCAAACATATTGTTAGATTGCGTGTCCATGCAGCAGACGGAATCCCGCGCCGAGCGCCTCGACAGGGCGATGAGCCTGCTCGCCAGGCGAGGCACCATGACGCGTTTTCACCGGCGTCTGGCCGGGGCGGCCGGTGTCTCGATCGATCGTGCCCACTACCTGGTGCTGCGTCGCATCCACCTCGAAGGGGCATCGCGCATCACCGAACTCGCCGACCTCATGGGCGTGGAACCGTCGACCATCAGCCGCCACGTGCAACTCCTGGAGGCACGCGGCTGGCTCACGCGCAAACCCGGGGAATCCGACAAGCGAGTGTCGATGGCGGACGTCACCGCCGAGGGCGCGGAGATCGTCGAGGCGATCGAACAGGAACGCCGCCGAATCCTCGATCGCACCTTGGCGCACTGGTCCGACGCCGAACTCGACCGGTTCGTCGAGCTCTTCGACCGTTTCAGCACGGACCTGTCCGACGCGCTGAATGAGCTCGAGGCCTGAGGCGCCCATGCTCGTCCGTATGCTCCGCACCTACCTCCGGCCGTACCGGCGCGAGATCGGGTTCATCGTCCTGCTGCAACTGGTCGGCACCATCGCCTCGCTGTACCTGCCGAGCCTCAACGCCGACATCATCGACAACGGCGTGGTGAAGGGCGACATCGGCTACATCGTGCGGACGGGCGGGTGGATGCTGGGTGTGTCACTGGTGCAGATCTCGTGCACAATCACCGCCGTCTATTTCGGCGCGCGGACGGCGATGGCGTTCGGGCGGGACGTCCGATCTGCCTTCTTCCGCAGGGTCGGATCGTTCTCGAGCCGCGAAGTGGCTCGTTTCGGTGCACCGTCGCTCATCAACCGCAACACCAACGACGTGCAGCAGGTGCAGATGATGGTGATGATGGCGTTCACGCTGATGTTCGCCGCACCGATCATGCTGGTGGGCGGTGTGATCATGGCACTGCGGGAAGACGTCGGTCTCTCGTGGCTGGTGGCCGCCGCCGTGCCCATCCTCGGCGTCGTCGTGGGGCTGATCATCTCCCGCATGGTCCCCGGGTTCCGGCTCATGCAGACCCGTCTCGACACCGTGAACCAGGTGCTGAGGGAGCAGACGTCGGGCATCCGTGTGGTGCGCGCCTTCGTGCGGGAACCCTACGAGACCGATCGGTTCGAGAAGGCCAACTCCGACCTCACCGATATCTCGATCACGGTCGGGCGGTGGATGGCCGCCATGTTCCCGACCGTCATGCTCGTCCTGAACGCCTCGACCGTGGCGGTGCTGTGGTTCGGAGGAATGCGCGTGGATGCCGGTGCGATGCAGATCGGTTCGCTGACCGCCTTCATCGCCTACCTGATCCAGATCCTCATGGCCGTGATGATGTCGACCTTCATGCTGATCATGGTGCCGCGTGCCGCGGTATCCGCAGATCGCATCGGCGAAGTGCTCGACACCAAATCGTCCGTCGTGCCTCCAACTCGCGGCATCACGAGGGTCGCCACCCGGGGAGAACTCGACCTTCGGGGTGTCCGCTTCCAGTACGCAGGTGCCACACACCCGGTGCTGGAGGACATCACCTTCTCGGCCCGGCCAGGACAGACGACGGCGATCGTCGGTTCGACCGGGGCCGGCAAGACCACGCTCCTCAACCTCATTCCCCGCCTCTTCGACGCCGGTGAAGGAGTCATCGAGGTCGACGGCGTCGACGTGCGGCAACTGGATCCCGAGACGCTGTGGGCACGCATCGGACTGATCCCGCAGAAGGCCTACCTCTTCTCGGGAACCGTGGCGTCGAACCTGCGGTACGGCAAACCCGATGCCACCGAAGAGGAGATGTGGGAGGCGCTCGAAATCGCCCAGGCCAAGGACTTCGTGGAAGAGATGCCCGGCGGCCTCGAGGCGCCGATCGCCCAGGGTGGAACCAACGTCTCCGGTGGTCAGCGTCAGCGACTCTCCATCGCTCGTGCCGTCATCCGACGTCCCGAGATCTACCTGTTCGACGACTCGTTCTCGGCGCTCGACGTCGCCACCGACGCCCGGTTGCGCCGAGCCCTGAAGCCGGTCACGGCCGAGGCCACGGTGGTGATCGTGGCACAGCGCATCTTCACGATCACCGACGCCGATCAGATCATGGTCCTCGAAGACGGCAACATCGTCGGCCTCGGAACGCACGATGGGTTGCTGGAGACCTGTCCCACCTACGTCGAGATCGTCGAATCGCAGCTCAAGGCGGACGCCTCATGACGGCGCCCAAGACGATGAAGTCCACCGAGCGGATCCAGGCGCAGGGAGGGCCGGGCCGCGGTCCGCACGGCATGGGAATGATCGGGCAGAAGTCGATGGACTTCCGAGGGTCTTCGAAGCGACTCATCGGCCGCCTCCGCCCCGAGCGGTTCCGCGTACTGATGATCTTCCTGGCCGCACTCGGCAGCGTGGCGCTGGCGGCGACCGGTCCGCGCGTCCTGGGACGGGCGACGGACATCGTGTTCTCCGGCGCCGTCGGCAAGATGCTCCCGTCCGGCATCACCAAGGAGCAGGCGATCGAAGCCGCCCGTGCTGCCGGCAACGATCAGATCGCCGACCTGCTCTCGGGCATCGACCTGATACCCGGCGCCGGTATCGACTTCGACGCCCTGGGCCGGGTCCTGCTCATCGTGATCGCCCTCTACGCCGGCTCGGCGCTGCTGTCGTACTTCCAGGGTTGGGTGCTCAACGACGTCGTCCAGGGGACCGTCTACCGCATGCGGGAGGAGGTCGAGGACAAGCTGAATCGCCTTCCCCTCCGCTACTTCGACCGCCAGCCCCGGGGTGAGCTGCTCAGCCGTGTGACCAACGACATGGACAACGTCTCGCAGAGCCTCCAGCAGACCCTCAGCCAGATGCTGACCTCACTCCTGACGGTCGTGTTCGTGGTGGCGATGATGATCTCGATCTCGCCGACGCTGGCCCTCATCGCCCTGGTGACGATCCCGGTCAGCATGGTCGTGGCCGGCGCCGTGATGAAGCGGTCGAGGACGCGGTTCGTCGATCAGTGGCGCCGCACCGGGGCGCTGAATGCACAGGTCGAGGAGGCCTTCAGCGGCCATTCGCTGATCAAGGTGTTCGGGCGGCAGGCCGAGGTGCAGGAGCAGTTCGACGAAGAGAACGAGCAACTCTTCAAGGCGAGCTTCGGAGCCCAGTTCTTCTCGGGGTTGATCATGCCGATCATGATGTTCATCGGCAATCTCAACTACGTGATCATCGCCGTGATCGGTGGCCTGCGGGTGGCGTCGGGAACGATGAGCCTCGGCGANNGGCGTCGATGGTCAACCTCCTGCAGTCGGGGGTGGCTTCGGCCGAGCGTGTGTTCGAACTGCTCGACGCCGAGGAAGAGCCGTCGGACGATCTGCATCCGCGGATCGTCGAAGACGCCCACGGCCGGGTCAGCTTCGAACACGTCTCGTTCCGCTACGAAGAGGACCGGCCGCTGATCGACGATCTGTCGCTGACCGTCGAGCCGGGTCAGACGGTCGCCATCGTCGGTCCCACGGGCGCCGGAAAGACCACGCTGGTCAACCTGATCATGCGGTTCTACGAACTCGACGGCGGGCGCATCACGCTCGACGAGGTCGACATCTCACAGATGCACCGCGAAGACCTCCGGTCCGAGATCGGCATGGTGCTGCAGGACACGTGGCTGTTCCAGGGGACGATCCGCGAGAACATCGCCTACGGGCGACTCGACGCCACCGAAGACGAGATCCACGCGGCGGCCGAGGCGACGTTCGTCGACCGCTTCGTCCACAGCCTGCCGGACGGCTACGACACGATCGTCGACGACGAGGGAACCAACATCTCGGCGGGGGAGAAACAGCTCATCACCATCGCCCGGGCCTTCCTCGCCGATCCGGCCCTGCTCATCCTCGACGAGGCGACCAGTTCGGTCGACACCCGCACCGAGGCGCTGCTGCAGCATGCCATGGCGGCGCTCCGAACGGACCGGACCAGCTTCGTCATCGCCCACCGTCTGTCCACGATCCGTGACGCCGACCTGATCCTGGTGATGGAGGAAGGCAGCATCGTCGAGCAGGGCAACCACGACGAGTTGATCGCCGCCGACGGCGCCTATGCGGCGCTCTACCGTGCGCAGTTCAGCGGTCCCAACGTCGCGATGCCACCCCCACAGCCGGCGTTCGGAGCCGCCCCGCTGGCGGCGGGCGCCCCCGTGCCCGGCCCGGGCGCGTCGTAAAGCCGGTGCGACTCGATCATCGACCTACCCTGGGCCCATGCGTGCATTGACCGGTCGGTTCTCGATCCCGAAGCTCACCGGAGCTCCTCGCCTCATGTTGCTGGCCGGCCTGGTGGGAGTGGGTGCCGGCCTCGGTGCCGTGGTGCTCATCGAAGCGATCGAGCTGGTGTCGTCGGGTACTTCCTACGTCGGCGACCATCTCGGTCGCTGGTGGCCGCTGGTCACTCTGCCGGTCGGGATCTGGCTGTCGTGGAGGATCACGTCCTGGTTGGCGCCCGAAGTAGCCGGACACGGAGTCCCACAGATCATTGCCTCGATCGCAGTGCGAGGGGGCAATGTGCGAGCGCGGGTGATGGGACTGAAGACGCTGGCCACGGCGCTGACGATCGGGACCGGGGGTTCGGCGGGACGTGAAGGCTCGATCGCTCAGATCGGCTCGTCGATCGGGTCGTGGTTCGGGCGAGTGGCGCGTTTGGGCGAGAACGACGTCAGGGTGCTGGTGGCGGCCGGAGCGGGCGCCGGGATCAGCGCCACCTTCAACGCCCCGATCGCGGGCATGTTCTTCGCCATGGAAGTGATCCTGCGGGAGTTTTCACTGCGCCACGTGCACAACGTCGTGGTGGCTTCGGTGGCGGGAGCGGTCGTCTCTCGCAGCCTCGTCGGCGAGGAGCTCACGTTCAACATCATCCCGTATGCGCTGGAAGATCCGGCGCAGTTGTTGCTGTATGGGGCGCTCGGCCTGGTGACCATGCTGATGGCCTGGTTCTATCTCTTCTCCCTGGATTGGTTCGAGATCAACTCCGAGCGGCTGCACGCATGGACGCGACCGTTGATCCTGGGCTTCGGCGTTGCGCTGCTCGGCGTCGCCCGCCCCGAAGTTCTCGGGACCGGCCAGTCGTTCGTTACCGACGTCCTGCGAGACGACATCGAGATGGCATGGTGGCTGCTGGCGGTGGTCGGACTCGGCAAGGCCCTGGCAACGTCGGCCACACTCGGAGGTCGCGGATCCGGCGGCATCTTCATGCCCAGTCTGTTCATCGGGGCGACGGCCGGCTCGGGGTTCGCCCGGTTGATCGCACCGGTGTGGGGATTCTCGACGATCCAGCCGGGCGCCTACGCG
>JABAOG010013555.1_pt1 | contig 15340 bp, 8 predicted proteins | sample 7062131 | NCBI WGS metagenome assembly JABAOG01 (sample SAMN14538629, study PRJNA623070) | marine sediment metagenome | biome: marine biome [ENVO:00000428]; feature: marine pelagic biome [ENVO:01000023]; material: deep marine sediment [ENVO:00002113] | place: India: Arabian Sea | collected...
CCTGGGACCAGGCGCTCGACGTGATCCTGCAGGCCAAGGGCCTGGGGATGGTTCGTCGGGGGAACCTGATCCGCGTGGCGCCCCTCGAGACTCTGGAGAAGGAGCGGGAGGCGGCCATCGCCCGCCAGAAGCAGCAGGAGCAGCTGGCCCCCCTCGAGACCCGGCTGGTGCCGGTCAGCTACGCCCAGGCGGGCGAGCTCTCGCCGCGGGTGCAGGAGCTGCTCAGCGAGCGCGGCAGCGTCAGCGTGGACGAGCGCACCAACGTGTTGATCGTGCGGGACATCGTCGACCAGCTCGACGACGTCGAGGAGCTGGTGCGTACGCTCGACACTCAGACCCCGCAGGTGCTCATCGAGGCCCGCATCGTCGAGGCGACCAGCAACTACGAGCGCGACGTGGGCATCCAGTGGGGCGGCGACGTGGTGATGAGCTCCGCCAACGGCAACCCGACCGGGTTGGTCTTTCCGAGCAACGTCGGCATCGCGGGTGGCAACTACACCCCGCAGTCGCAGACCGCCGGTCTCTCGCCCTTCCAGCGACAGGTCGCCACGCCGAACTATGCCGTGAACCTGCCCGCCATCACCGGCGACGGGCAGGGTGGTGCCATCGGCCTCAACCTCGGCTCGGTCGGCGGCAACGTGAACATCAACGTCCGGCTGAGCGCCGCGGAGTCGAACGGCACCGTTCGCATCATCAGCTCGCCCCGGATCCTGACCCTCGACAACCACGAGGCGCACATCGCGCAGGGCACTTTGATTCCCTACTCGCAGGTCAGCGCCCAGGGCGTGAACACCGCCTTCCAGGAGGCGAAGCTCGAGCTCAAGGTCAAGCCCCACGTGACCGCCGATGGCTCGGTGGCGATGCACGTCGCCATCACTCGCGACGAGCCCGACTTCAACCGGACCTCGGCCCGCGGCGACCCCACCATCCTCAAGCGCGAGGCGGAGACGGACCTGCTGATCCCCGACGGGAACACCGCGGTCATCGGCGGCATCTACACCCGCAACACCGGGCGCAACGTCGAACAGGTGCCGTTCTTCGGCGACATCCCGGTCCTCGGTGTGCTCTTCCAGCGCCGGCGGGTCACCGACGTGCGCAACGAGCTGCTCATCTTCCTGACCCCGCGGATCGTGAACCGAGCCGAAGCGCTCCCGCAGTGATCCGAGCATGAGGGGTGCTAGGCTCCGGCGGTGAGCGAGCCGGAGCGCAGCATCTTCCTCTCCGGGCCGATGGGCGTCGGCAAGAGCTCCGTCGCCCGCGCCCTGGCCGAGCGACTCGGTCGCCCCCTGGTCGACCTGGACGCACGCATCGAGGCGGAAGCCGGTCAGCCCATCCCCGCGATCTTCGAGCGGGAGGGGGAGACCGGCTTTCGACGTCGAGAGGCCGACACCGCGATCGCGACCCTCGCGGAGCCGCCGGCGGTCGTGGCACTCGGCGGAGGGACGGTCACCCAGACCCCCGTCCGTCGGCGCCTGCTCGCGGAGGGGATCCTGATCAGCCTCGAGGCGCCGCTCGCCGTGCTTCTCGAGCGGGTCGGTGGAGGCGAGGGCCGTCCGCTGCTCGAGGGCGCGCCCGAGGCTCGGCTCTCGGCGCTGCTCGCCGAACGCGCTCCCGCCTACGCGGAGTGCCACGCCCGGGTCGACGCGCAGGGCAACCCCGAGGGCATCGCCGCGCGGGTCGCGGCGGTCGCGACGGAGGCGCGTGTGCCCGTGCCGCTCGGGCTCCAGTCCTACGTGGTGGAGATCGGTCTCGGCTATCGCCACCGCCTCGCCGAGCGCCTCGCCGCTTTCGGCCGCCCGGTGCTCGTGGCCGATCCGAACACGGTCCGCTACCGCGACGAGCTCGCACCGCCGCGCGCGGTCCAGGTCACCCTCGACGAGGGCGAGGCGAACAAGACGGTCGACGCCGTCGCCCGCATCTGGGACGAGGCGCTCGACGCGGGGGTCGACCGGCGGGCCATCGTCGTCGCCGTCGGCGGAGGCGTCGTCGGTGATCTCGCCGGCTTCGCGGCGGCGAGCCTCCTGCGAGGCGTTGCCTTCGGACAGGTGCCGACCACGCTGCTCGCGATGGTCGACTCTTCGGTGGGAGGCAAGACCGGCTTCAATCGACGGGCGGGCAAGAACCTGGTCGGGGCGTTCCACCAGCCGGCCTTCGTCCTCTGTGACCCCGAGGTGCTCGGGACCCTGGAGCGAGCGGAGCGCATCGCGGGGCTCGCCGAGGTGGTGAAGTCCGCGTGGCTCGAAGGGGAGGGCGCCGTGGCGGCCCTCGAGCGCGACGCCGAGGCGCTCCTCGCGGGAGAGAGCGAGGCCACCATCGGTGCCATCCGCCGTTCGGTCGCCACGAAGGCGCGCATCGTCGCCGAGGACGCACGGGAGAAGGGCGTGCGCATGCACCTCAACCTCGGTCACACGGTGGGCCATGGGCTCGAGGCGGCCGCCGGCTACGGAGCGCTTCGTCACGGGGAGGCCGTGGCGCTCGGCATGGTCGCCGCGATGCGGGTGGGTCTGGCGGCAGGAACCGCCGAGCGCCCCGACGCGGAGCGGATGGAGCGGCTGCTGGCGCGCCTCGGTCTGCCCATCGATCTGGATCCGCGGCTCGACGACGCGGTCTGGCCCTTCGTGCAGAGTGACAAGAAGCGGCAGGGCGATCGCGTTCGGTTCGTGGTGCCGGGGGCGCCGGGACGAGTGGCGGTGCAGCCGATGACCGTCGCGTCCGTGCGAGCGGCGGTCGAAGGAAGCTGACCGAGAATTTGGCCCGCTCCCGCTCCCGCCGATAGAGTGAGGCTCACGGAGCGGATTCCATGCGACTGCGAACATTGGCCATTCTTCTCGCCCTCGCCGGCTGCGCCGACGACAACGTCTCGGTCTTCATCACCGGGATGACCATCCCCAGCGTCATGGATGGTGCGTGCGAGTACGACTCCGGCTCGAGCCTCGCCAACGGGATCTACGACCCGTCGCAGGGCGACAGCTACATCGTCTATGCGTCGGTGGAGAACGCGCTCATCCCGCGAGCGAACGAGCTGCGACCGGAGACCAACGGGGTCTTCATCACCGACGCGGTGATCAACGTCGTGGACGCCAGCAGCGGCGGGTCCGTCGCCGAGTACTCGGTGCCGGCGACCGGCTACATCGCTCCCGGCACGACCAGCGTGGTGGCCATGGAGGCGATNNCATCGACGTGTCCGGCTCGTCGCAGGTGATCCTCGAGATCAGTCTGCTCGGCATGACGCAGGGCGAGATCGACATCGAGACCGGCTCGTTCAACTGGCCGGTCTCGGTCTGCAGCGGCTGCCTCTTCCCGGAGTGCGTGGTCACCGAGGACGGGATGGTCGACGACTCCCTCGGGCTGTGCAGCCCGGGATCGAACTTCCAGCTCTCCACCGCCTGCCCCTGAGCGCCTGCTAGGGCTCTTCTGCGCTTCGAGCGGTGAGGCAGACGTCCTCGAAGACGAGCGCCACCACCGAGGCGAAGGGCGCGCATTCGCGGCACGCTCGCACGTAGCCATCGGCGTCGGTCCATCCGCCGAGCACCTCGTGCTCCAGGGCGAGCGCCTCCCGAGCGACCGCGAGCGAGCCATCCACCAGGTAGCCGGCTCGCGCCGCGCGGTTCCTCGTCTCCTCGATCAGCGACTCGCCGGTGGGCCGCGAGTAGGGGCAGAGCTTGCGGATCTCTGCTTGCGTGCTGGTCGGGATGGTGCGCCAGAGATCGGCGGCGAAGGACGCGGCCTCCTTGGCGATGTCTCCTTGGGCGGTCGCCGGGCCGAAGGCACCCCAGACGCCCTCCACGAGCGCTTCCCGAGCGTCGGCGGAGCGCGTCGCCATCAGTAGCTGCGGAGCGCGGCAGAGCTCGAGGGCTCGACCGAGCCGGAAGCGGAAGAGCGGCTGCACCGGCGGCTCGAGGGAGCCGCGGCCGATCAGCACGGCAGGCACGTGCGCCGGGACGACCTCGAAATCGCCCGTGGCCTCGTGCAGATAGACGCTGACGGCGTCCTGTAGCTCGAGCCGTTGGATGGCCCGAGCGTACGCGTCGCCCACGACCCGGGTGTGGGCGGTGACCCTACGGGTGCCGAGCACCCCGTAGTCCTCGAGGCGCTTTCGAAAGAGCGATTGGGCCTCGCGCCAAACGAGGGCGAGCACGTCCAGCATCGGCTCCGGCCGGGAGGGGACGAGCTCGACGAAGGACTCCACCCGGCGCATCCAGCCGCCGGTGCGCTCGGGCGTCGGCGCCTCACCGTAGAGGGCACGCACCTCGGCGCACGCGCGCGCGAGACCGAGGGCACCGGTCTGGTCGGCGAGCTCGGCGAGCGATCGAATGGCGTCGACCTGCGAGGGATCGAGGCGCACCGATCGGAGCAGCACCTCCTGGGCCTCGCGCGCCCGCTCGGGGATGACGGCGAGCGCCTCTCCGAGGGTGGCCATCGCCTCCAGGTCTCCAGCGGCCATGCGCTCCCGAAGCGCCCGTTCATCGGCCACCTCGGTGGGCGCGGGAACGACGTGCCAGCGGTCGAGGAGGCCTCCGGCGGAACGCTCCTCGCCTTCGTCCTTCCCCGGCTGCACGGGCTCTCGGCCCTCGTATTCCTCCGCGTCTCGGGGGCTGGCCTCGGGCCGGTCGTCGGCCCGCTCGGGCCGCGCCGATTCGGTGGGAACTCCGGCGGACTCCGCGCGAGCCGCCGTCGATGTGGGCTCGGGTTCCGGTTCGGGCTCGGGTTCCGGCTCCGGCTCGGGCTCGGGCTCCGGCTCGTCCATCTCGAAGTCGAACGCTTGCTCGTTCTCCCGTGCCTGCGCTTCGGCTTCCGCCTGCGCCTTCAGCGTCTCGGCCTTGGCGGCGAGCTCGTCGGCGAGCGCGCCCTCGCCAGCCGCACGCAGCTCCTCGGCGAGGGCCGCGGCCCGAGCCGCGATGGGCGCGGCATCGACCTCGTCGCCTTCCTTCTCGCGACGGGGAAAGACCTCGCCCTTGAGCACCGCCGCGGCGGCCTTCAGGTCGCCGGCATCCTCGGCCTCCACCTCGCTCAGCATCAGCAGGGCGTTCACCTGGTCCGGCACGTCCCAGGTCATCTCCACGCGGGCCAACAGCCCCTCTCGGAGCGCCTCGACCGCCGCGGCCGGATGGCCGATCCTGCGCTCGCGCATCTGGGCCAGCAAGCGGCGCAGCTCCGGCACCAGCGCGCTGCGCTGGGTCGCACGCCACGCCTCGTTCAAGCGCTCGAAGGCCGCCGGCACGTCGTCGAGGGCCTCCTCCATCAGGTGGACCGCCCGCTTCTCGTACTCGAGGCGCCGGTCCGGCTGCGTCTGGTGGTCCGCGAGGAGGGTCAGGGCACGGACCAGGTGCTCCGATCCATCGACGGTCTCCCGGGACGCGAGGCGCTCGAGCGCCCGGAGCACGGCCCCATCGGTCGGCGCGAGAGCGAACGCCTCGCCATAGATCTCGAGCGCTGCCGGGATGTCGTCCGCTCGCTCGAGCCATCGGGCTTCCCGGTAGAGCGTGCCGCGCTCACCGTGGCGCCCCATCGTCAGCTCGCGCATCGCGTCGTAGGTCTTCTTGGCCAGCTCCGTCGCCCCGGCCGCCAGCGCGAGTCGCTCGAAGGTCAGGAGCAGCTCGGGCGTGCGCCGGCCGGTCGCCAGCGCCTTCGCGGCCAGCTCGAGCGCGGCCTCTCCGTCGCCGACCTCGTGCTCGAGCAGCTGGACCGCGAGCTCGAGCGCCGCCGCGGCGTCGTCGCTCGATTCCTGCGCCTCGGCGTGTTCCTCGAGCAGCTCGATGGCGCGCCGCGGCTCGCCGAGGCCCACCCACACGGCCGCCGCCTCCCTCGCGCCCTCGTCCCCTTCGCGCGCGAGCGCGTGAAGGTGCTGTGCGGTCGCTTCGGGGTCCATGCGCCGCAGGAAGGCCGCGGAAGCCATCCGCTTGAGCGCTTGTCGGCGCTCGGCGGCGTCCTCCGCTTGCTCGAGGCGGAGCTCGAGGATCGCGGCGAGTCGCTCCTCGTCGCCATAGCGCGCGAAGAGCTCCTCCAGGCGACCGAGCACCATGGGGTGGGGCTCTTCCTCTGCCAGGAGTCGGAGCAGCGTGCGGCTCTCGGTCGCCGGACGCTCGAGCTGCCGGTAGAGACGCGCGAGCTCGCGAATGGCTCGGGAGCGCTGCCCCTCCACGGCCATCAGCCGTTCGAGGATGGTGACTCGGCTCGTCGTCGAATCGGTGAGCTCCTCGGCGTGGAGCAGGAGCCGGGGCTCCCCGAGCGCGTCCGACGCGCGCAGGAGGACGTCCACCGCGTCCACCGGGTGCCCGGCCGCCGCGAGCGCTTCTGCCGCATCGACGAGCAGCTGCGCCGATCGACGGTCGTCGTGGCGGAGCAGCCCCTCCGCGGCGGCGCGGATTCCGTCGCGATGGCCACGGCGGGTCATGTCTTCGAGGCGTTCGCGGGCGACGGAGACGTCGTGAGGGGCCAGCCGCGCCAGCCGGGCCCACTCGTTCGCGGCGCTCGCGGGATCGTCGAGGAGGTCGATCAATCGTCGGCACCGGCGCGGATCGTCGCCCAGCACGTCACGGGCCCGCTCGAGCGCCTCGATCGCTTCGTCGCGGGGGAGCGCTTGGAGGTGGTCGTCGACCAGCACCCGACGGGCGGCCGCGTTCCGGTGGTCCACCGCGAGCGCGCGACGCAGCAAGACGACGGCTTGCTCGCTCGTCCTCTCCGTGGCCGCCTGCGCCACCAACGCGCCGGCCTGCGCTTCGTGCGGTTGGAGCGCGAGGCGCCCCTCGGTCGCTCGCGCGCGCAGCTCGTCGTCGTCGCTCAGGGCGGCGAACAGCTCGAGCCGTGCCACGCCGGCCTCGCTGGCGGGCGATTCGTCGAGCGCGAGTGCCGCGAGCTCGGCGGCTCGGGCCCAGTCACGCCGATCGGCGGCCTCGTCGCGAAGCTCGGCGAGCAGCCGACGGCGCTCCACACGGGCCGACGCGCCGCTCTCGTCGGCCACGGCGGCGAGCCGCTGCTCGAGGTGCGCACGCCAATCGTCGACGGCTCCACGCCCCCGGAGGAGCGACTCGAGGGCCGCCGCCGCGGCGGAGTCGCCGGGATCCGCCGCGACCACCTCCCGATAGATGGCGATCGCTTCGTCTCGCGCTTCGGGATCGTTGCGAAGGAACACCGCCAGTCGGCGCTTGCCTTCGGGGCTCTCGGTCCCGCCCTCGCGAGCGCGCTGGGCTCGCTGGCTCTCGCGCTCCGCCCTCGGGGTCAGGTCGTCGATGGCGGCCTGCACGGTGGCGTCGGGCTCGTTGCCGAACGAGAGCCAGGTCTTCCAGGCGTGCAGCGCTCGCTGCGGAGCGTCCAGCTCCTTGTCCGCGAGGACGGCGAGGGCAGCCCAGCCTTCGTCGCGGAGCGGCGGCTCGGTCCCCAGGCCGATTCGCTCGAAGGCGTCGGCCAGCCGCGCCTCGTCGCGCGCTCCGGCCCGGGCGAGGGCCTCGAGGCACTCCGGCCCGCCGCCGTGGAGGGCGGCCTGGAGCGCACACTGGAAGGCGTCGAAGCGGCTACCGGCGAGGTCGTCGAAGGCCTCGAAGGCTTGCAGGTACCAGTGGTGGCGGTCGTGCTCGGCGATGCGCCCGAGGTGCTGCAGCACGACCGCGCGCCGGGCCGGGTCGATCGCCGCGGCATAGAGCGCGAGCGGCTCGTGCAGCAGATCGACGTGGGGCTCGTCGAGGTGCGCCGCCCAGAGGGCCTCGAAGGCGGCGCCGAGGATCTCGTGCTCTTCGGCGAGCTCGGCGGCGTGCCATCGGATCGCGCGGCGGCCGTCCGGGTCGTCGAGGCCATCGGCGAAGGTCAGCAGCAGGTCGACGGCGGCCTCGGGGTAGCCGTCTTCGGCGAGCGCGTCGGCGTGCGCCGCGCACACGCCGGGCTCGGTGGGATAGTCCGCGGCCAGCTCGGCGAGGACGCTGCGAGCGGCCTCCGGTCGGTGCGGACGAAGCGCCTTCGCCAGCTCGAGCTTCGACTCGTCGTCGTCGGTGAGCGTGATCCGGCGGATGAGGGCGTCCGCGTCGTCGCCGAGCTCCTCGAGGAGCGTCGCTGCGAGCGCGTCGTCGCCGTCCAGGAGCGCGAGTCGTGCCTCGAGTCGAATCGCCGCGGGCTCGCGCTTCGACGCCACGGTGGCGGTTCGCGCGTACGCCCGGGCGTACTCCATCTGACCGAGCGCGAGGCAGGCGCGGGCGGCCTGTCGTGCCGCCTTGGGATCGTTCGGATCGGCGGCCACGGCCTCGCGGAGAGCGCGGGCGGCCTCCTCCACGGCGCCATGGTCGCGTTGCCAGATCCGGGCGGCCTCCAGCCACGCCTTCGCCCGCTCGGGGCCCGACGCTCCGGCTCGCTCGAGCTCGCCGATGCGCTTCTCCACCTCGGTGAGGGGATCGTCGAGGCGTAGCTCCGCGGGAGGCAGCTCCGGCAGCTCCACACGCTCCGCCTCCGGCGGGGGGACCGTGCCGCCGGGCGCCAGGTTCCGGCGCGGATCGCGCGGTGGGGCGAGGCTCGGCGTCGGCTTGCGTTCGTCGGTGTCGGCCTCGGTCTTCGCCGGTTCCTTCGCCGCGACGGGTTTGGCCCCGGGGAGGACGAGGACCCCGACGCGGTAGAGCGCGGCGAGCCGCGCGGCCGCCCCCGGTGAGCGCGCGAGCACCTGGCCGATGCGCCGCTTCTCGTCTTTCTCGTCGAGCCCCGCCCACTGGAGCGCCCCGTCCACGAGCGGCGAGCGGGCGGCGAAGCGCAGCTTCTTCGAGGCCATCGCGCCCACGAGGCCGGCCTCGCGCTCGCCCGCTCGGCGGGCCAAGGCGTCGAGAAGCAGCGGGGTGAGCTCGAGGGGCTCGGCCTGTGGGGCGTCGGCCATCGAGCCGGGGTCGGTGTGCAGCTCGTGGTCGCTGGACCCGAGGGCGGCGACGAGCCGGTCGATCCACGCCGCCCGGCGTAGACGGGTGAGCGCGCGCTCGGAGAGGCCCGCCTTTCGCAGCCGGTCGCCGGCGTCCGAGCCCGCCGGGGGCTCCCCCTCGAGGTGCCCGGCGTCCCGGGCGAGCTCGACCAGCGAGCCGTCGTTCGGTCCCGGCTCGACGGAAATCAGCCGGCCCCCACGCAGCCAGAGCTCGCGGCCGGCCAGCCGTGCCTTCCCCTCGGGCATGGTCTCCGGGAGTTCGAAGAGCGCCCGAGCGATGGGCAGCACCGTGAGGCGGGGCGCCGAGTCGCTCACTCGGGCGCTCCCTCCGCTGGAGCGGGCTCGGCCGCGGCCTCCATGGTCGGCGCCGCTTCCATGGTGGGGGCGCTCTCCATGGTCGCCTCCTCGGTGGGGGCGGCCTCCATCGTCGGTGCCGCCTCCATCGTCGGCGCCGCCTCCATCGTCGCGGGCTGACCGCCGGGCATCTCCTGGAGCAGCCGCCGTGCTCGGCCCGCGTGCACACCGCCGGGCTGGCTGCGGAGGTAGCTCTCGTAGACCTGTCGAGCCTCGGCGGTGCGGCCGGCTCGGCGATAGGCGTCGCCGAGCCCCATGTAGGCGTCCCCGTAGTCTGCGCGGACACCGTTGCGGAAGAGCGGGATCGCGGCGTTGATGCGTCCGCTCATCAGCTCGACGTAGCCGAGCCCGGTCGTCGCCTCGGTGCTCCCCGGACGGAGCTCGAGCGCTCGCTGGTAGTGCTCCTTCGCCTCGACGAGGCTCCCGCCCCGCCGTAGCTCGTCTCCCCGGCGGATGTACCAGCTGTAGTCGTGGTCGCGGGGCATCGCCCCGCCGCCCCCGCCGCCTCCGCTGGCGGCCGGCTCGGCCTCCGTCGTCTCGTCGGCCTCGGCCGCCTCGTCGGTCTCGGCTGCGGGGGCGCCGGCGTCCGCCACGCCGCCGTCGGTGACCGCGACGACCGGAGCAGCCGGCGGGAGCCCCTGGTCGATGGCGTCGGCGAGGTGCGCCGCCTCGGGGTGGTCCGGAAGCTGCTCCCGGATGTCCCGGATCGCAGCGCGCGCCTCGCCGACGTCGTCCGCCGCGAGGGCGACCCGGGCGAGGAGGAGCTGCGCGCGGATGGGGGCGTCGGCCATCTCGGCCGCGCGTCGCGCATGGGGGAGGGCGCTGGCGAGGCCTTCGGGGCCCGAAGCGCGGGCGAGCGCCTGAGAGAGCCGGAGCTGCGGCGTCGGCTCGGCCAGCCCCTCGGCGGCGCGATCGAGATGGGCCTGGGCCCCGTCTCGGCCGAGCAGGCGCTTGGCGTCGGCCAGCACCAGCTCGGCCGCGGCGTTCTGCGGCCGGGTCGCGAGGCTCGCCTCGGCGTGCTCGATCGCCTTCTCCGCGTGCTCCCGGCTCGACTCGTGGAGCTCGGCGGACTCGGTCGCCAGCGAGGGATCGGCCACGGCCCGGGCGTCGAGATCCTCGGCCCGGAAGCGGAGCAGCTGGGCCCAAGCGGCGTGCGTTCGACCGAGTCGAACCTCGGCCTCCCAGGAGTCGGGGGCCTCTTCGTAGGCCTCGACGGCCGCCGCGTAGCCTTCGCGGTGATCGAGGGCCAGCGCGTCGTCCCCCGCCGCCAAGGGATCGGGCCCCTCGGGAGCCATCCCGATCAACGGCGCGATGCGATCCCACTGCAGGGCCGCCCCGGCCCCGCCGGCGACCAGGAGGATGAGGACCACCCAGGGGAGGATCCGCCGCTTCTTCCTCTTCGGCAGCGCCGGGGCCTCTTCCTCGTCCAGGTAGAGCACGTTCCGCCGGCCGGGGGCCGCGGTGGGGGCCTCCGGGGCCAGGCTGGGCGCCTTGGGGGCGGGGGCCTCCAGCGTCGGTGCGCTGCGCGAGGCGGCGCCGGGCGGGCTCGAGTCCTGGGCGGTGGCGTCCCCGGGTGGCGGAACGACCATGTCCGCGGGCGCCCGGAGCGTTTCGTCCAGGGCCAGCTTCTCTTGGCCGCCGCGGGCGGTAGCGTCGGGGTCCGCCGGTCGCGCCGGGGGCTTGGGAGGAGGCTTGGGCGCCGGCTCGGAGCGTGCCGGGGGAGGGGCCGACACCGGCTTGCGGCGTCGCGGTTGGTCCTGGATGGTGGCGTCGGCGGCCTTGGGTCTCGGCGGCTCGGAGGGCGGCGCGACCGGCGGTGACGACGCGGTGCCCATCCCCATGAGGGTCTGCTTGGGACTGCGGTTCGGCGGTCGGGACGAGGTTCGCGGGGGCGTCGTGCCCCCGGGTGGGCGACTCGAGCCCCGGGGCGGGCGGCTCGGAGGAGCCGAACGCGCGGTCTCCGCCGCCGTCCGTGCGGCGCGGAAGAAGGGCTCGAGCTCGGCGATCTCGCCCAGCGGCTTCCAGTCGGCGCCGGAGCGGGAGATCCGATCGGTCGGCTTCACCTCACCGCGGGTGATGCGTTTCTGAAGCTGCCCCAGCGATTCGAGGGTCTCCTCCCGCCCATCCGCGTGGCGGAGAATCCAGGGCCGCGCCGAGTCCCCACCGGGGCGGAAGACCTTGAAGAGGTGTCCGCACTGGGTGCACTTCACCGTGGTTCCCCTCTCGGAAACCAAGGCTTCTTCGAACTCGTATTCGGTCCCGCAGCGTTCGCAGGTGACGTCCATGCTTTCGCGCGCGGACCCTACCATGGTCCGGTACAGCATTGACCGGCGATCGAGCGGGTTGTTATGAAGCTCTCGCTCCCACGGAGCACCCAGCGATGGCGCCCCTCTCGAAGCACTCCGCATCCACTCCCGACCTCGCACTGACCGTCTGGCTCGAGGAGCTGGTGACGGGGAGGCGAGTTCTCTGGATTGGTGACCCGAGCACCGGGGCGGCCGATCGGCTCGCCGCCTTCGCGCACAGCGTGCGCGTGCTCGACACGACCGGCCGCGGCCGGAGCCGGGACAAGGGCACCGCCCGCGTCTCGCGCTATGGCTCGATCGAGGACCTGGCCGACGTGGGCCGCTTCGACCTCGCCGTCGTGCCCGATGTCTCGGTCTTCGAGGACTTCGCGATCGCCGCGGCGCGCCTCGCCGATTGCCTGGGCGACGGGCTGCTGCTCGCCGGCTGCGACGTCGGGGACGACCCGGACCGGGCCTACGGTGAGCTCGGCGGCGAGCTCCGGGAGGCGTTCCGCGAGGTCCGGATGCTCGCCGAAGGTGGCTTCCACGCGAGCGGGCTGGTCGATCTCGAGGCCGACGGGACGGAGGTCGTCGTCGACGATTCGCTCCTCGGTGAGGAGACCGAGCCCGTGCGCCGCTTCCTCGCCCTGGCTGCCGACGAGGTGCCGCCGATCGCCGGGCACATGCTCGTGCAGGTGCCTGGCGGGACGACCGCGCCGGCGGTGAGAGAGAAGAAGAGCGGCCCGACTGCCGAGCGAGAGATCGCGGCGCTGCGGGCGGAGCTCGAGCGGAGCGTCAGCCGCCTGGAGCAGGCTCAGACCCGCCTCATCGCCACCGAGTCGGATCTCGCGGAGGCTCGCTCCGCGCTCGGCAAGGGCGCGGTGGTGGAGCAGGAGCGGGACATCGACCGGCTCGAGCGCCAGCTGCGGAAGCGGGGGGCGAAGGTGCGCGAGCTCGAGGTCGAGCTCGCCCGTCGAGCGACGCTGGTCCGCGACGTCACCGAGGAGCTCCGGGAGCGGCGCCACGTGCGCACGTCCGATGAAGCGGTGCCGCCCGGCTCCGGGCTCGAGCGGGTCCTCGATGCCGAGGCGGCCCGCGACGAGGCGCGCTTCCACGCCGACGAGCTGAAGGCCCAGCTGGAGGCCCGGCAGCGGCAGCTCGAGGAGCTGCGCGACGCCCAGGCCGGGTTCGAGGGCCGCGTCCGAGGCTATCGAAGTCGCATCGCCGAGCTCGAGGAGATGCGGGAGATGAGCGCGGCCCGCCTTCGGCTGCTGGAGCTCGACCTCTCCGGGGCGAAGGACACGATCCGCGAGCTCGAGGGAAAGCTGGTCGAGACCGGCGAGGAGCTCGAGCTCGCCATGATCAAGGCCCGCGGCGCCCAGCCGGGTGGCGGGGCACGGGTGGCCGAGCTCGAGGGAGAGCTCGCGAAGGCCCGCGAAGAGCTCGTGGAAGCGACCGAGGAGCGCGATCGCGCCCGCGCCGAGACGTTGAAGCTGAGCGCCCAGGTCGCGCTCGCCGAGGGCCGCATCGAGGGCCTCCGGCTGGGCTACGAGACCCGCATCGCGATGCTGGGCGGCCCCGCCGCCGACGAGGGGGAGCCCCCGACCGCCTCCGACGGTGAGCGGGAGCTGAGCGAGCTCCGCGGGGCTCGCGCCGGTCTTCGGCTGCGGGTCGCCGACCTCGAGGCCAGCCTCGCGTCGGGGCCGGCCCCGTCGACGGGTGGTGCGGAAGACCTCGATTCGCTGCGGGCCGACGTGGACATGCTCCGCGCGGACAACGGCGAGCTGACCCTGCGGCTGGCGGACGTCGAAGAAGCCCGGACGGAGGCCGCCCAGCGGGCCGCCGACCTGACGGCGGCGCTCGCCGCCCGGGACGCGCTGGTGACCCGGCTGCAGATGGACCTCGCCGAAGAGGAGCAGGCGGCTCGGGACCACGACCAGCAGCTTCGGCGGATGAAGGAAGAGAACGACCGGCTCCGCGAGGGTGTGCTCGGCGCCACCGAAGCGGTCGCCGCTCAGGAGGCGGCGGAGGCCCAGCTCGTGCAGCTGCGGGAGGCGCTGGCGGCGGCCGAGGCCCGCGCGGCGAGCGGGGACTCGGAGGCGCTCGCCGCGCTACGGGAAGAGGCCGCCGAAGCCGCCAAGGCGCTCGCCGAGGCGCAGGCCGAGGCGGAAGACGCGCGAGCGACGATCCGCGCGCTGGAGAAGCGGCAGAGCGAGGCGGGCGCCGAGCGCGCGCGGGAGCACTCCGACGAGCTCAAGAAGCTCCACGACGAGCTGGCCGCCCGGAAGGCGGAGGCGGAGCGGGTCTCGGAGCTCGAGGCCGCGATGCAGAAGAGCCAGGCTCACGACGCGCAGCAGAGCGGCCTGTTGGCCGACTCGATGAAGGCGCTTCGGGAGACGCGGAAGATCCTCGATGGGCTCCGGGCGGAGCGCGAGGGCGAGCAGCCGCCGCGGAGCGAGATCACCGCCGTCGGCGCCGAGGCTCCCACGGATGCCCCGGAGGAGCAGCTGGCCCGGGAGCTCGCCGACAAGGAGACCCTGCTTCGCTCGCTCACCGCGCAGATCGAGGAGCGCGACGACCGGCTCCGTGCGCTCGAGCGACGGCTCGCCGAGTCGCCCGGCGGAGGCGAGGGCGGCGACGCGCAGGGCGAGCTGCTCGAGCTCGAAGAGCGCGTGGCCCGGCTGCAGGAGGAGCTCCACCACGAGCGCGACGCCCGCAGCGCGGCCGAGCAGGAGCTGGAGAGCCTGAGCCGTCGTCCCGATTCGGACGCCGAGCTCGAGAAGGCCCGCGCCGAGCTGCAGACTCGCGAGGCGGCGCTCGACGTCGCCCGCTCCCGCTCCCGGGCTGCGGCGAAGGACGTCGAGAGCCTGCGGGAGGTCGTCGCCGACACCCGCCACGGCCTCGAAGAGCTCCTGGGCGCCGCCACCAGCGCCGGCGACCCCGCCACTGCCGAACGCATCGGCGCGCTGCTCAGCGTCCTCAGCCGCTACTGACCGCAGCGACTGACCCCGGCGCTGCCAGACGGAAAGAAAAGAGCCGAGCCCGTCGCCGGGCTCGGCTCTTCTCATTGGCGTTCGGCCAGACTCAGAAGTCCATGCCGGGGGCGCCGTGGCCGTGGCCGCCGGCGTCCGCCTTGTCTTCCTTCGGAAGCTCGGCGACGAGCGCCTCGGTGGTGAGCATCAGGCCCGCGACCGACGCGGCGTTCTGCAGCGCGGTGCGCACGACCTTGGTCGGGTCGATGACGCCGGCCTTGACCAGGTCCTCGTACTTCTCCGCGCGAGCGTTGAAGCCGTTGGAGCCCTTGGCCTTCTTCACCTCGTTGACGACGATGGAGCCCTCGAGGCCCGCGTTCGCCGAGATCTGGCGGAGCGGCTCCTCGATGGCGCGGCTGAGGATGCGGACACCCACGGCCTGCTCATCGGTGACGTCGAGCTTCTCGAGGCCCTTCTGGGCGCGGATGAGGGCCACACCACCGCCGGGGACGATGCCCTCTTCGANNCTTCATCTCGACCTCGGTCGCGGCGCCGACCTTGATGACGGCGACGCCGCCGGCGAGCTTCGCGAGGCGCTCCTGCAGCTTCTCGCGGTCGTAGTCGCTGGTGGTCTCCTCGATCTGGCGGCGGATGGTCTCCATCCGGCCCTCGATGTCCTTCTTCTTGCCGGCGCCGTCGACGATGGTCGTGTTGTCCTTGTCGATGATGACGCGCTTGGCCTGACCGAGCTGCTTGATGCCGACGTTCTCGAGCTTGAGGCCGAGATCCTCGGTGATGACCTCGCCGCCGGTGAGGGTGGCGATGTCCTTCAGCATCTCCTT
>JABAOG010007949.1_pt1 | contig 15338 bp, 15 predicted proteins | sample 7062131 | NCBI WGS metagenome assembly JABAOG01 (sample SAMN14538629, study PRJNA623070) | marine sediment metagenome | biome: marine biome [ENVO:00000428]; feature: marine pelagic biome [ENVO:01000023]; material: deep marine sediment [ENVO:00002113] | place: India: Arabian Sea | collected...
CCAACCCTGCCAGATGCGGAGATTTTGCAGGAAAAATCGCTTCATAGAGAGGAGGGAGGCATCGACCAGATTACGAACAGCCGGTTGAATGGCCAGTAAGAAAGGGTCGGGCAGCCGGAAAGCGATGCGATAAATAGGCAGGATTTTGTATTCTCCGGCGGAGGCGATGAGGACGAGTTTGCTGACCCGTTCGGGATAGGCGTGGGCGAAGTCGGTGACGATGGCGCCGCCGTAGGAGTGACCTGCCAGCACAAACGGCTCCGTGACGCCCCGGGCATCTAATGTTTTGACGATGTCTTCCAAGATAGTGGGCATGTCGTAGCCGGACAGCGGGCGGGAGGAACGGCCGTGCCCCCGCAAATCCAGCGCCAGCACCCGGTTTCGTTCTGCAAATGATTCAATCTGGTAACGCCACTGTCTGGCCCGCCCCCCAAAACCGTGAATCAGCACCAGTGTTTGCTCAGGCTGTTCCGGTGAAATATCAATAACGCTGATGGTAATAGCCGGTTTCTCACTGACCAATACTTCTTCACGGTAAAGTTCTAGATCGAGTTGCATAAACGTAAATCGTGATGCGTAAAACGTAAAACGTAATGAACTCTTCCCTTACGTTTTACGCATTATTTCTAGTCATCAATAATTTCTGACGCTAATTTATAGGACGTAATTTCTCCATCGTCATGCAGGTTTGCCAGCCATTGGGCGAGACGGTAAACGGCAAAATGAACACCGGTAGTGGGACGCGGGAAACCAACTTCGTGTAAGTGTACCAGATAATCGCCTTCCTTGCGCCTGGTGATGACCACCATAATCCGCTGCTGCAAGGGTTCTTCATTCAGATAAACATCGACCATCAAGGCCTCATGATAGGTCGAGCGATACATTTCATTAAACCGGATACTTACCGTTTCATTGGATTGGGAAACGGGCTGAAAATGCTGGCTGATTTCTTCTAATGAAAGGGGGGTCGTAATAATTGCGTGGGGCATATGTAACTCTAAAGGAATAGGAAAGATGTTTGGCGCGGCGGCCGTATTTCGGATACGCGTAAAATAATAACAGGTTCGGCCGTCTGCCAAAGCCTTTTGTTCATACTTGGTCCGCAGACGTCCCTTATCTTCAGTTAGATAAGCGGCCGAAAATAGGTTCTCATAATAAGGACTGTGGGCAAATGCCGCCTCAATCCAGGCCGCATAGCTCTCATCGTCCGTTGCGGCCGAAATCAGGCCGCCTGCTACTGTTCGGGTCGCCGCCAAGTGTAAGAAACGGCCGTTTATTAACCGCCGGTGATGGTGTCGTTCCTTCGGCCAGGGGTCGGGAAAATTGATGTAGATTTCGCTCACGCTGCCGGGGGCACATAAAGCCCACAAAGCGGTTTGAGCCTGGCTTTGCATCACCCGGGCATTTTCTAGTCCCAGCCGCTCAATTTTCCGTTCCGCCTTGCGCAGCGAAGGCAGCGCAATTTCCAGGCCTAGGATATTTTGGTGCGGCCGTTTTCGGGCTAAATCCAGTAAAAATTCGCCGTTTCCAAAACCAATTTCAATAACTAAAGGGGCAGAACGGCCGAAAATCTTCGCCCAATCTGCCGGCCAGGGTAATCGTGCTGGCAGGATGATGTCTCTCATTGAAATTCGATTATAATTCACCCAACACAGAAGGGCATATTCTAATATGGACAAAAAAGTAAGATTGATAGGCGTCCCAATGGATTTGGGACAAAACAGGCGGGGGGTTGATATGGGGCCAAGCGCGGTGCGCTATGCCGGATTGCAAGCCAAACTTACCCAATTGGGATACGACGTTCACGATGAGGGCAATGTCTCCGTTCCCAACCCTGAGGAAGAGGTCGCCGAAGGCAAATCAAGGCGGCTGCGGGCGGTGGTTACCGCCTGTGAGCGGATTTATGAACTCGGCCGGGAATGCGTTGATGAGCATGGTTTCCCGATCTTTCTCGGCGGCGACCACAGCATCAGCATTGGGACGGTTGCCGCGTCTGCCACTATAGAGGAACCAATTGGTTTAATTTGGGTCGACGCCCACGGTGATTTCAATATTCCTGAAACCTCGCCCACCGGCAATATTCATGGCATGCCCGTGGCGGTATTGATTGGTCACGGAGACGAACGGTTGGTCAACGTTGGCTTTCCGGGACCGAAAGTCCATCCAACGCATATCGTCCAGATAGGGATTCGCAATTTAGACGTCATGGAGCGGGAGCGAATTAACCACAGTGGGATTAGCGTTTACACGATGCGCCATGTTGATGAATTGGGCATGGCGGCTGTTGCTCGCCAGGCGCTAGACCGGCTGCGACACCTGTCGCGTATTCATGTCAGCCTGGATATGGACAGCCTGGATCCGGCCGAGGCCCCGGGGGTGGGTACGCCGGTTCCCGGGGGCCTGACCTACCGGGAAGCGCATTTGTTGATGGAGATTTTGGGTGACAGCGGCCGTGTTGGCTCGATGGATGTGGTTGAGATTAACCCGATATTGGATGAGGGGAACAAGACGGCCGAGTTAGCCGTCGATCTGGTCGCCTCCCTCCTCGGCCAAAGAATCCTTTAAAGCTGAAATTGCAATTTTCCTTCAGGAGTTTGCCCGACCACTGATTGTCAGGCACAATACCCGGCTTGTTATGGAACGTAGCCAAAAAATTATCTCTGTTGGAATAATATTAGCTATTTTACTTCCCCTCACCTGGTTGGCCTGGACAAATCAGCCAATTTCTAATTCAGAAGAATCAGAACCAATAGCTGAAGTAAATGCTGTCGCCCAACAGAATCTAACAGGAGCTGAAATATCGCCAACGAAAACCCTTGAACCAACAATAACTCCATCACCAGTTCCAACCACGAATCCCACAAACTCCCTAATCCCGCCACCTTCCTTGACCCCAATTCCAACAAGAACAACAACACCCATCCCAACTCATACACCTACACCGACCAATTCCCCAACTTCATCCCCAGTCATCGTACAGGACACCGTTGATCGCACTTGTCCCAATCCGGAACCATTACGGCCGGAATACAATCGTTATTTTGTTCCTGCCCGTAGCTGGCCAGAGCCAACCAGTAGTGNNCTGGTTATCCCACCCATTTGAGGGTGGCGGCCGACTGTTATTCACCGACTGGTTCCCCTATGGTTATGACGCGGGCGGCCGTTATCTCATCCACAATGGCCTCGATGTCGCCGAACCGTTTGGCACCCCGATCCTGGCCATGGCCGATGGCACGGTTGTGGTCGCCGGCGACGACTTCAATCGCTTGTATGGCTGGCGCTGTAATTGGTATGGCCACCTGGTGGTTATTGAACTTGACCAACGCTGGCTGGATCAACCTGTTTACCTTCTCTACGGGCACGTTCTGGAAATCGCTGTTGAGGTTGGAGAACATGTCAACCGGGGCGAACAAGTAGCCGAAATCGGCGTCGGCGGCGCCGCCACACTACCCCATCTCCACTTTGAGATTCGGGTTGGCTCCAATGAATTTAGTTCCACCCGCAATCCTCTTCTTTGGGTGAATCCACCAACGACCCGGGGACTTATTGTTGGCAGAATTGTCGACCCGGAGGGACGGCCGTGGCAAGGCGTCGCTGTCAATGCGCTTGGTAAATCTGAGGGGACAGAAAATTACACGACTTGGAGCTATCTAGGCGATCCACAAAATTTAATCAACCCCGACGAAATCTTTGCTGAAAACTTCGTCTTTGGCGATGTGCGCCCAGGTCAGTATGAAATCTATTTATTGTTACAGGGCATAGAATATAAAGTAGAAGTCGAAGTAACTGCCGGTGAACTTACAACTGTCGAAATTGTCACCGAGCCATTGAAAACAGCAACGCCTGAATCCACATCAATTGAAGAACCGGAAGACACGCCCGAGCCTGATAGAGAAAACGACGCTTGAAAATTTTTAGGCCACTAAAAACCAACTTTTCGTTTTAATTGCCCCCATTTTTTCCGAAAAAATGCTAAAACGGGATGGGTCCAGGTGCCAGTTGGATTACTATTTATCAATAATCGTAACAAGTCTGCCGGATATTGAATAGGCGCAGCCGACACTTCTACCCAGGCATCCCCAATATCCACCAACCGGTGAGCGTCCGAACCAGCGCTGATGGGGCGCTTGTTTTCGCCCGCCCATATTGCTGCCGCCTCATTATAACGCGGCCTGGAAACGCGAGCATTGAAAGCTTCAATGATGTCCAATTGGTCGGCAATTCTGGCTCGAGCGTCGGGCTGCAAACGATAACGTTTGAGGGGATCAAAACCGTGTGGTAACAGCACTAATCCATTTTGAGCTTTGATCTGGCGGACTGTTTCTTCGGGGGTTAGACCTTTCTCGATTTTGTCTTGTAGAAATAAGCCGATGATTTCCCCTTCGGAGGTTGTTATTTCCTCGCCTATGATGACCTTCAGGTTGTATTCAGGGCTATTGTCTACTAGTTCTTTCAATTTCTTTGCCCCCCAAATTTCATTATGGTCGGTGATGGCCTGGACATGGATTCCGCGTTTTTGACATTGGGCCGGAATCTGTTCGATGGGGGTAATACAGTCCCAAGAGGCCTCCGTATGGCAGTGCAAATCAATTCTTATTTTTTTATCACCATTATCAGATGGATTGTTATTCATAGGTTTGTTCAGTTGACGTTTCTATTTAGTTCAGCTTACGTTACAATTTCTTGTTGTTCTCTCTCTTTAATTTCTCTGGCGGCTTTTTTGACCTGAGGAGATTTGTTTAGATCACGACGGCGCAGCCAGCGGAAACCGAGCCAGCATATGGTTGCCCAAACTGTGCCGATGACCCACCCAGCTAAAACGTCTGATGGGTAGTGGACACCGAGGTAGACGCGTGTGAAACCTACCAGGGCGGTAATTAGGGACGCGAGTAACAGAACATAGGCTTTTAGACGATCTCTTTTGAATAATTGGGCCAAGATGCTGCCAAGTGTCAGGTAGGTTGTGGCAGCCAAGAGGGCATGACCACTGGGAAAGCTCGCTGAATATTGGTAAGCGCCTTCGAGGACAAATTCGGGGCGGGGACGGCCGAAGAAATCCTTTAAAAAAAAGCTGATTAAATAAGCGCCCGATATAGCAATGAGTAGGAAGGCCATTTCTCTAAATTGTCCCTGGATGAGATAATAAATTGTGACGGCCGAAATTATAAGAACGAGAAACCCTGTACCAGCCAGGGCTGTATAGTCTCGCATCAGTTCTTCTATCCAAGGGGGACCAATAGGATTGTCGGCATCTCCCCCTTCCCGAAGCATAAGCAATATGGCCATATCTGTTTCCTGGGTATTACCTTCGACTACTGCATCTGAAAGTGATATGGTCAACCAGATACCGCCTAATATTAAGAGTATGGAGAGAAGGACTGTCAGCTCATGACGGCCGATCCAGGATAGTAAGTTTATAGGGAATTTTTTGTTACTTGGAAAATTGTCTTCCAGGTCAAAATCGAACAATGGTGAATTGTCATCCATAATTAACCTCCCTTCTTTTTCTGCCGACGTTTAAGAAACACCCAGTCTACAAAGAAAAGTGCGAAAGGAACCCAGGCAAAGCCGAGCGCATAGCCAGCTATAACATCAGTAAAGTAATGAGCATTGAAAAAGAGCCGAATAAAGCCGGTCAGTAAAAATAGTGATAGAACTGCGACGGCTATTGCAATGCGCCAGCCTTTACTTTTCACTTCTATATAATAAAGGTAGAGTAGGGTGCCAAAGAAAGCGATGAAAATCATTACATGCCCACTGGGAAAACCGGGGAGAATGATGTCGCCCACAGTGCGCACTTCGGTTGGGCGAGGACGGCCGATTCCAAACACGATCGGGAGCCACAGAAATTCGACTCCTACCACTGAAGCAAATAAAAGCCAGAACTTACGAAACTGACGGCGCAGGGCAAAAATTGTTAGAAGAATGATGGTTAGTGCTGTGATACCCTGACTGCCAACCTTTCCAATAATTCGGGCTACACTGACCAAAAACTCAGAAGAATTTTCTCGAAGTTCCAAAAAATATTCATTTATCGGTTCGTCGAGACTAAAAAAGAGTGATTCGGTTTCGACGCTAACCCACATTACTAAAAAAATTATCAGGCTTATGATAATCAGGCTGGCAATTAGCTTTTTATTCTCTAAAGCTGGTGAGGATTCAAATACTGATTCTTCAGTCTGCATCTTCTCATTGTCGATAAGTGTGTTGGATGTATTTAATGTATTCATATTCTCAATTTATGTCAGGATGGTCATAATTTCAATAGGAAGTGTAATACCAAGGGTATATAAATTTATCTATATCTTGTGAACCAATATGTATCCTCATTCATTCTCCTTCCTATATCTCGACATATAGATTTAAAAACTGATTTGCTTATAGTGTAAATACATCAAAATTTTCAAGGAACAGTATTTATGAAAGACAAAAGCAAATATCTTAAGTACGGGCTGCACATTGCAGTTGTGGTGGGGATTATTTGGGCGGTTGTTAAATATGTAAATATACAGGAAGTATTAGACGCGTTGCGTACCTTTAAACAAATTTACATCCCTATCATGATCACTTTGGCATTGGGATCGTTTTTTCTGAAGGGATTACGCTTTGTGGCGATGATTAGCCCCTTTTCAGAGGATTTAGACAATAAGGTTATTTTTAAGGGTTACGTTGCGGGCCAGGCAGTTGCGTTATTACCTGGGGGTGTAGCTGCTAGAGCTGGATTAATGAATCAAATTGGCATTCCGGTGTCGGAATCTGGTGCGCCGGTTGCTTTTCAAAGCACCTATGATCAGTTTGTCCTGCTGATGTGCGGACTTATCGCTGCACTTTGGTTTCCGGCTGCCCGGTTTCCAATTATGATAATTATCGGGGTTTTGGCGGTTGCTATTACTTTGCTGGCGGTTCCCTCAACCCGGAATTGGTTAAATGGCATCACAGAAAAAATAGCGGGACGGTTTGACCGCGAAGAGGATTGGGAACATTTTCTTGATGCACTCCCAAAAGTCTTTACCAAGAAACTCATTGCCATTTCATTATTGATTAGTGTCGTCGCCTTTGGGTTGCAGTTTGTCATTTTATGGCTGGCAATGGATGGAATGGGCCTGGATATGCCAATTCCGACACTATTCCTGGCTTTTGTCATTCCAACCATGGTAGGACGACTGGTTCCGGTTCCAGGTGGGTTTGGTGTCACTGAAGCGGGCATGGTTGGCTTTTTAACATCCACCACCGGTGTAAATTCTAATACGGCCGTCGCTGCTGTTGCTCTGTTCCGCATCGCTGCTATCCTGGTTCCGGCAGCTGTCGGAGCGATTGTTTATTTTTTCCTTTGGAGAGGTGAGGAGGAAGATGCCGAAGCTGATGCCTCCAACAAGGATGACGCAACCGCCAAGGTTGAAAAGGCAATCACCTGAATTATGAATAGCGGTAAAAAAGGAAAAAAAGAGAGAGTAACGGCCGTCATCCCAGCATACAACGAGGCCCAAAATATCGGCACTGTCCTGACTATCCTTAAAGGAGTGAATGTGGTAGACGAAATATTAGTAGTAGACGATGGCTCGCAAGATGCGACAACAGATGTTGTCAACAAAATGAGAGCGACTAATGAACGGCTAAGTCTAATTTCACTTCCCGAAAACCAGGGAAAAGGAAACGCCATCTTGGCCGGAGCCGATGCGGGTAAAAATGATATTTTACTTTTTCTGGATGCGGATTTAAAGGATATAAAACCAGCACACATTCAAGATTTAATACGGCCGGTTCGCAGCGGAAAATTCGGTATTTCGATTGGTCTTTTTGAGGACGGCCGTTGGAAAACGAATATCACCCACAACTTGTTCCCTTTTCTAAGCGGCCAACGGTGTTTACGCTGGTCGCTTTTTAATAATCTTTATCGAAAATTTATCAATGGTTGGAGCATTGAAACGGCGCTTAGCTTACACGCCAAGTTTCAAGATTATCCTGTTACCTATGTCATATGGCGAGGGGTAACCCACGCCATTCGAACTGAAAAAAGGGGCATTTTGGCCGGTTGTTGGTCACACCTGAAAATGTGGCTGGAAATTGGCAAATATTTTATCAACTTTATCAAACATCAGCTTGTGACCAATTTGGCGATGAAACTAAAACAACTGAAATGGACTTTGAGGAATAAGCATGCGAGCTACTTTAATTTTTAACGGAAACGCCGGAAAAACGGGTTCATTCAAAGTGGAGGATCTTTTGGATGGGCTGCGAGATGCGGGATATGAGCCGGTTGGCAAAGAAACAGCCAGTAAGGTCGAGATAGGTCCAATATTAGAGGAAACCACAGGATTAATCGTCTCAGCCGGTGGCGATGGCTCTGCCCGGGAAGTGATAACTCGCTTGATTGGACGAGATGACCTTTATTTCACACTGCTACCACTGGGGACTGCCAATAACATAAGCAAAACGCTTGGTGTTGAAGGCGATCCCTTAGCAATTATCAAAGGTTTGGGGTCTCCCCGTTCATTTAAATTTGATATTGGGCAAATTGAAGCACCCTGGGGCGAAGATTACTTTGTAGAAGGGGCGGGCATTGGCTTTTTCGCCGAAATTTTGGCAACGTACGAGCCGGAAAAAGGAAAAAGTGTGCTTCGGAGCGTTAAGTCGCTGATAGAAATTTTGCAAAACGGCTTTGCCAGAGAGGCAACCATCCGCATGCCAGATCAAGAGGTTCATGGCGAATTTTTGCTGGTTGAGGCTTTGAATATGAGCGCCATCGGGCCGCGCTTAAAATTCGCCCCGGATGCCGACCCGGGTGATGGACTCCTTAATATTGTCTGCATTCGGGACGATAATAAGGAGAGCTATATAAAGTATTTGACCAGTTTGTTAAACGAAGAAATGTACGGATTAGAAAGTGTTGAAACCTATCAAGCACCCTGGTTTGATATATCCTGGAAAGGTTTCCCCGTCCATCTGGATGCGGAAATCCATCCGCCCGATTTTAATTATCGGAAGGAAGAGGAGGAGGATGGGGTTGGTTATAGTTTTCGGCCGTATCCTGATTTGCCGGAATCGGCGGTGCTGCATTTTGAGAACCTGCATGGCGTTATTCATACTTATCTACCTCAAATGGATGACGATGAGAGTGAGTAAGAAAGTTAAAGGGTCGGGGAGTCACTAGGTTGTTGGTTGGTGGGGTGTAATAAAATTCCAACATGAATTTTGATTGAATTTATGATTTAATGTGAGGTTGTGGCAGTAGTTGTCACAATAACATTGTATACTATTGTAGAACATCCGGTCTAAGGGTGAATGTATGACAAGATTAGCCTCACGTACATCTCGATTGCGAAAGATAGAGCATTTGCTCTTGCTGTCGCCCGATGGAATGCGGGTCGTGGATTTGGTTGACCGTCTCGAAGTGGACCGTCGAACCGTCTATCGTGACCTGGATTTTCTGGGCGAACAGGGCGTCCCTATCTGGCAGCAAAACGGCCGGTTTGGTATCAATCGTACCCGTTATCTGGCAACCGTTCGCCTCTCTTTCCATGAAGCGACAGCCCTGGTTCTGGCCGGGCTGCTGCTTTCCCGCACAATTGATGAACATAACCCACATGTTGCCACTGCCCTGCGAAAGCTGGCCGTCACCTTGCCAAATCCTCTCACCTCCCAACTCGAACGCGCTGCCAGACGGGTACAAGAACAGGGTGACGGCCAGCGACAGGTGGCAGTATTAGAAGCGGTTGCGGAAGGATGGGGCGCAAACCAGAAAGTGAAGGCGGGCTATCGCTCCCCTCGCAGCGGCGAACTGCGGGAGCGGGTTTTTGCCCCTTATGCTCTGGAGCCGACCCCGTCCGGCATTTACGTCATTGCCCACGATGACTGGGCCAATGATATTCGGACCTTTAAATTAGACCGCCTGGAATATGCAATTGTCCAGGAGGACGAACTTTTTACCATTCCTGACGATTTCGACCCGGAAGCTTATCTATCATCAGGCTGGCGGATTATGTCCGGCGACGGCATGATGGAAGTGGTCTTGAAATTTAATCCGGCCGTCACCCCCCACGTCAAAGAGCGCAAATGGCATGCCAGCCAGAAGCTGGAAATGATGGAAGATGGCGGCTGTTTACTGCGGGTCGAAATTGCCGAGCCGCTGGAAATGCAGCCCTGGATTCGCAGTTGGGGAGCGATGGTCGAAGTGCTGGCCCCGGCCTGGCTGCGCGACCAAATCGCCGAGGAACTGCGACAGGCTGCCGAACAGTNNGAGGAACTGCGACAGGCTGCCGAACAGTATGACTTGTCAGAATAAAAAAGCCTGGCTTCTTTCTCCCATGTTTCAGCTTGAATCTGGCCAGAAGCCAGGCTTTTAAGATGTTGAACGTTCAAGTTTACCGGATCAACAACGATCTGGCGGAACTGTTTTTCAATCCTCGCGAAGTAGATTTACGGGTGGGAGAAACGTTGACCCTGCGGGAGCGGGAGAGCGGCCGTTCCGTCATTTCCCAGATTATCGCCTTCCGTTCCGCCACCTACCCCTCCCTGATGCGTGAACAGTTAGAAACCCTGATGGGGCCAGATGGGCTGGCCGGTGCGGCTTCTCCGGCGTCGCCATTGGCTGCCGGTATGGAACAGCAGATGGCATTGGCCGAAAATATGAACGGCCAAAATGATGAAATGGGTAATGTCAAGGTAGCCCTGGCGAAGATTCGAAAAACCGTGCCGTACAGTGAAAACGGCCGTGCCCGCTGGGAACAGTGGGACGGTTGGATTCCGGGTAGGGATGTGGACGTTTTGAGAACGGCCGACCACGAAGTCTTCGACAACGCCACCCGCAACCTCGGCCACCGGCTGCGACTCGGCCGAACGTTGGCCGGACGCGATTTTTATGTCGAAGGACAAGACCTGGAAAAGGTCAACGTAATTACCGGTGTGAAGGGCAGCGGCAAGTCTCATTTAAGCAAGCTAGTGTTGTTGCAATTAATCAGCCAGGGCGCGCCCTGCATTGTTTTTGATATTAACAAGGAATATATCCATCTGCCGCCGGTTGAGACTGACCCCAAGACGGGACAAACGATTAGACCGGGCATTGTCCATCTGGAGGCAGGCGGTAACTTCCGTTTGAGCGTCAGGCAATTTGGCCTACCGCCGCTAATGACGTTAATGGAGCGGTATGGACTGCCAGAAGTTTCGTCGCTCTACTTTGAAAACCGGCTCTCCCGGCTGTGGGAAGAGGCGGAAGCATTGGAGAATCGTAACCGGAGTAAGCTGCCCTATATCGGTATAGAGCAGTTGATCCAGATGGCGGAGGATATGGAGTTTGGCGGCGGGTCGAGTACGGCCGTTGTCAACAATGCCATTCGCTCCCGCCTGGAAGCGGTTCGCAACACCCGCATCTTCGCCCGCANNAACACTCGGATCTTCGCCCGCAATCCCAAAGAGGCGGCTTCATTGGGGGACGCCTATCGCAAGATTCGAGAGGGCGGGGCATTGGTCATTGATGTCTCCGGCCTCTCCAATCTGGCCCGCGAAGGCTTTGTCCAGGCTATTATTGAGTTGGTAAAAGATTTATGCGTCTGGGAAATTGAGCATGAAACCCATCGATTTCCCTTTATCTTTTTTGAGGAGGCTCACCTTTATGTCTCCCGCAAAAGTATTGATTACATCGTTACCCGCGCCCGCCATCTGGGCATCACCAGCTTTTTTGTGACCAACATGATTCATGGCCTGGAAGAAGCGGTCTTGCGCCAGGCTGATAATCTCTTTTTACTGCGTATCCCCTTTGAAGATGACGTTCGCCACGTCTCTCGTGGGGCAGCTACCGACTACGAGACGATGATGGCCTTCGTCCGCCGCCTCCGCGAACGCCACGCCCTGGTCATCGGCAACGTCACGGCTCAATATCCGTTGNNCCAATTACCATTTACCAATTACCAGTTTTCCCAGAGGTAAAGATGAAAAAGAATAAATCTGCCATTGGCCCTGCTGCTTATGCTGTTGAGTGGTTGCAGCGGAACCCGTATGAGAAGAAGAAGGAGCCGTATATTAAGCCGTCGTCGTTGGCGAAAGGCTGTTTGTTGTATGTGGCATTTGAATTGCAGGGGAAGCCGAAACCGTCGTTGGAGGCGCGAGTCGGCCGTATTCTCTCGGTCGGGACGGACAGCCACCGCCGCTTGCAGCGGATGTTGGAACGGGCCTGTCTGGCCCAGGAAGTCTTCTGGGAAGTGCCGGAGTACCGTATTCATGGCTATTGTGATGGCATTTTGTATATTCCGCCGTACCTGGCGAAGCGAGAGGCGGATGTTGGTTTTTGGGCGTTGGAGTTTAAGACGGCCGCTTCAACCGAATTCGACAAAGTCAAAGCCGCCAAAATGCCCAAAGAAGAACACATCCGCCAATGCCAGATTTATTTGTGGGGCATGGATGTTTATTTTCAGGGGCAGGTTCCGTTGAAGGGGGCGATTGTTTATTACGAAAACCGGGACACGTTGGAACACGCGGCGTATGAGGTTTATTATGATGAGGCGGGGACGGCCGAGTTGCTGGCCCGCGTTCGTTCGATGCTCGATGGCCTGGAAGAAGACCGCCTGCCCGACGACTGGCTCCCCGCCGACCATTGGGCGCATCGCTACTGCCCCTACCTGGAAATCTGCGAACCGGGCCAGAAGGCAATGGAATGGCAATCCCGCCAGCCCAAAGAACTGCCCGACCATGTCCTGGCCGACATCATCGCTAAACGCATCGTCGCCAAGAAAGGGGCAGAGAAGATGCTGGATGGCAAAAAGAAAAAGAAGAAATCCGGTCAGCGTTCCCTGGCCGAACTGGCGAATGATTTGGGATGGGAGTAAGCAACCAGACTTTTGTTTTCTATCATCCTATAGTCTTGCACCCGCTAACACCCAAGAAAACAAAAGTCTAGTTGTTCTCACGGATCAGTCTACGGATCATCTACGATGTTTATGCGATAGTATTTAATGCTACAAACAAGGTCTAGTTGGCAGAGACAAAAACGACGCTAGAATAATTATGGGGGTTCCCCCGGCATGACTATCGGGGCTACAATCGGTATAAATGCCGAGAGCTACAAATTGACGCCCTATAAATGGGGCTATGGAAGATGAAGGAGGCGTGTTGTGACCGAACCGGTCGTTATTTTTGAAGCGCATGGCAATTATGTTTTCCAACTGCACTTTACACGGGACAGCCAGACGCTCATTTCTTGTGGTATGGATAATTTGGTGAAGTTGTGGTCTGTGCCGGGGTGGGAGCATATCGGGACATTTGAGGGGCATGAGAACAGCGTCAATGCTTTTGACCTGTCGCCGGATGAGACGATTTTGGCGACTGGCTCGACTGATAATTCGGTNNCCGGTTGCGGATGTTCAAATTTCTTATGACGGCCGTTATGTGGCGGCGGCTTCTTACGGCGGGCGGGCGGTGGTCTGGACATTGGATGGGGAGGAGGTGGTGGCGATTAAGGCGAGCAAGAAAAATTTAGCTTCGGTGGCCTTTTCGCCAGATGGTTCTTTGCTGGCAACGGCCGGATTAGGTAAGGAAATCTGGATTTGGTCATTGCCGGAAGGGGAACCGGTTGAGGCGCTGCGGGGACATGATATTGCGGTTGGCTCGCTGCGTTTTATTGATGGTGGAGAGACTTTGGTGTCATTTGGGTATGAGCAGACGATTAAGGAGTGGGATACTGCTTACTGGCAGCCGGTTAAGGAAGTTCGGCCGAGAATTCCTTCCGCCAGGAGGGTTGTGCTTTCGCATGATGAACAGAAAGCGGCCGTTTCCCTCGAAGGGCGGGTGGATTTGTATGATACGGAAGAGTGGGAATTAGAGGCCCAACTACCAATCAGCACCAAAGCCGTCAATGGCGTCGCTTTTTCGCCGGATGGCAAGTGGCTGGCGGTTGGGGCGGCGGATAAGAAGATTCGTATTTTTGACCTTGATGGAGTTTGAATTTATCTCACGCAAAGGCGCAAAGACGCAAAGGATTTTTTCTAGGTGACTTTGTACCTTCCGTGAGTTTTTAGGAAGGTAATCATTAAATGAAAGAATTAGAATTGAAGGAGATGAGCGCGGTTGTGACGGGGGGCGGGACGGGTATTGGTAAGGGGATTGCGTTGGCGCTGGCGGCAGAGGGGGTGAAGGTGGTTTTGAACGGCCGCAGGCGGGAGCCTTTGGAGAAAGCAGCGGCCGAAATTCAATCACAAGGAGNNGGGGATGTGTCACAGGAAGCAGATGCTGAACGGCTGGTGAATTCGGCCGTGGAAGCATTTGGCAGCCTTGATATCCTGGTCAATAATGCCGGGGTTGGTGGTTCTGGCTATTTACATGAACTGCCGGTTTCGGTCTGGGATAGGGTGATGAATATCAACCTCCGGGGACCGTTCCTGACGGCCCGTTTCGCGCTTCCCTTTATGCGGCGGCAGCGCCGGGGTCATATTATCAATATCAGCTCCGAAAGTGGTCTGGAGTATTACCAGGGCGGCGGCGCTTATGGGGTTTCCAAGCACGCCCTTAACGCCTTGGGCGAGCATATCCAGCGCGAGAATCAAGACTTAGGCATTCGGGTCGATACGATTTGCCCCGGCATGGTGGTAACGCCGATGAGTGAAGGCTCGGCCGGACTGAACGAGGACAAATGCCTGTATCCGGAAGACATTGCCGACCTGGTGATATGGCTGCTGACGAGACGGCCGAATGTGAAGATTGGACGGCCGTTGTTGATTCAGACGATGGAGAATCCGTGGGAGTAACAAAAGTCAGGCTTTTGTATCTAAATAAGATGTCCCTCTAAAAATGCAAAAGCCTGACTTTTTCAAGCAAGGAGATGTGTAGATGGATCGGACAACGGTACAGGCGCAGTTTGGGGCGAATGCGGCGCATTATGTGACGAGCCGGCCTCATGCCAAGGGGGCCAGTTTGCAGCGGTTGTTGGAATTGGTTCCACCGCAGGCTGATTGGCAGGTATTGGATATTGCCACGGCGACGGGGCATACGGCTTTTGCTTTCGCGCCTCATGTAAGCCACGTCTGGGCGACAGATATTACGGATGAGATGTTGAAGATTGCGGCCGAACAGGCGGCGGAGCGGGGGTTTGAGAATGTGACGGTTGAGAATGCGGATGCGGAGTCGCTGCCGTTTGAAGACGGCCGTTTTGACCTGGTTACCTGCCGCATTGCCCCGCATCATTTTCCGAATATTGATGCTTTTATCCGGGAGTCGGCGCGGGTGCTGAAGTCGGACGGCCGTTTGGCGGTGGTGGATAATATTGTGCCGGTGGGGTTAGGTGGCGACTATGTGAACGCTTTTGAGAAGTTTCGCGACCCCAGTCACGGCCGTTGTCTGGCGCTGGAGGAATG
>JABAOG010018474.1_pt1 | contig 15332 bp, 18 predicted proteins | sample 7062131 | NCBI WGS metagenome assembly JABAOG01 (sample SAMN14538629, study PRJNA623070) | marine sediment metagenome | biome: marine biome [ENVO:00000428]; feature: marine pelagic biome [ENVO:01000023]; material: deep marine sediment [ENVO:00002113] | place: India: Arabian Sea | collected...
AGATCAACCCGCTCGTCGTCACCGGCTCGGACGAGGTCGTGGCGCTCGATGCGAAGATCAACTTCGACTCCAACGGCACCTTCCGCCACCGCGAGTGGGAGGAGCTCGAGGATCCGTCCGAGACCGCGCCGACGGAGCGTCGCGCCCAGGACGCGGGTCTCAGCTACATCCAGCTCGACGGAAACATCGGCTGCCTGGTCAACGGCGCGGGCNNAACTTCCTCGACGTCGGTGGCGGCGCGACGCAGGAAGCGGTGACCACCGCCTTCGAGATCATCCTGACGAGCAAGGAGGTGAAGGGCATCTTCGTGAACATCTTCGGCGGGATCATGAAGTGCGACATCATCGCCAACGGCGTCGTCGAAGCGACGAAGAAGCTGGGGCTGAAGGTCCCGCTGGTCGTCCGCCTCGCCGGCACGAACGTCGAGAAGGGCAAGGCCATCCTCGAGGCCACCGACCTCGACATCACCCCGGCCGACACCATGGCCGAAGGCGCCAAGAAGATCGTCGAGCTCGCCGCAGCGCGGGCGAACGGCTGAACGAAGAGAAGAAGAAGAGAGAAGAGAACAGCAATGGCCATCCTCGTCGATTCGAACACCAAGCTCATCGTTCAGGGCATCACCGGCTCCGCGGGCACCTTCCACGCGGGCCAGTGCATGGACTATGGAACCCAGCTCGTCGCCGGCGTGACCCCCGGTCGCGGCGGTCAGACCTGGAAGAACCCCTCCGGCAAGGGCGAAGCGCCCGTCTACGACACCGTGGTGGAGGCCAGGGAGAAGACCGGCGCGAACGCCTCGGTCGTCTTCGTGCCGCCCCCCTTCGCCGCCGACGCCATCCTCGAGGCCATCGACGCGGAGATGGAGCTCGTCGTGGTCATCACCGAGGGCATCCCCGTCGTCGACATGCTCAAGGTCCGCCGCGTGCTGGACTCGCAGAGCAAGACCCGGCTCATCGGGCCGAACTGCCCGGGCGTCATCACGCCCGACGAGTGCAAGATCGGCATCATGCCCGGCCACATCCACAAGCCGGGCAAGGTCGGCGTGGTCCGCCGCTCCGGCACGCTCACCTACGAGGCCGTCGGCCAGCTCACCGCGCTCGGCATCGGCCAGACCACCGCGGTCGGCATCGGCGGCGACCCGATCAACGGCACCGGCTTCATCGAGATCCTGGAGATGTTCCAGGAGGACGACGCCACCGAGGGCGTGATCCTCATCGGTGAGATCGGCGGCGCGGCCGAGGAAGAGGCCGCCGCGTGGATCAAGGAGAACTTCACCAAGCCCGTGGCCGGCTTCATCGCCGGNNTCGGCGGCTGAGCCTCCTTCCGCCTTCGCCACCTCCACCATGAACGACGACGGCTCCTCCGCGACCTACGGACCGGAGGAGCCGGACGTCGATCCGCGCTTCCTACGGGACGTTCAGGCCCTGCGCGGCGAGTCGGTGCCGGGCTCCCTGAGCGGGGCGGCGGTGCTCCGGCGGGTCCGGCTTCTCTTCGCGCAGCATCCGACCCTGCCGCTGGTGCCCGCCCTCCTGCTCCTGCCGAGCTACCTCATCCCCTTCCTGCCCTTCTTCGTGAACGGGGCGAGCTGGGAGACCGTCGACGCGGTCGCCGAAGCCGACGGCCGCTGGCTCGACCTCGTCTTCGGGACGGCCGCCCGCGCCGCCCTGCTCTCGATCGTCGTCGCTCGCATGCGGGGCCTGGCCGGGTGGGCGGAGCCCTTCCGCGGGATCGCGCTCTTGTGGATCCGACTGATCGGGATCGGCCTGTGCACGGGCATCGCGGTCGTGGGCGGCTTGCTCCTGCTCATCGTGCCGGGACTGATCGTCGCCACCGCGTTCTCCCTCGCGCCGGCCATCGCTGCCTCGCAGCGCTGGAGCGTCTTCGAGTCGCTGGAGCATTCCTGGAAGATCAGCCGGGGATCCCGCTGGGTGCTCTTCGCCGTGCTCCTCGTGCCGACCATCGTCTATGCGGTCGCGAGCGGGCTGGCCACCTTCGCTCTCTACGGGCCGATGGAGAGTGCCACGACCCCGGAGGCCTTCCTCGCCCTCGAGGCGGGTCTCTTCGCGGGGCTCTTCGTGCTCGAGCTCGGGTATCAGTCGTTGGCCTGCGCGCTCCAGGTCGCCAGCTACGAGGAGCTGCGCCAGCCCGACCCCGTCGACGCGAGTGCGGTGGCCGAGGTCTTCACCTAGGATCCCCGCCCGTGGGTGAGTGCATCTTCTGCGCGATCGTTCGCGGCGAGGCGGAGGCGAGCGTGGTGCTCGACGAGGGCGACTACCTCGCCTTCATGGACATCTTCCCCTTCCGGCCGGGGCACGTGCTGGTGATCCCCAAGCGGCACGCGCAGTGGGTCCACGAGCTCGAGCCCGACGAGCACGGCGAGCTCTTCCGCGTGGGCGCGCGAGTGGCCGCGGCGGTGCGGCGCTCGCCCGTCCCGAGCGACGACCTGCACTTCCTGATCAACGACGGACCGGCCGCGAACCAGACGGTGCCTCACGTCCATCTGCACGTGGTCCCCCGACGGCGCGGGGACCTGCCGATGGTGCTCGCCGGGCTGGCGAAGCGGCCGGTGGTGACGCTCCTCGGTCAGAGCCCGCGGGCGGTCCTCGATCGGCAAGCGGCCACCATCGCCGGGGCGCTCTGATAGGCTCGGGGCGTGCCGGTCGACGTGCTCTTGGTCGAGGATGACGCGCAGCTGCTGGAGAACACGCAGCGCTTCCTCAGCGCCCATGGGCTGACGGTGGCCACCTGCCCGAGCCCCTTCGGCGTCGGGGCGGCCATCGCGGAGCACGCGCCGCGGCTGGTGGTGCTGGACCTGATGATGCCCGCGCTGGGCGGGGAGCGGATCGTCGAACGCGCGAGCGAGCTCGGCCTCGAGGGAGACAAGCTGCTGATCTACTCGGCCCTCGACGAGCAGCGAGTGCGCAAGGTGGCCGCGAAGCTCCCCGGCGCCCGCTATCTGATCAAGGGTGCGGGCTTCTTCGAGCTGCTGGCCACGGTCCGCGAGATCCTCGGCGCTGGCGGCGACTGAAGGGCTACTGAGCCATCTTCGGGTCGTCGGTCGCCAGCAGGTTCCCGTCGCTCATGGCGCCGACGCGGAGCAGCTTGCCGACGTCCCGGTAGCCCTGGCCGCGCTGGCTCGGATCGTTCTCCCACGCGCCCGAGCCAGCCACGGTGACCCGCTCACCGGCCTCCAGGGCGCCCTCGCGGAACTGCAGGGTCTTGTCGAAGACGATGCCCTTGGTGGCGATGCCTCGCTCGTGCAGGAACTGCTCGAGGTAGGGGTTCGGGCTGCTGAAGAAGCCGGTGCCGCCGCGGCTGTCGAAGTCGAGGGCGAGCTCCACCAGCGTTCCGTCGACGATGGCGCGGCCGCTCTCGTCCTCGAGGACGAAGTCCCGCGAGTCGCCCTCCTCGACGAGGGTCACCCAGCGCTTGTTCTTCCCCGAGCCGCGGCGCTCGCGGACGATGATGCGCCAAGCGGCGCAGGGGCGCCCCGACACCGGGGCGGTGAGCGGCGCGCGGTCGCCGAGGTAGGCCAGCCGTCCGCTCACGCGCACGTCCTGACCTTCCGGTGTCTGGGCGATGGAGCTCAGGGGCAGTGCCTTGATGCGTCGCCTCAGCCGCTGCTCGCGGCCGAAGTACCAGCGGGCGCCGGCGAACGCGACGGCGGTGCCCAGCACGATGGCCGGAAAGACGATCGGGTCCACGGTCAGAGCCTTCCCCGAGGAGCGCGGCTCGCGCAAGCGGGCGTGTGCCATAGTGGCTCCATGACTTTCCGTGCGATCCTGGTCGCCTCCGTCTTGGCCGTGTCTTGCGGTGACGACGCCCCGCGCTGGGAGGTGGTCCAGGAGGACCTGCCGGGCGCGCTGCNNGAGGACATCTGGGCGGTCGGCGCCGACGCCCGCGACGGAACCGGTCCCATGGTCCTGCATTTCGAGGGCGACGAGTGGACGCGTGTGGAGACGGGCCTGAGCGCGGGGACGCTCTGGTGGGTCTTCGGGTTCGAGGGCGGACCGGTCTACATGGGCGGCGAGGGCGGGCTGATCCTTCGCTACGACGGCTCGACCTTCGAGACGATGGAGACGCCGGGGACGTCCACCGTCTTCGGTATCTGGGGCTCGTCACCGTCCGATGTGTGGGCCGTGGGCGGAGCGCCCCGCACCGAGGGCTTCGTGTGGCGGCTTCGGGAAGGCACGTGGGAGCCGGAGCCCTCCTTGGCGGCGGACATCGCCAGCTCCTCGGCGATCTGGAAGGTCTACGGAACCGGCCCGGCAGACGTCTGGTTGGTCGGTGAGAATGGCGTCGCGCTCCACTACGACGGGTCGACGCTCACCTCGGGCGACACCGGCGTCGGTGCCTCGCTCTTCACCGTGCACGAGTCCGAAGGGCGTTTCGCGGCCGTCGGTGGCATCGCCAACGGAGTGATCGTCGAGCTCGAGGACGACGGCTGGCACAACGTGACACCCACCGGTGGCCTGGTCCCCGGGCTGTCGGGGATCTGCATGGGCTCCGGCGAATTCGGTGTCGCCGTAGGCCTCTACGGCGCGGTCTTCACTCGCGGAGGCGATGGCTGGAGCGAGGTCGACTTGGGCTTCTATCTGGACCAGAATCTGCATGGGGCGTGGATCGATCCGGACGGCGGCGTATGGTCCGTCGGGGGTCAGACCCTCAGCCCGACGCTCAACGAGGGCGTCCTCATTCACCGAACGGCGGCTCCATGAAATCGACCTTGCTCTCACCTCAGCTCACGCTTTCGCTGGCCCTGGCGGCGGCCGCGCTCGGATGCGGTGGCGAGAGCGATCCCTGCGACGGTCTCGAGTCCGGGGAGGCCTGCACCTGGCTGGGCACGCCGGGGGTCGCGGGCTTCAATGGCGACCGCGATCGACGGGAGCTGCAGGTCAACCAGGTGCAGGACCTGCTCTTCCTGCCCGATGGGACCGCTTGGTTCTCCGACTTCAACAACTTCCTCGTGCGACGCGTGCACCCCGATGGAATGGTCGAGAGCATGGTCGGATGGACCGACCCGGTCTTCCCCGGGGACGGTCCGATCGGAGGCATCACCTCGGAGGGTGCGCCGGGCGAGGATTGGCAGCTCAATCACCCGACGAACCTGCTCCTCTCACCCGAGGGGAAGGTCATCATCGTGGCGTGGCACAACCACAAGATCCTCGAGGTGGACCCCACCGATGGCTACGTCCACGCGACCTCGGGCGGCGGCGCTGGCTTCAGCGGCGACGGCGGCGACGCTTCGGGGGCGTTGTTCAAGCAGCTGAACGACGCGACCTACGACGACGCGGGGAACCTCTACATCCTCGACCAGCAGAACCAGCGGATTCGCCGCATCGACACCGCGGGGATCATCGACACCTTCGCCGGCACCGGGGACATCGGTGACGGCGGCGACGGCGGGCCCTGTTCGGCGGCGGAGTTCTACTGGGCGGTCGGGTCCAACCCGAACCCGAGCGGCGGCATCGTCCACCACGAGGGCAAGCTCTACGTCTCGGACACGGAGAACCACCGCGTGCGGGTGATCGACCTGGAGACCGGGATCATCGACGCCTTCGCCGGCACGGGTGAGCCGGGCTACTCGGGCGATGGAGGCCCCGCGGTGGACGCCGCGATCCGGGCGCCCCGCGACCTGGAGGTCGGCCCGGATGGCGACCTCTACTTCGTGGAGACCGACAACGCGGTGGTCCGCGCGGTCGACCTCGAGAGCGGCGAGATTCGCACCGTGGTCGGCACCGGCGAGCTCGGGCTCGGCGAGGAAGGCCTGCTGGCCACCGAGACCATGCTGCGTCGCCCCTTCGGGCTGGCCTTCGACCCCGAAGGCAATCTCTACGTGATGGACTCGCTCAACAACCGGATCGTGAAGGTGTTCCGATGACTGCCCGCACTTGGACTCTGCTCGCCACGCTCGCGCTGACGCCCGCCGTCGGCTGCGGGGACGAGCCCTGCGACCCGACCGAAGTCGGGACGATCTGCACCATCGCCGGCAGCGGCGACAACGGCTACGACCGCGACGCCGACGACCGGGCGATCCCTGCGCTCGATACTCGCTTCTCGCTGCCGCAGGACACCCTCACCGGCTCCGACGGGACCATCTACATCCTCGACTGGAACAACCACCGGCTGCGCAGCCTGGAGGCGGACGGGATGATCCGCTGGGTGGCCGGCCGCGGCGAGCTCGGCGGCTCCCTGGACGATCCGGCCAGCGGCGATTTCAACCACCCGACCAACATGATCTTCGACGAGGGCGAGAGCCGCATCGTCATGGCCGCGTGGCACAACAGCATGATCCGCACCGTCGACCTGGCCACGGGGATGGTCTCCGACAGCTGCGGCGACGGTCGCCGCGCCTACTTCGGTGACGGGGGACCGGTGCTCGACGCCGCCCTCGACCTGCCGGCCAGCGTCGCCTGGAACCCGGAGGGGCAGCTGGTGATCATGGACCAGGCCAACCAGGTGATCCGGCAAATCGACGCCGACGGCAACATCCAGCTGTTGGCCGGCCGGTGCATCGTCGACGCTCCGGCGCCCAATGGTCCGGGCGCCTGTGATGCGTCCGAGCTCACCCAGTGTCCGCCCGACCCCGCCGGCAACGTGTCCGGCAAGTTCGTCTGCGGCGACCCGGCCGAGCATTGCTCGCGGCCCTGCACGCCGGGCTACTCCGGCGACGAGATCCCCGCGACCGAGATGCGGATGAGTCAGCCCTTCGGCCAGTCGGCCACGCCGGCCGGCCGGATCCTCTACGACGAGGGCGGGAACCTCTACTTCGCCGACACGGGCAACCACCTGATCCGGATGATCGACACCGACGGCATCGTGCACCGCATCGCGGGCCAGCCGCCGGTCGATGGAGAGGTGCAGCGCGGCTATGCCGGCGACGGTGGGCTCGCGGTCGACGCTCTGATCAACTACCCGGTCGACCTCGCGCTCGGTGACGACGGGACGCTCTACTTCACCGACGTGAACAACCACTGCATTCGTGCGATCGATCCCGCGGGCATGATCTCGACGGTCGCCGGGGTGTGCGGGGAGAAGGGCTACGCCGGTGACGGCGGGCCGCCCACCGAGGCGCTCTTCAACCTGCCCTTCGGCATCGAGTACGTCGACGGAACGCTCGTCATCTCGGACACCGGCAACAGCGTGATTCGAACGATGGTGCTCCCCTGAGGATGGGACGGGCGCTGGCGCTGCTGCTGCCCCTCGCCCTCGCCGCGTGCGGTGAAGGCGATGGGGCGCCGGTCTTCCCCGAAGACTACGAGGCCACCTACACGGAGGTGCGGGACTGCCGTCAGAGCGGGGACCACGACCTGAACATGGTGCGCGTGCTGGCGGACCCGGCGGCGTTCGGGCCCTACCAGAATCGTGACGCGCCGTTCCCCGTGGGCGCGGTGGTGATCAAGGTCCAGTACGACTTCGGCGACGCCGACTGCAGCGGTCCGGTCTCCCGCGTGACGGCCATGGAGAAGCTCGCGGAGGGGGCCGATCCCGACAATCTCGACTGGTTCTGGCAGAGCGTCGACGGCGACGGCAGGGTGCTCGACGAGCAGCTGCCACGCTGCGCCGGTTGTCACCAGGGCTGCGGGGTGCCTCCCGACGGCTACGACGGGACCTGCACCATTCCCTGAGGGCCCTCACTCAGTCCGGCAGCCGGATCCGCCGGGCACAGCTGTTGGACTGGTCGGCCAGGAGCAGGGCGTCCTGGCCTTCGTCCAGCGCGAGTCGACCGAGGTGGCCGAAGCTGGCCTCGAGCGCCGGGACGCCGTCGCCGGTGAAGCCGTTCTCCCCGTCGCCGGCGATGGTGTCGATGGTTCCGTCCGGGGAGACCCGCCGGACCCGGAAGTTCTCCCGGTCGGCGATGTAGAGCGTGCCGTCGTCGGCGAGCGCGAGACCGTAGGGTTCGTCGAGCTGGGCCTCGGTCGCCGGACCATCGTCGCCAGCAAAGCCGGCGACGCCGGTGCCGGCGACGGTCTCGATCGTCCCGTCGCTCCGCAGGACCCGGACCGCGTGGTTGCGGGTGTCGGCGATGAGCAGCTCGCCCTCGGGCGTGAGCTCGAGTGCCGAGGGCCAGTAGAGGTCCGCTTCGGTGGCTGGGCCGCCGTCGCCCGCGTACCCGTCGCGTCCGGTGCCGGCGACGGTCTCGATGGTCCCGCCCTGGATGCGTCGCACCCGGTTCGCGAGGCTGTCGGAGACGAACATCACCCCGTCGTCCCCGATCGCGATTCCGTCGAGCTGGATGAAGCGCGCGGCGAGCGGATCACCGAAGTCGCCCTCGTCGCCGCGGACGCCGAGCTCTCCGTCGCCCGCGAGCGTCTCGAGGTTCCCTTCGGCCGTGATCCGGATCACCCGGGGGTCGTGATAGGAGACGAAGACGAGATCCCCCGCGGGATCGAAGGCGAAGTCGATGGGGTTCTCGAGCGGTGAGTCGATCGCCGGCAGAGTCACGTCGGCCTGCGCGTGGAAGCCGTTGCCGGCGATGGACTGGACGAGCCCCGCGTCGTCGATGACGCGTAGGCGCTGGTTGTTGAAGTCCATCAGGTGGATCCGTCCGTCCGGACCGCGGCGCACCGCCGAGAGCAGATAGAAGTCGGAGTCCCGGGCCGGCTTCCCATCGCGGTTGAAGCCGTACTCGCCGGTGCCGGCCAAGGTGCAGACCGATCCCGGCGCCAGGTCCCGGCAAGGATCGCCGTCGCCACAGGCGGTCAGCGGGAGCAGCAGGGCGAGCACCACGCTCGGCGTGCCCGAGGTGAACGGCCTCATGGGGACACCGTAGCAGCCGTCCCGGCGTTGGCGCTCCAGCGGGGCGTGAGCCATCCGATGGATCGACGCCGGCTGCCGCGGTATAGGGCGAGCCCACGTTTTCGGGGCACACGCCCCCAGCTCATAGGAGCCCGATTTTCATGAAAGATCCCGTTCGCGTCGCCATCACCGGAGCCGCTGGCCAGATCGGCTACAGCCTGCTCTTCCGTATCGCCGCCGGCGACATGCTCGGCAAGGACCAGCCGGTCATCCTGCACCTCGTCGACATCCCGCCGTCCATGAAGGCGGTCGAGGGCGTGATGATGGAGCTCGACGACTGCGCCTTCCCGCTCCTCGCGGGGATGGAGGCGTCCGATGACCCGATGAAGGGCTTCGACGACATCTCCGTCGCCGTGCTCGTCGGCGCCATGCCCCGCGGTCCCGGGATGCTCCGCAAGGACCTGCTCCGGAAGAACGGTCCGATCTTCGACGGCCAGGGCAAGGCCCTCAACGACAAGGCCAAGCGCGACGTGAAGGTCTGCGTCGTCGGCAACCCGGCGAACACCAACTGCTACATCGCGATGAAGAACGCGCCGGACCTCGACAAGAGCTGCTTCAGCGCGCTCGTGCGGCTCGATCAGAACCGCGCGATGAGCCAGATCGCCAAGAAGACCGGCAAGCCGGCCAGCGCCGTCAAGAAGATGGCCATCTGGGGCAACCACTCGGCCACCCAGTACCCGGACGCCTACCACGCCCAGATCGACGGCAAGTCGGTCGCCGAGATCGTCGGCGACGAGAAGTGGATCGCCGACGAGTTCATCCCGACGGTGCAGCAGCGCGGCAAGGCGATCATCGAGGCCCGCGGCTCGTCCTCGGCGGCGTCGGCGGCCAACGCGGCCATCGACCACGTGCACGACTGGTGGCTGGGCACCCCCGAGGGTGATTGGGCCGCGATGGCCGTCTGCAGCGATGGCAGCTACGGCGTGCCCGAGGGGCTGATCTTCGGCTTCCCGGTCACCACCGCCGGCGGCAAGTACGAGATCGTTCAGGGGCTCGACATCAACGAGTTCAGCCGCGAGCGCATCGACGCCACCGCCAAGGAGCTCTCGGAAGAGGCCGAGGCCGTGGCGGATCTGCTGCCGAGCTGAAGCGCGGATGCCCGCAGCGAGAGCCCCGTCGGTCGCCGGCGGGGCTCTTCGCGTTCGGGCACCGGACTCCGCGGGGCTCACCTGCTAGCGTGGAGCGACGGCCATGCGGCTCACACTCCACACCGACTACGCCCTCCGGACCCTCATCTACCTGGCCACGGTCGACGACGACTGGCCCAGCGTCCGAGCGGTGGCCGAGGCCCATCGCATCTCCCGGGATCACTTGGGCAAGGTCACGCAGGCGCTCTCTCGGCACGGATACATCGAGACGCGTTCGGGGCGGAGCGGGGGGATGCGGCTCGCGATGGCCCCGGCCGAGATCGTCGTCGGAGAGGTCGTCCGACGGCTCGAGCCCGGCATGGCCCCGGTGATCTGCCTGGACCACGACGCGGAACAAGGGTGCGCGATCACCGCGGGATGCGGGCTCATCGCGCCCATGCGGGAGGCGGTCGAGGCCTTCCTCGAGGTGCTCGACGGCTACACCCTCGCCGACTGCGTCGGGCGCCGGGACGTCATCCGGAGCGCCTTGCTCCGCCGCGGCGTCGAGGGGGAAGCGCTCGCCTGAGCGTCGCCGCTCAGGCGGTGGCGAAGAAGGGGTCGCTCCGGATCTCCGCGAGGGGGAGCCCGTGGAGGAAGAGCTTCTTCTTGAGCGTCGAGACCAGCGCCGGGGCGCCCGCCAGGTGGACGCGTGCGTCCGTGCGCTCCCCGAGGTCGCCCAGGACGAGCTCCGAGAGATCGGCGCAGCGCACGCCCTCGGCGTCCCCTTCGAGGGCGCAGCGAACGAGCGCGACCTCGCCCTGGCGGCTCAGCGCCCGGAGCTCGGGCTCGCCGTAGAGGCCCTCGGGCCTCGCCGCACCGTGGTAGAGGCGGATGCCCCCGCGGTGGCCCGACCGGAGCGCGTCGCGCGCGACGCCGAGCAGGGGCGCGAGCCCGGTCGAGGTGCCGACCAGGACCAGCGGTCGCTCGGTCGCCGAGGAGTCGTAGACGCAGGTGCCGAAAGGCCCCTGGAGCGTCAGCGTGCTGCCCACCGGGGCGGCCTCACAGAGCCAGGGGCTCAGCTGGCCACCCTCGATGTGACGGACGTGGAGCTCCAGCAGTGGCTCGTCGGGCAGGCTGGCCAGCGAGTAGGCGCGCGGTCGATCGCCGTCCGTGCGCCGTAGCCGCACGAACTGACCGGGCCGGTAGGACAGCCGCTGCTCGGGGCGGAGCCAGAGCCGGTAGACGTCCATGCTCAACCGCTCACGCCGGGCGAGCTCGGCGGTGGTGGAGGCGAGCGCTTCGCCCGGATCCGTCAGGTCGAGGTCCTCCGTCGGGACCGCCTGGCAGGCGAGGAAGAGCCCGCGCTCCCGCTCCACCTCGAGCAGCTCGCGCTGGGCTTCGGCCGGCGGCGTCCCACGCTCGGCGCGGACCAGGCACGAGAGACAGACGCCGGCGCGGCACGACGCGGGCGGAGCGACGCCTCCACGCTCGAGGGCGTCGAGGACGGTCTCGCCCGCCTCGGTCGTGACCGTCCGATCTCGGTAGCGCAGCCGGGCCACGCTCAGCGGCCGAGGACGTCCGCGCGCAGCCCTTCGAGCTGCTGGGCGATGGCGGTGACGGTGTCGCCCGGTACGCCCAGCTCGGTCAGCGTCGCACCCAGGTTCTCGACGACCGCGTCGAAGTGCCCGTCGCTCAGCCCCCGCTCGACCAGCTTCGCGTGGGCGGTCCGCATGTCCTTGCCCGAGTAGTCGTTCGGGCCGCCGAGGGCCATCGTGATGAACGCCTTCTGCTTCGCGGCCTGCGCGTCCATGTCGACGTCGTCGAAGAACTCGCTGATGCGGTCGTCCGTGAGGACCTTCCGATAGAAGATGTCCACTGCCTTGTCGACGGCGGGGGCGCCACCGATCTGCTCGTATACGGATTCACTCATCTGCTGCTCCTTCCGGTCGATCGCTCGACCGCTCTGAAATACGGAGTCTCGTATACCCCGTTTGGGACGGCGGCACATGACCAGAACGCGCCATTCTGGGCGTCAAGATTGGTCAGGGTCGGTTCACGCGCCGATAGGCGACGATCACGTCGGTGACCATCCCGACGCGGTGCCATTCGTCGCTCTGGCGGACCCGGCGCTCGATCGAGGTCGGGAGCATGAGCCACTCGGCGCCGACTTCGTCGGCCTGGTCGAGGAAGCGCCCGGGTTCCGCGAAGAGGACCTCGTTGGTCATGCGCCGGTTCCAGGCCAGCGCCGGGAAGCCCACCATCCCGCCGAGGAGGATGCGGTCGCCGGTGTCGAGCTCGGCGTCACGGGCGCGAAAGACCCGCGGCTCGCCCATCAGCACCCCGGGGACGCGGGCGGCGCGCTCGAGCGGCGGCAGCCGCAGCCGCTCGGCGACCTCGGTTGCGGGGACGCCCCAGGAGGGCTCCGCCCACCATAGGGTGAGCGCGTGGACGAAGAGCATCGCCCCGAGCAGCCCCTGCGCCAGCGCTCGTCGGCCCTTGGCGAGGAGCCGATGGCTGGAGAAGACCAGGAGCGGCGCGATGGCCAGGATCGCGAAGCGCCCCCACCAGAGCAGGTTGGGGATCACCGCGGCCATCGCCACGCCGATGAGGAGCATCCAGCGTGCGGGCCCCGGCGCGCGCCGGATTCGGAAGAGCGCGGCCAAGAAGAGCGGCGGGAGCACGAAGGGGAGGGCGTGGCCGTAGCCATGGGGGCGGCTGTCGGCGTGGTAGCTGCCCTGGACCGGTGGCCCGAAGGTCTCCTTCAGCCAGGTCTCGGTGGACGGCCAGCTCACGACGGTGTCCACCGGTCCCTCGAAGGTCACGCCGAGGGACTCGCTGGCGAAGGCGATGGGCCAGATCGGATTGTCGGTCTGTAAGTAGTTACGTAAGTAGAGCGGCGCCGCGTAGAGCCCCACGAAGAGTAGGGCGCCGCCGATCGGGACGAGGGCAGCGAGCGCGCCCTCCCGGCGACCCACCCCGACCGCGCGGCAGAGACCCAAGAGGCCGAGCACCGGAGCCAGCAGGAGCGCCGTGCCCTTGGCGCCGGCGAAGAGGCCGAGCGTGAGCCCCGCGAGCCAGAGGTCGAGGCGGCTCGGTTCCCGAGCGCAGAGATAGGCCAGGGTGGCGACCACCAGGAAGGTCACCGGCACGTCGATGTAGGTGGAGTGCAGCTCGAGGACGAGCGCCGGGGCGGTCACGAAGACGCAGCTCAGGGCGATGGCGCCGGCGCGCCAGGCGGTGATGGTGCGCACCAGGGCGGTGAAGGCGACCGCGATCAGCGGCCAGCCGAGGGACGCCGGGGCCTCGATCCAGGTGGCGTCCGAGAGGAGCACGAAGAGGGCGCCCAGGGTCTCCACCAGCCGCGGGTAGCCGTTGACGACCTGATGCTCCCGGGGGAGCTCGGCCCAGCCGAAGCCCTCGTTCTGGAGGGTCAGGCCGACGATCGAGTCGTGGTACCAGATGCCGTCCCAGGTGTGGCTGGGGGCCAGGTAGGTGAGCAGGAGGGTCCAGGCCCAGAGGGCGATCACCAGGATCAGTCCCAGCGAGGCCACGTGCTCGCGCTGTCGCCAGAGCTCCTGCACGAGGGCGAAGGGGGCGCGGAAGAAGCGACCGATGGCCTGGCCGGTGGCGCGCCAGCGGCCCCAGCCAGCGAGGACCAGGGCCGCGCCGACCACGCCGAAGCTCGTCAGCCCCACGACCCAGGGCCGGAAGAGCCCGGCGAAGGCCAGCAGGTAGGCGGGGGTGACCAGGAGGGCGAAGCCGAGCACGCTCGCGTCCAGGGCCTTGCGCTCGCTCGCCCGACCGGCGCCGAAGCGCTCCGCGAGCGCCACGCCGGCGGCGAGAGCCGTGAATACGAGCAGCGGGGGCAGAAGGGTCACCGCCGCCCGTGCCTACCCCATGTGCGCGGCGGATGCAGCTTTTCGCGGCCGATCGCACTTGCAGACCCGCTCCTCGTTGCTATGCACCGCCCGCGACCGCAGGTCGCCCCCGATACCCCCTGGAGAAGAAGACTCACGATGGCTACCGAACGGACCCTCAGCATCATCAAGCCCGACGCCGTCGAGGCGAACAACGTCGGCGGCATCCTCGGCATGATCGAGGAAGCCGGCCTGAAGATCGTCGCCATGCGCATGCTCCACCTGACCCGCGCGCAGGCCGAGGGCTTCTACGCCGTCCACAAGGAGCGCCCCTTCTTCGGCGAGCTCTGCGACTTCATGACCCGCGGCCCGGTCGTCGTCTCGGTGCTCGAGGGCGAGAACGCCGTCGCCAAGAACCGCGAGGTGATGGGCGCCACCAACCCGGCCGAGGCCGCCGAGGGCACCATCCGCAAGGAGTTCGCCAAGGACATCGGCGAGAACAGCGTCCACGGCAGCGACTCCGCGGAGAACGCCGCCATCGAGACCGCCTACTTCTTCCCCGGTTGCTTGCTCCTCTGAGCTCGCGCTAGCAGCAGCCGTCGCCGGCGTAGTGCCAGGTGCTGGCGGTGATGGTCAGGTCCTCGCGGCCGAGCGCGGCGAGGGCCTTTGCCGTCTTGTCGCAGACGCCCATGGGGAGGTCGCGGACGAGCACGTGGCCCTTGCCGTCGTCGAAGGCGTCTTCGGCGCCGGCGTAGATGGCGTACTTGCCGGTGAAGATGCACGGGCCGTCGTCGGGGATGGGGTCGGCGAAGGCCACGACCTCGACGCTCTCGAGGAGCAGGTCCTCGTCGAGCCGGTAGCGCCTCTCGCCCAGCACCCGGTAGGGCCGGCGCGCGCGGACCTCGATGGTGCCGAAGCCCGCGTCGACGATCCGCTGCAGGTAGTCGTCCAGCGGTAGCGCCCCGGAGAGGCATTGGGCGCGGAGCCGGGCGTCGCCGGCCAGGTGCTCGGGGATCGGTCGGGTGGCGACCGGGTCGCTGAGCACGAAGCGCCCGCGCGGCTTCAGCACGCGGCGGGTCTCGGCGAGCGCCGTCGTCAGGTGCTCGGGGGTGAAGATGTTGAAGAGGCAGTTCTGTCCGACGACATCGATGGTGCCGTCGTCGATGGGCAGCTCGAGCGCGTCGCCCTCGCGGAGGGAGACCATCTCCGGCTCGAACCAATCGTTGACCCGCGCCGCCTCCTCGAGGAGCTCGGCGGCGATGGCGAGCATCTTCGGGTTCGTGTCCACGGCGATCACGCCGACCTCCCGCCGGAGGAAGTAGGCCAGCTGCAGCACTTCGAGGCCGGCACCGACGCCCACGTAGAGCACCCGCTCGGCTCGCGAGAGATCGCGCGGGTTCACCGTCGAGCCGCAGCCGTAGTTCCGCTCGAGCATCGCGTCCGGGACGACCAGCCCCGGCAGCTCCCACACCGGGCTCTGCGTGCAGCAGAGCGCCGCCTGCGGCACCTCCGCGGCCTCCGCGTAGACCTCTTCGACGACTTCTCGGTAATCACCCATGGCGCCGGACCCTACACGAAACTCACCCGGTCGTTACGGGCGTGCCCGCTGGGG